>Ga0207001_1018_pt2 | contig 25334 bp, 25 predicted proteins | sample Alteio_BWMinCont_91_FD_153481 | JGI IMG/M metagenome (GOLD analysis project Ga0207001, IMG submission 153481) | Enriched cells from forest soil in Barre Woods Harvard Forest LTER site, Petersham, Massachusetts, United States -... | ecosystem: Environmental > Terrestrial > Soil > Temperate forest >... | reverse complement strand
GAAGAGCCAGGGCCGCCTCATATAAATATGCGGTTTGTTTTTTGCTATTGATTTTAATCTGTTCTCTGTCAGCGAAGGAGCATGTGGAAAAATCTCCACTCCCGGCCCATAGGTATCTACACGTGCGCCAAGCGAAGCCTAACTGATCTTGCGGGTGAAAGTCCCGTCATATAAGGAGAACCGATTCCAGTATGTAGCAAGTCTTGCGTCACCGCAGGCAACGAAAGTGACGAAGCGTAGACAGCGAAACTGGCGAGCCAAAACCGTACAGCGTGACAGGTGAACGTTATTAGCCTCGAAATACCTTATTCGTGAGAGCAGATGGAATGTGTAGTCCAGCAAGCAATAGATCGTTTGCAGCATCTAAATCGGGATGCAAACGATCTCTCACCGGGGTCTTAGACGTTAGCGAGCCAGTAGAGATGAGTTGAGGAACTTGGGAAGTCCAGAAGCCTCTACACGGAAAGTAGTACACGAAGTGCAAGTGTCAAAACCACAAGGCTTCGAGGAAGGGTGATGGATGGCGGAGTCAGCGGTAGTAGCGAGGAAGCGAGTAATGATCGTGGAGCAAAGAGCTGACAGAGAGTAACAGCGTAAGAGAGAAACTGATGGCCGTACAAACAGAAGACGGAAAACAACAGACAACGAAACTCGAGCGCATAGGCAAGCGAGCGCAGTTTAAGAAAGACACGGTATTCAATAACATTGGACACGTGGTTGATCTCGACTTGCTGCGCGCAAGTTACCGACAGCTAGAAGGAAAGAAAGCGGTCGGTATAGATGGCGTAACAAAGGCAGCCTACGGAGCAAACCTAGAAAATAACTTGCAAGATCTTTTGGGAAGACTTCGTAGAAACGCATACAAACCTCAAGCCTCAAGACTGGTAGAAATACCGAAAGAAGATGGAAGCACGCGACCGTTAGCTATCTCCTGTTTTGAAGACAAGATAGTCCAACAGTCGGTGTCAAAGATTCTTAACGAGGTATTCGAACCAGACTTCCTTCCCTGTTCTTACGGGTACAGAGAAAAGAGAAACGGGCATGAGGCATTGCGAGCCTTAATGAAATACAGCAACCAAAATGCCGATGGAATAACGATAGAAATCGATTTAAGGAAATATTTCAACTCGATACCGCATGAAAATTTGCAAAGTATCTTGCGAGAAAAGATATCCGATAAATGGTTTCTAAAGCTAGTTGAGAAATTGCTGCGAGCGCCGGTTTTAACAAACGGAAAAGCAGAACTCAATAAGCAAGGTTGTCCGCAAGGCTCAATCGTTTCGCCGATTTTATCAAACGTCTACCTACACTATGTGATCGACAGCTGGTTTTCCGAAATCAGCAAAAGTCACCTAAAAAGCAGAGCAGAGATGGTGAGATTTGCAGACGATATGGTATTTGTGTTTCAGAGAAAAGAAGATGCGGAAAGGTTCTATCAGGTGCTGCCAAAACGCCTGGAGAAATTTGGATTGCAATTGCACGTAGACAAATCGAGCATGATCCGATCGGGAAGTCAGGCAGCAAAAGAAGCCGAAGAAAGAGGCGAACGCTTACCCATATATAAATTCTTAGGGTTTACATGTTACTGGGGAAAGAGTCGAAATGGGCGGTGGCGATTGAAATATAAAAGCCGAGCAGATCGATTTGCGGGAAAGCTCAAAGGGCTTCGAAAACATCTCAAAGAAAGTCGCAGTGAAGAAACGCAGACAGTCCTTCAGCGGGTGAAAAGAGTTGTAAAAGGATGGGTAAATTACCATGCCATCTCAGACAACCAAAGGCGAGTAAGCTCATTTATATTGTTAAGTAAGCGAGCGTTATTTAGCTGGATAAACCGTAAAGGCGGGAATCGTAAAATGAACTGGGACAGATTCGGGAAGTTGATGAAGGAAATAAATTATCCGCAAAACTTCAAAACGACATCGATGTTTGCAACTTGCTGAAGTGTGCTATCGGGAGCCGTATGCGGGAGATCCGCACGTACGGTTCTGAGGAGGGGTTGGCTGGAGTGATCCAGCTGATCTACTCACCAAGTCCTAAATGACCCACTCCCTCCTTTGAAAAAGGAGGATTGTGGAGAATTTGTACAATATTATTGTCAAAAATTCTACAATATGCGATAAAAATGTATATGAAGAAAAAGAGTTGGAACAAAAATCAACAGTCAAGGAATTCTTGGCTGTTCAAAAAGAGGGCGAGCGTCAGGTTTCGCGTGAGGTTTCATATTATAACCTTGATGTCATTATCTCAGTTGGATATCGGGTTAAATCAATTCGCGGTACGCAGTTCCGCATATGGGCGACCCAACGATTAAAAGAATACCTCATTAAAGGCTTTGCCCTTGATGACGAGCGTTTAAAGAAAGCTGGCGGCGGTAACTATTTTGATGAGTTGTTGGCACGCATCCGCGACATTCGTTCCTCAGAGAAAGTATTTTGGCGCAAGGGCTTATGCCGCTCGTCATTCAATTTACCCAAACAAGGATACTGCTCCTGGAGCGTTATTATTTGACCATTTTTGCTAAAATTAAACCATTTTATATGAGGTGGCCCTAAATGAAGAACTTTTGTGGGGACGCCTTCGTACATATTTTCCTCCCTCCCTTAAAAAAAGACATGCTATCCTTGAAATGGAGTCGCGCAAACAACATATTAAAAACAAGGTAGTTTTTTAAAGGTGATACACCGATGCGTATGGATAAGCTCACGAGCAAGTTTCAGGCAGCCTTAGCAGATGCGCAATCAATGGCATTAGGACGTGATAATCAGTTCATTGAACCCGCCCATGTGATGAAGGCATTGCTCGATCAGGAAGGCAGTAGTCTTCGTCCTATTTTAACGAAAGCCAATGTTAATCTCTCTGCGCTGCGCACACAGCTTGACAGTGCTATTGCTCGCTTGCCACAAGTGGAAGGTGTCCCTGGTGAAATACATGTTTCCAATGATCTAAATCGTTTATTCAATGTCACTGACAAGCTGGCGCAAAAAAGAAAAGATCAATACATTTCCAGTGAATTATTTTTGTTGGCCGCTTGCGAAGAGACAGGTTCACTCGGTGAGTTATTACGAAAAGTGGGCGCAACAAAATCTGCGATTGAAAAAGCAATAGACGAAGAAAGAGGAGGTCAGGCAGTGCAAGATCAAAATGCAGAAGAGCAACGTCGCGCGTTAGAAAAATATACCATTGATCTTACCGAGCGTGCAGAACAAGGAAAATTAGATCCGGTGATCGGCCGTGATGCAGAAATTCGTCGCACGATACAAGTATTATTGCGCCGCACTAAAAACAATCCCGTTCTTATTGGTGAGCCAGGCGTGGGTAAAACCGCTATTGTCGAAGGACTTGCGCAACGCATTATTAATGGCGAAGTTCCCGAAGGTTTGCGCGATAAACGTTTGTTGGCATTAGATTTAGGTGCGTTAATTGCCGGTGCGAAATTTCGTGGTGAATTTGAAGAACGTTTAAAAGCAGTTCTCAATGATTTAGCAAAACAAGAAGGTCAGATTATTTTATTCATTGATGAATTGCACACGATGGTCGGTGCTGGTAAAGCAGAAGGCGCCATGGATGCTGGCAATATGTTAAAGCCCGCTTTGGCACGTGGAGAATTGCATTGCGTAGGTGCAACGACACTGGATGAATATCGCAAATACATCGAAAAAGATGCTGCTCTTGAACGCCGCTTTCAACGTATTTTAGTCGAAGAGCCTTCGGTAGAAGATACGATAGCAATTTTACGTGGTTTAAAAGAACGGTATGAGCTTCATCACGGAGTTGAAATCACTGACTCTGCTATTGTTGCAGCTGCAACATTATCGCATCGATATATCTCTGATCGACAATTACCTGATAAAGCCATCGATTTGATTGATGAAGCAGCCAGTAATATTCGCATGGAAATTGATTCTAAACCTGAAGTGCTTGATCAACTCGATCGTAAAATGGTGCAACTTAAAATTGAACGCGAAGCCTTAAAAAAAGAAACAGATGATGCTTCCAAAAAACGTCGCGAAAAATTAGAAAGCGAATTAAAAAAACTAGAAGAAGAAGCCGGTGCATTAGACAAAATCTGGAAAACAGAAAAAGCAAACTTGCAAGGTGCTACCAATATCAAGGCTGATCTGGAGCGAGCGCGCAGTGAATTTGAGACAGCGCGTCGTGCCGGTGATTTAACGCGCATGGCAGAGTTGCAATACGGACGCATTCCTGAATTAGAAAGAAAATTATCGGAAGAAAATACCGCAGAGCAACACGAAACAAAATTAGTACGTAACAAAGTCACAGAAGATGAAATTGCTGAAATCGTTTCAAAATGGACGCACATTCCTGTTTCAAAAATGTTGGAAGGTGAAAAAGAAAAATTACTTCAAATGGAAGATGCGCTGCATAAACGTATCATTGGACAAAGTCAGGCAGTCAGTGCGGTATGTAATGCTATTCGTCGCTCACGTGCAGGTCTTGCTGATCCTCATCGTCCGATTGGATCATTTTTATTTTTAGGGCCAACGGGTGTTGGTAAAACAGAATTATGCAAAGCACTGGCAGAATTTTTATTTGATACAGAAGATGCGGTCATCCGTATCGATATGTCAGAATTCATGGAGAAACATTCTGTTGCACGATTAGTAGGTGCGCCGCCTGGTTATGTGGGTTACGAAGAAGGGGGGTATCTGACAGAGCTCGTGCGTCGCAAACCTTACTCTGTCATTTTGTTAGATGAAATGGAGAAAGCGCATCACGATGTTTTTAATATTTTATTACAAGTACTAGATGATGGGCGTTTGACAGACAGTCATGGGCGTACGGTTGATTTTCGTAATACCATTATTGCCATGACATCGAATTTAGGTTCGGAATTAATTCAAGAGATTGCCAAGCATGGTGATTATTTTGAAATGAAAAAAGCGGTGTTAGATGTTGTTGGGCAACATTTTCGACCAGAGTTTATTAATCGTATTGATGATATAGTTGTGTTTCATCCGCTCGATGAAAAACAAATTGAAAAGATTGCTGAGATTCAAATTAAACGCTTGCAAAAACGCTTAATGGAAAAAGATTTTGGCTTGCATGTGGATCAGGAAGCATTGGATTATTTAGCAGTAACCGGTTATGATCCAGTATATGGAGCAAGACCTTTAAAGCGTGCAATTCAGCAGCACGTTGAGAATCCGTTAGCACAAGAAATATTATCTGGAAAATTTTTACCTGGTGATATCATCCAGATTAGTATGGAGAAAGGTAACTTAAAATTTTCAAAAGCAACAGCGGTGGTTTGATAACAGAAACATAAGGACGGTGCATATGTACAAACACATCTTATTTGCGACAGATTTATCCGACGATACGGGTTACATTCTTGAAAAAGTGCGTGTAATACGTGGGTTTACAGGCGCTAAACTCAGCTTGATTCATGTTGTCGAACCATTGCCAGGTTATTCTTATGCGTATCTTGGTATTGAAGACATTGAAGGCCAATTAATTGAAGAAGCAAAAAAAATGATTGCCAAATTGGGTGAGCAACTTGCCGTTGATAATAACAATCAATGGATAGAAGTGGGCCCTACTAAATCAAAAATTCTTAAAACAGCCGATGAAATACAGGCTGATTTAATTGTGTGTGGTAGTCATGGTCGTCATGGTTTGTCATTGTTATTAGGCTCGACAGCTAATGCTATTTTGCATGGCGCAAAATGCGATGTGCTGACAGTGCGGTTGCCAGAATAATAAATGATTGGCCTCTTCTTCTTGCAGAGGAGGTCAGTGTGAAAAAGCAGGTGCATAAGGGCGAAGGTAAAACTATTCTTATAACAATAAAGTCCTAAGGTAAAGCGGATGGAATACAAAGATTATTACGCAACACTAGGTGTTGCTCGTGATGCAAAACCCGATGACATCAAACGTGTCTATCGAAAATTAGCTCGAAAATATCATCCCGATGTCAGCAAAGAACCTAACGCAGAAGAAAAATTCAAAGCAGTTCAAGAAGCCTACGAAGTATTAAAAGATCCTAAAAAACGCGAAGCCTACGATCAACTCGGCAGTCAATGGCAAGGTGGTCAAGATTTTCGTCCGCCGCCAAATTGGCAAGGGTTTTCCGGGTTTAATCAAGGCGCTGATTTTGAAGGAGACGAGGCGGGTGGTTTCAGTGATTTTTTTGCCAATATTTTTGGTGGCGGCAGAGCGCGTGGTGCGCATCAACGTCAGCATCATCATGGTTTTAATCAACGCGGTGAAGATCAGAATGCAAAAATTACGATTTCACTTGAAGATGCTTATCATGGCGCAACCAAATCCATTCATTTGCAAGTGCCTGAAATAAATGCCTACGGACAAATGGAACATAAAACCCGTACGTTAAAGATTAATATCCCTAAGGGTGTCATTGAAGGTCAGCAATTGCGTTTGACAGGTCAGGGCAGTCCAGGCATGGGTAAAGCGCCTGCAGGGGACTTGTATCTGGAGATGCACATTGAACCTAATCGGTTGTACACGCTGCAAGGAAAAGATGTTTATATCACATTACCTATTACGCCTTGGGAAGCTGCGTTAGGTGCAAAAATTGCTGTACCTACGCTAGGTGGTAAAGTCGATATGAAAATCACACCAGGCTCGCAAGCAGGACAGAAGTTGCGTTTAAAAGGCCGTGGTATGCCAGGAAAATCAGAAACAGGTGACCAATATGTTATGTTGCAGGTAGTCACGCCTCCTGCCAAAACAGACGGGCAACGTGCACTCTACGAAAAAATGGCACAGGAAATGCCATTTAATCCTCGCGAACAATTGGAGCATTTTTAATGGCTAAAAATAAGCTCGTGGTAGTGACAAATATTCTCATCGAAGAAGAGCCGCGTTTAAGTCTCGAAGAATTATGTTCTGTTTGTCAGGTAACGCCAGAGTTTATTCAGGATTTAATAGAGTACGGTATTTTTGAAGAAACATTGTTGACGCGCAATGATTTTGGCGCGCAACATTTACGTCGTGTTAAAACTGTTTTGCATTTGCAAAAAGACCTGGAAGTGAATTTACCTGGTGCTGCGCTGGTGCTTGATTTGATGGATGAGCTTGAAGAATTGCGTAAGCAGCTTGAGGTTTTTCAAAAATCCGTTACGCGGTTTTAATAGTAATTTTTTTGTCGCATAAAGTGAACTTTCTACAAACTGACAGAAAGTTCACTCGCTTTAAAATTATTTTAATTTTTTTGCTGGCGCACAAGTTGCAGTCATATTTTCCAGATAACCATTATCTGGGAGATAATATGAAAATAGTAATATCGCCATATCGGTTGGTAACAATGTTATTTGCGTCACTAAAGCGATATAGGGAATTAAGATTTTTTGTCTGCGCAGAAGAATCTCTTGGGCGATATGCGGCAATAATGCAGGTTTAATATCGGTTTGCCATTTGTCATCTATCGAAAGCCTGTCAAACTCTGCGGGATTGTTTTTTGCCCATAGACTAAATGTATGCCTGGTTCTTGAATTGAATCTGGATAGATAGATTCCCCCATGGTACATAACACCCGGTATTTGTCTGATATCGACATCTATTCTCATTACGCTGCTACTGAATAATGTTTCAAGTTTTTCTTTTGCTTCAGGCGTTTTCGCTTCTGCTTGTATTCGATAAGTTCTGGCATTTTCATTGGGATCGGGTTTAGCGCTCTTTTCAATTTTTCGCGATAAAAGCATAAAAAAGACTCCTCATCTCTAATTTTGTATAAATTATATATATTTTTGGTAAAAAAAGTAAGTAGCCTGGGTGAAGCAAAGCGCAACCCGGGAGAGCGGAGTCATTTTTCCTGGGTTACGCGTTGTTTCACCCAGGCTACTGACTGAGAATTGCTTGTAATATATTGATTTTATTAATATTTTTTAAAAAGTTGTCATATTCTGCAAGAGCTGTCCGAAAACAGCAGATGTGTAAAAATTAAACTATAATAAAGGGTATGGCATTTGCTTCTATTGGGGGTGACTTATGAAACCTATCGTGCTAGTGATAGCAACAAGTCTAGTCAGCGGACTGTTAACCGGTTGTGTTGCGACACCTGTTGCTTATTCTTCTGGTTCTTCTTATCCCTATTACTCTTATTCCAGTTACTATGGTTCTGATTATTATCCCTATTACTATTCTTACCCCTATTCTTATTATTACCCTTATTATTATTCAAATTATTACAGATATGGCGGTGGATATTATGGCCGTGGGTATGGTGGAGGATGGCGCGGTGGATACGGAGGATGGCACGGCGGCGGATGGCATGGTGGTGGATATGGTGGAGGATGGCATGGTGGCGGCGGACATGGAGGTGGACATAGAGGTGGTCGTCGTTAATATTGTTTGAAAAAAATCTCTGCCATTCGTGTTAAAAGACAAGAATGGCAGAGAACGCATTTATTTGGCGAAATTATCCGCAACAAAATCCCAGTTAACAAGTTTCCAGAAATTATCGACATAGCTTGGTCGCGCATTGCGATAATCAATGTAGTAAGCATGTTCCCACACATCACAAGTCAATAATGCTTTTTTGTCTTGTGTCATCGGCGTGCCTGCATTGCTGGTGCTTATTAATTCTAGTTCACCATTGGCATTTTTAACTAGCCAGCCCCAACCCGAACCGAATGTGGTGATAGAGGTTTGGCTAAATAATTTTTTAAATTCGTCGAATGAGCCAAATTTTTTCACAATGGCATCTGCTAGTTTTCCACTGGGTTCGCCAGCGCTTTTAGGTGTCATGCAATGCCAGTAAAACGTATGGTTCCAGATTTGTGCTGCGTTATTAAAAATGCCGCCGCTGGATTTTTTAATGGTTTCTTCCAGGGACATGTTTTCAAATTCAGTGCCAGGAATCAGTTTATTTAAATTGTCGACATAGGCTTTGTGGTGTTTGCCATAATGATATTCCAGGGTTTCTTTGGAAATATAAGGCTGTAGTGCATCCATGTCGTAGGGTAATTTAGGTAATTCATGCGTCATTTTTTTTTCTCCGTAAGTGATGATGTAAAGAAGTTTAGGGAGTACTCCTTATGAAAGCAAGCATGCTATGATGATAAAAAAGGAGTTTGACTATGCCCACGGATATTATCAATATCGGCCTGGCTTTCTTGGAAGGATTTGCGCTGATTATCTCGCCTTGTATTTTACCTATTTTACCGATTATTTTGGCAGGATCGCTTGATGGAAGTAAAAAACGTCCGTTAGGAATTATCGTAGGATTTATTTTAGCATTTTCTTTATTTACATTTTTCTCACGAAAAATCGTGCAAATTTCCGGGCTAGATTTATCGATTGTGCGGGATGTGTCTTATATTTTGTTGGTGTTATTTGGTGTGGTGATGCTATCAACCTATCTCACCGAAAAATTTGCCCGTTTGACGCAGCGTCTGGCAAACACAGGACCTCATGTATCAAATGGCGATGATTTTTTTAGCGGCGTTATTTTTGGTGGTCTTGTTGGCTTGATTTGGACACCGTGTGCAGGTCCTATTTTAGCAGCAGTCATTGTGCAAACCGTTTTGCAAAAAACGACCTTGGGTGGTTTTTTGGTGGTATTAGCGTTTGGTATTGGTGCGGCTATTCCGATGCTTTTTATCATGTTATTTGGTAGAAATATTATGACAAAATTCAGTTTTTTCCGTAATCATGCCATGCTGCTGCGTAAGTTGCTGGGTGTTATTATTATCGCAAGTGTTGCCTATATGATTTATGGCGGTGGTGTCTCAACGTCATTGGCACAATCGGATGTGCGCCAGAATTCATTGATTGATGGTCTGATTGAACCTTATCAATCGCCACAAATTACTGGCATTTCTACCTGGATTAATTCACCGCCAATAGATTTGGCTCAGCTTAAAGGCAAAGTCGTTCTTATTGATTTTTGGACGTATTCTTGTATCAATTGTTTGCGAACCTTGCCTTACATAAAAGACTGGTATCAAAAATATCATGATAAAGGGTTTGAAATTATTGGTGTGCATACGCCAGAATTTGATTTTGAGAAAGATCCAACAAATGTAAAAAATGCCGTAAAAAAACTGGGAATCGACTATCCTGTTGCGTTAGATAATCAATTTGGCACGTGGCAAAATTTTAATAATCGTTATTGGCCAGCGCATTATCTGATTGATAAAAATGGTCTGGTGGTTTACCAACATTTTGGCGAAGGTGATTATGATGTCACTGAAAATAATATTCGATTTTTATTGGGACTTAATAAGTCCGCTGTAAAACCCGCTGCCAGTGAGTCTATTCCTTTTTCGCAAACACCCGAAACGTATTTGGGTTATGCGCGTGCGGAAAATTATGCTAGCCCACAAGCAGTGATTAAAGGGCGGCCTGCGATATATACGTTTCCTGTTTCACTGGATGAGAATCAATGGGCATTGCAAGGCAATTGGATTATTGGGCCAGAATATATTGTTGCGCAACAAAGTGATGCGATGTTAAAAATTCATTTTAATGCGGGGAAAGTTTTTATTGTGATGGGGACAGTGAATAATAAACCGATTAAAGTGAAAATAGTTTTGAATGGTGAGAAAGTGATATCTAGCAAAGGCAGTGATGTAGTTGATAGTGTCATAACCGTAAAAGATCATCGTTTGTATGAAGTGCTTGTCTTGAAAAATTCAGGGGATGGTTTGTTGCAAATTACATCTGCATCACCAGGGTTGCAAATTTACACATTGACGTTTGGTGGGGAATAACAACATAAAATAGTTGTCATCCTTGGCAAAGGATGACAAATGCTAAAATGATTAAAAGCTTTCTTCGTTTCTTTTTGTCAGGACTTCAAAGCCAGTTTCTGTGACTAAAATAGTATGTTCAAATTGTGCAGAAAGGCTATGGTCTTTGGTGACAACCGTCCAGTTGTCCGGTAATAATTTCACATCGCGTTTGCCCGCGTTAATCATGGGCTCAATGGTGAAAATCATGCCAGGTCGTAATTCATCGCCCGTGCCAGGTTTGCCATAATGCAATACATTGGGTGGCTCATGGAAAATTTTGCCAATACCATGGCCGCAATATTCGCGTACGACAGTAAAGCGATTAGATTCTGCATGTTGTTGAATGATAGCCCCAATGTCGCCAAAATGAGCGCCTGGCTTGACTTGTTGAATACCTAAATAAAGGCATTCTTGAGTTATTTTAATTAAGCGTTCAGCCAAAATGGACGGCTTGCCGATGACAAACATTTTACTGGTATCACCGTGATATTCATCTTTAATCACGGTGATATCAATATTGATAATATCGCCGTCTTTTAATTTTTTTTCACTGGGAATACCATGGCAAACTTGATGATTGACGGAAGTACAAATTGATTTAGGAAATCCATTGTAATTTAATGGAGCAGGAATGCCTTGCTGGACATTGACAATATAATCATGACAAATCTGGTTAAGTTCATCTGTTGTGATGCCTGCACGGACATGAGGTTCAATCATTTCAAGGACTTGAGCTGCGAAAGCGCCAGCAATGCGCATTTTTTCAATTTCAGCAGCAGTTTTAATGGTAATTTCCATAAGTTTTTATCTTAAATATTGTTGGAAAAGGTCATCTATGGTATAAAGGCCAGCTTTCATTAGCAAATGAAATTTAACCCGCACATGTATCTTTGCCATTTACCGGGTGCCCTTACGGGGGTTGGTCAATGGGATACGTGGAGGCATAACCCAAGATTAGGAGCTTAAAAATGACTGCTGTTACTATGCGTGATATGTTAAAAGCCGGTGTGCACTTTGGCCATCAAACCTGCCACTGGAATCCAAAAATGGGCGCTTATATTTTCGGCGCACGCAACAAAATCCATATTATCAATTTAGAAAAAACCTTGCCGATGTTGAAAGATTCCTTGAATTTCATCGGTAGTACTGCTTCTAAAAAAGGCAAAATATTATTTGTCGGTACCAAATCAGCTGCGCAAGAAATTGTCAAAGAAGAAGCGTTACGCTGCCATATGCCTTTTGTGAACCATCGTTGGTTAGGTGGTATGTTGACCAACTACAAAACCATCCGTCAATCCATACGCCGCTTGAAAGAATTAGAGGCTATGTTTGAAAAGAATGCATTTGGACGGTTGACCAAGAAAGAAATTCTTAACCTGACTCGCGACAAAGAAAAATTGGATCGCAGCTTAGGTGGTATCAAGAACATGGGCGGTTTGCCAGATGCTTTATTCGTGATAGACGTAGGTCACGAAAAAATTGCAATTCGTGAAGCAAATCGTTTAGGTATCCCAGTGATTGGTATTGTTGATACAAACAATAGCCCTGAAGGCGTAGATTACGTTATTCCTGGTAACGATGACTCCATTCGTTCTATCAAGTTATATGCTAAAGCAGTTGCTGATTGTGTTTTAGAAGCACGCGCTAGCAATCCAGAACTTGTCATTGAAGAAGAAGATTTTATTGAGGTAGAAGAAGTCGTAGCAGAAGTGCGCTTCCAGGAAGATGAAGAAGGCGAAAATCAATAAATTTTTGGTGGGTATCTTCGAATAAGAAGATACCCCATTCTTTATTCAGAGGTATATGTTATGGCAATTACTGCAGCACAAGTGAAAGAATTACGCGAACGCACAGGCGTTGGCATGATGGAATGTAAAAAAGCATTAGAAGCGACAAATGGTGATATGCAATTAGCAATTGAAGAGTTGCGTAAATCAGGTAGTGCAAAGGCTGACAAAAAAGCAGGAAGAGTCGCCGCAGAAGGGATTGTTATCGTGAAAACAGCAACAGATGGTAAAGGTGCTGTCATGATCGAAATTAATAGTGAAACAGACTTTGTTGCGCGCGATGAAAATCTCTTGTCATTTGCAGATGCAGTGGCAAAAACAGCATTAGCAGCGAAAGTAAAACAAGTTGAAGCGCTGTCTGCATTACCGTTAACAGGTTCTAACAACACAGTAGAAGAAGCTCGTCAGGCATTAGTTGCAAAAGTAGGCGAAAATATCAATATTCGTCGTCTTGTTCTGATTGATTCTGCATCAGCAACAATAGGTACTTATTCACATGGCAGCCGCATTGGTGTTTTAGTTGAATTAGATAGCGATAATGCAGATTTAGCAAAAGATATTGCTATGCATGTTGCCGCAAGCAAGCCTTTAGTTATTTCTCAAGAAGATGTCCCACAAGATATTGTTGCTAAAGAAAAAGAAATTTTTATGGCGCAAGCTGCCACCAGCGGCAAGCCGCAAGAAATTATTGAAAAAATGGTTGGCGGTAAACTGAAAAAATTCTTAGATGAAGTCAGTTTGCTTGGACAGCCTTTTGTAAAAGATCCCGAAGTCGTTGTATCCAGTCTGCTTAGCAAAAATCGGGCAAAAGTCGTGTCATTTACTCGTTTTGAAGTGGGCGAAGGCATCGAAAAAGAAACAGAGGATTTCGTGGAAGCAGTCATGTCCCAAGTACATGGTGGCTAATTTATGGATAATGCATCATCGCAAACAGTAAGTTCACAACCTATTTATCAGCGTATTTTATTAAAACTCAGTGGCGAAGCGCTGCAAGGCGATCACTTGTTCGGGATAGACCCGAGCAAGTTAGCTCGCATGAGTACAGAAATCGCCACTGTTGTTAAAGCCGGAGTACAAGTTGCTTTAGTCATTGGTGGTGGTAATCTGATTCGTGGAGCAGATCTTTACACGACAGGGTTTGATAGAGTAACGGCAGATCAAATGGGCATGCTAGCAACGATTATCAATGGTTTGGCATTACGCGATGCGCTCGAAAAGAAAGATATTCGTGTTGAAGTGATGTCTGCTATTGCAGCACCTGGTTTAGTTGAATTTTACGATCGAAAGAAAGCAAAAGACATGTTAAACCAGGGCAAAGTGGTGATTTTTGTAGGTGGCACAGGCAATCCTCTGGTCACGACGGACTCAGCAGCTGCGTTGCGTGGTATTGAAGTGAGTGCAGATATTGTTATTAAGGCAACAAAAGTAGACGGTGTTTTTGCTGCTGATCCCATTAAAAATCCTAAAGCTGAGCGTTATCTCTCTTTAACCTATGATGAGATACTAGAGCAGCGTTTGGGTGTAATGGATCTTAATTCAATTTTATTGTGTCGAGATCATGCCTTGCCGTTACGTGTATTTAACATGAATAAGCAAGGTGCATTATATAAAATTGTATTGGGTGAAGATGTGGGAACGCTAGTAAAAAGTGCTGAGGCATAGAAAAATTCAAGTGTAAGAGGTTGTTTATGCATAAGATTACGAAGGATGCGGAAATTCGAATGCAAAAAAGCATCGAAGCATTCAAGCATGAAATATCAAAATTACGTACGGGACGTGCTCATCCTAGTCTCCTTGACCATGTTCGAGTGGATTATTACGGAACAGAAACCCCATTAAGTCAGGTTGCTAACATTACAATTGGTGATGCACGCACTTTGATGATTTCACCATGGGAAAAACGCATGACGCCAGTGATTGAAAAAGCAATCATGGCATCTGATTTAGGATTAAATCCAGCAACATCAGGTGATGTCATTCGAGTTCCTTTGCCAGCATTAACTGAACAACGTCGTAAAGATTTAATTAAAGTACTAAAGAGTGAAGCAGAAGCTGCTCGTGTTAGTATTCGTAATGTGCGTCGTGATGCAAATAATGCGTTTAAAGATCTACTAAAAAGCAAAGAAATGACGGAAGATGACGAGCGTCGATTAGTTGATGTTGTACAGAAGTTAACAGATAAGAATATTGTTGAAGTAGATAAATTATTAGCGGTAAAAGAAACGGACTTGATGGCGATTTAATGAATACAAACACTCTTCCTCGACATGTTGCTATTATTATGGATGGTAATGGCCGCTGGGCTAAACAACGACTTTTGCCGCGAGTTGCAGGTCACAAAGCAGGTATTGAATCTGTTCGTGAAGCGGTGAAAGGGTGTGCTAAAAGAGGAATTGAGGTTCTTTCTCTTTTTGCTTTTAGCAGTGAAAATTGGCGGCGCCCTCAGCAAGAAGTGAGTTATCTCATGAGCTTGTTTTTGATGGCGCTTGAACGAGAAGTTAAAAACCTCCACAAACAAAATATTCAACTGCGTATTATTGGTGATCGCTCACACTTTGAGAGTAAATTACAGCAGCAAATGTTAAAAGCGGAAGAGCTCACTGCAAATAATACGGGTCTTAAATTAATTATTGCTGCTAATTACGGTGGCCGTTGGGATATTCTCGAAGCGTGCCGACAGATTGCAGTTGATATTGAACAAGGAAAATTAACCAGTCAGAGTGTGTCAGCTGAGTTAATTCAATCTAAACTATCATTTGCCGATTTACCTGAACCCGATCTTTTTATTCGCACTAGTGGCGAACATCGTATTAGTAATTTCATGTTATGGCAGCTTGCTTATACAGAGCTATATTTTACGAATGTTTTGTGGCCAGATTTTAATGATGAAGTACTAGAAAAAGCCTTGGAATATTTCGCGACGCGCGAACGGCGTTTTGGTTATATTAGCGAACAACTTAAGGCAACAGATCAGCATGCTTAAGCAACGTATTCTTACAGCACTTATTCTCATTCCCATTTTTATTGCATTGGTTTTAAAACTTTCCCCTGCGGCTTTTTGCATTCTTGTTAGCGTGATAGTGATATGGGGCGCATGGGAGTGGTCACTTTTTATGGGCGTTGCTAAATTCCCTCATTGTTTTTTCTATCCCATAGCAATGTTTTTTATAGTACTGTTTTTTTTATTGGTTCCTATTCCTATCCATACAATTCTTTATGCGGGAGTGGGTTGGTGGTTTGTTGCGTTGTTGTTGGTTTGTCTTTATCCCAAAGCAAGTCAGCTGTGGAGTAAAAGCGTCTTATTGCGCGCAATAATGGGCGTATTTGTTTTAATTCCCTGCTGGACGGCAATTAATTTTATTCGCTCAGGTACAAATGGCATTTACATGCTGTTATTTTTATTTGTACTGATTTGGGGAGCAGATTCTGGCGCGTATTTTGTTGGAAAAAAATGGGGTAAAAACAAATTAGCACCACATGTTAGTCCCGGTAAAACATTGCAAGGGCTGCTGGGTGCATTGATAACGTCGGCTATTATTATGTTTTCAGCTTTTTTCTTATTCGATATACCAAGAAGTTTATGGTTAGGTGCAACACTATTATCGTTAGTCACCGTATTATTTTCTGTTCTAGGGGATCTTTTTGAAAGTATGCTAAAACGCAATGCAGGATTAAAAGATTCTGGCCAATTGCTTCCCGGTCATGGCGGCATGCTGGATCGAATAGATAGTTTAACGGCTGCTGCGCCGGTATTTGCATTAGGTGTCATTATATTGCAGAGAATTTCTGTATAAGGAATACAGTGAGTGGCTTCAATAAAAATAAATAATGCAGATTTTTATTATGAATTGCATGGAGAAGGGCATCCGTTAGTTTTAATTGCAGGCTATAATTGCGATCATTCTTTTTGGTTGCCGCTCTTGGATAAATTATGTAAAAATTTCCAGGTGCTGATTTTTGATAATCGAGCGGTAGGCAGAACAATTGATGAGAATATTCCCTTAACGGCTGAGCTTTTGGCACATGATGTTATTTCTTTAGCCGATCAGCTTAATTTAAAAAATCCTCATATTGTAGGTCACTCAATGGGTGGCAGCATTGCACAATTAGTTGCAGTGTTATATCCAGAAAAAATAAATAAGCTTGGTATTTTATGTTCCACCGCGAAATGGCGCGAAGCAGTATTGCTTTGTATGCGTAGTTCATTGGCGATGCGTGAAAAAAATATTGATATGAATCTGATTTTGGATTCTGTTGTTCCGTGGATATTTGGGAATGAGTTTTTGAAAAAGGCAGATAATATTGCTCTTTTCAAGCAAATGACGCTGCAAAATCCTTATTTTCAGACCCTGAATAATCAAATGCGTCAGTATTATTTGCTACAACAATTGGATGTCAGGGATTTAATCAATAAAATACAGACTCCTACATTGGTCGCTTATGGTACAGAAGATATTCTCGCTTTACCATATGAGTCGCAATATTTGTCAAAAACTATTCCTAATGCTCAGTTAATGGAGTTTGAATGTGCTCATGGAGTCGTATTTGAGGTCACAGACAAGATCGCTAATGCGCTAGTCAATTTTTTAAATTGAAAATTAATCATTCCAGCTACTAGATTTACAGGAAGAAACCTTACATAATCTGCCCTCTATTTTTTACCTAATAACTAGAAATTAATATGAAAAAATATCTATTGCTTATAGTGTTGCTAGCGAATTTATTTATCCCTGCTGCTTGGGCAAGTGATTCTTTCGTCGTTAAAAAAATTCAGATAGAAGGTTTACAAAGAATCACTGCAGATACAGTTTATTCTTATTTGCCTATACACCAGGGGCAAGTATTACGTTCTGGTCAAACAAGCGCGGTGATTACCTCGTTATATAAGACGGGATTCTTTGATCACATAAGCTTAACACGAGAAGGGAGTACGCTTGTTATTAAAGTAGTAGAGCGTCCAACAATTGGCCAGCTAAAGATATCAGGCAATAATACTATCCCAAAAGATAAGCTGACCACTGTTATGAAAAGCGTAGATATTGCTGAAGGTCGTGTCTATAACAGCACAATGCTAGAAAAAATCAAACAAAGCTTATTAAATCAGTATTATGAACTTGGACGATATAATGCGCGTGTTGATGTCACCGTGACACGGATGGAACGTAATCGGGTATTAGTTAAAATTGATATTTCAGAAGGATTGGTGACTAAAGTTCGTCAAATTAATATTATTGGTAATCACGCGTTTAGCGAAAGAAGATTAGATCGACAACTTGAGTTGTCCACACCGGATTTATTTACAATCGTGACTCAAGCAGATCGTTATTCTCAAGAAAAACTCGATAAGAGTCTTGAAAACTTACGTAATTTTTACCTAGATCATGGTTATATTAAGTTTGCTGTTAAATCGTCACAAGTTGCCATGACGCCAGATCGTAAAGCCATTTATATTACGATTGTGGTTGAAGAAGGCGATCAATACATGGTCAAAGGTTATGATTTGCAAGGTGACTTGATCTTGCCTCGAGAAGAAGTAAATAAGTTGGTTGTGGTCGAACCAGGCATGAATTTTTCACGCAAAGCTGTTATTGCAACGGAAAAAAATATTAGTGATGCGTTAGGTGATAAGGGTTATGTTTATACGGTTGTTTCTGTTAATCCACAAATTGACGATGTAAAAAAAGAAGTATTTTTAACGTTTCAAGTAAAACCAGGTAAGCGCGCTTATGTTCGGCATGTGTTTTTCACGGATAATACGAGAACAAATGACTCTGTGTTAAGACGTGAAGTGCAGCAAATGGAATCAGGCGTTGCTTCAACAAACAAGCTAGAACAGTCCAAGCAAAAGTTAAGTCAATTGCCTTATCTCAAAAATGTTGAGATGTCTATTTTACCCGTTGCCCAGCATGATGATCAAGTTGATGTGAATTATAAAGTGACGGAAGATTCTGCTGCGCAAGCTAATCTTAGTATTGGTTATTCACAGCTGGAAGGTATTATTTTAGGCGCAGGGTTGAACCAGAAAAACTTTATGGGTACTGGTAAAACATTGGGATTGAATATCACAGAAAGTAGAGTTCAGAATTATTACGGAATTTCTTATACGGATCCGTACTACACGCCTGATGGTGTTAGCCGCTCTATTAATTTATCAGCATCTCGTTTTAATCCAAAGAAAGGACGCATTTCTCGCAGCTATACAACGGATCAATATGACTTATCTGTTGTATATGGAATTCCTCTCTGGCAAGAAACAGGCGCAACAGATCGTCTGCAGTTGGGTTATGGTTACGAAAATACGATGGTGAATTTACATACTGAGTATCCTACGTCGACTCAAGTAGCCAATTTTGTAAATAATCATGGTCGTCATTTTGAGCAGGGATATTTAATTGCAGGTATTTCGCGTGATGGTCGAGATAAAGCAATTTTCCCAACAAGAGGAACATTGAACACATTAGGGTTGGATGTGTTTTTGCCGGCCACAGGGAGATCATTAAAATATTATACATTCGCATATAATGGAAAATGGTATCAGCCACTGACGAAAAGTTTTATTGCAACTGTAAGAGGCGATCTTGCTTATGGTAATGGATTTGCAGGTCCTCTAGATTTTCCATTCTTTAAGAATTTCTATGCAGGTGGTATTGGATCTGTCAATGGTTATGAAGGTAATACATTAGGACCAAAAGATTCAAACGGCAACCCATCAGGTGGTAACTTATTAACAACGGCACAATTAGGATTGATTTTTCCTAATTACATCTCTGACAATTTGCGTACGGCAGTATTCATTGATGGCGGTAACGTATATAATACATACAATAACAGAACTCAAGGTGGTACAGCCTCTGGTCAATTACGTTATGGTGCTGGTATTGAGGCAGATTGGTTGTCGCCTTTAGGCTTGGTTGATGTAAGTTTAGCTAAACCTTTAAATAGTCAACCAGGTGATGACGAACGTATATTCCAATTTTCCCTAGGTGCGAATTTTGGGTAAATATGACATAATATGTTCTATTCACTGACAATGGTATTTGTGGCATTATTCCATTGTTGGTTTCGCAGTAGTTTTAGGAGTTTTTATTTAATTTATCTTGGAGAAAGTTATGAAAAAAGCCTTGGCGTTGGTTAGTTCAGTTTTATTAGTAGGTGCAACTCAAGTATATGCAGCTGATGCAGCGCCTGCTCAGCCTAGTATTGCTGTTGTAAATGTACAACAAGTGTTTCAACAATCCCCTAAAATTGCTGAGTTGAATAAAAAACTCCAAAGCGAATTTAAAGGTCGTCAAGATAAGTTAATTGCAGCTCAAAAATCATTACAAGATGAATCTGACAAGCTCAAAAAAGAAGCTCCAACAATGTCTCAAAAAGACAGAGATGCGTTGCAAAGGAAGGTCAATGATGATCAAGCTAGCTTGACCAAAGATGCAACTGCATTCCAGCAAGATCTTAACAAAGAACAAAGCAAAATCATGAAAGGTGTTTTAGCTCAATTAAATGAAATTATTTCTGGTCTTGCTAAACAAGGTCATTATTCAATGGTATTAGATGCCCAAGCTGTTATTTTTGCTGTTGATGGCTCTGATATTACCAAGCAAGTTTCTAAAGAATTCGACAATAAGAAGTAATCTTTCTTCAATCTAACAAAGGCCAGGTAGCTTTAAAATGTTAAAGTTGCCTAGCCTTTTTTATTTGAGTAAGCCTCTCACATGAAACAACATCAGGGTAAAGCACAATATACATTGGCTGAGCTCACCAAAGATCTGGATGTTACGATTCAAGGTGATCCAGATTGTATGATAGATAGTATCAATACAATTTCACGAGCTCGCCAAGGACAACTCGCTTTTTTAGTCAATCCATTATATAAGAAATACTTACAAACGACTCAGGCATCAGCCGTGATTCTGTCTGCAAGTGATGCAGAAATATGCCCGGTGAATGCAGTTATTGCACGTGATCCATATTATATTTACGCTCAACTTGCGACTTTTTTTGATAATAGACCACAACCCAAATCAGGAATACATTCTTCCGTTGTCATGGGAGAAAACTGTCACATTGACCCGTCTGTTTGTATTGGTCCTTATTGTGTTATTGGGGATGAGGTCATTCTCGATGCTAACGTTGTGCTAGGCCCTGGATGTAATTTAGCTAATGGGGTTGAAATAGGCAAAAATTCCCGATTGGATGCGAATGTTACGCTGTATTATCAAGTTAAAATTGGCCAGCGTGTTGTCATTGCCAGTGGAACAGTCGTCGGTAGCGATGGTTTTGGGATAGCAAAACACCAAGGGGTTTGGCACAAAGTGCCACAATTAGGCGGTGTCATCATCATGGATGATGTCGAAATTGGTGCAAATTGTACAATTGATCGTGGTGCGATTGAAGATACCGTGATTGAAAGCGGAGTAAAGCTCGACAATTTAATACAGATTGGGCATAATGTGCGCATCAGAGAGAATACAGCAATTGCAGGTTGTGTGGGTGTTGCAGGTAGTGCTGATATTGGCAAGAATTGTCTGATAGGCGGCGGTACAGGTGTTGGCGGACATATTACAATTGCTGATAATGTTGCGATTACGGGTATGACAGCTGTCACAAAATCCATACGTGATCCTGGCATTTACTCTTCTGGTGTAGGAGGGTTAATGACAAATATGGAATGGCGTAAGAATAGTGCAAGAATGAATCGCTTAGAGCATTTGATGCAGCGTGTCAAAACATTAGAAACAGCATTGAAAGAATTAACCAAAGAGTAGAATCAAATGAAAAGTGTAATGGATATCAACGAGATATTAAAATATCTTCCTCATCGTCAGCCTTTTCTTTTAATCGATCGAGTGATTGAAATGAAAGAAGGTGAGTCATTAGTTGCGATAAAAAATGTAACATTCAATGAGCCTTTTTTTATGGGACATTTTCCGGCACGACCAGTCATGCCTGGTGTATTAATCTTAGAAGCGTTGGCGCAAGCTGCTGGCGTACTAGCATATAAATCAACAAACACTCTGCATACCGATGGTGTTTTATATCTTTTAGCGGGTATTGACAATGCCAGGTTTCGTCGAGTTGTTGAACCGGGTGATCAGCTACGATTAGAAGTCAAAGTAATTCGTTCAAAACAGGATATATGGAAAATTGAAGGCGCAGCATTTGTTGATGGTGAGCTTGCCTGTTCTGCTGATATTTTAAGTGCAAGAAGAGGTTAAGGTTTGTGATACATCCTACTGCAATTATTGATCCTTCTGCGCGCATTGCGCAGAATGTTGCTATCGGTCCATACAGCATTATTGGTCCGGATGTTGAAATTGGCCAAGGCACCTCGATTGGCCCACACGTTGTCATCAAAGGTCCTACCAAAATTGGTAAAGACAATAAAATCATTCAATTTGTGTCATTAGGTGAAGATCCGCAAGATTTAAAATTTCGCGGTGAAAAAACATGTTTAGAAATTGGTGATAGAAACGTCATACGTGAGTTTTGTACTTTCAATCGCGGTACAGTACAAGATAAAACAACTACACGTGTGGGTGATGATAATTTATTTATGGCATATGTCCATATTGCGCATGATTGCCAAGTTGGAAACAATACGATATTTGCAAATAATGCATCACTGGCAGGCCATGTGATTGTTGAAGATCATGTGATACTGGGTGCTTTTTCGGGTGTTGTGCAGTTTTGTCGAGTGGGTAAATACAGCTTTGCTTCCAAAGGCGCATTGATCGGTAAAGACGTTCCGCCATTTGTAAAAGTCGCTGGATTCGATGCTCAGCCCGCTGGTTTAAATACAGTAGGTATGCAGCGCCGCGGTTTGTCTGCTGAAACAATGTTAAATTTACGCCGCGCTTACAAAATTATTTATCGTAAAGGGCTTTTGCTTAAAGATGCTTTGGCAGAGTTACAAAAAATGATAACAGAATGTCCTGAAGTACAATTATTTATTGATTTTATTCAAGCCTCGCAGTGCGGAATTGTACGATAAGGAGATTACCCCATGAATATCGGCATGGTAGCCGGTGAGGCATCTGGCGATTTGCTAGGCGCTGATCTTATTAAGGCCCTTCGCAAAATACATCCTGATATTCATTTTGTTGGACTTGGTGGTCCTGCCATGATGGCGCAAGGTTTTGAAAGTCTATATGACATGGAGCGTTTGTCTGTCATGGGATTAATTGAGCCATTAAAACATCTTCCCGATCTTTTTAAACTTCGCCGCCAGTTATATCGATATTTTGTGACTCATCGACCGGATGTTGTGATTGGTATTGATTCCCCTGATTTTAATTTAGGACTAGAATTAAAACTACGTCAGAACGGAATTACCACTGTGCATTATGTCAGTCCATCTGTTTGGGCCTGGCGTAAAAGACGCGTATTTAAAATAAAAAAAGCAGTGGATTTAATTCTTACCTTATTACCTTTTGAAGCAACATTTTATCAAGAACATCAAGTCCCAGTTCAATTTGTTGGTCATCCATTAGCAGATATTATTCCGTTGCATCCTGATAAATTAGCGGCGCGACAAGCGCTTGGTTTAAATCCGCAGGACACCTACATTGCATTGTTACCTGGCAGTCGTCGAAATGAAATAAAAAAATTAGCTGAAGTTTTTCTTGCAACGGCTACACGCAGTTTACAAAAAAAACCGACACTGAAATTTATTACTTCAGCCGCGAATGAAAAACGAAATCAGGAATTTCAACACTATTGTCAGCAATTTGCACCAAACTTACCGATTCAATTTTTTGAAAGACGTTCGCATGAGGTGATGGCAGCAGCAGACATTGTGCTAGTCACATCCGGTACTGCAACATTAGAAGCAATGCTATTTAAGCGCCCTATGATCATTGCGTATCGAACGTCTGCATTAACATACAAAATCGCCTGCAAAATATTAACAATAAAATTTATTGGCTTACCTAATCTTCTGGCCAATGAAGCATTGGTTCCAGAATTTATTCAAGATGCCGCCGATCCTGAAAAAATGTCTGCAGCATTATTAGATTATCTGGATCATCCAGAAAAAACGGCAAGTCTTGAAGAAAAATTTACCCAGCTTCATCAGCAATTACGTCAAAATGCCAGTGAGCAAGCAGCGCATGCTATATTGAAATTAATAAGCTCTAAGCCCTCTTAATTTTTCCTTAAGCTCTTTCACCTATAGTAAAAATCGTATGTATGCACGATCAATAAACTTATAGGGAGATTGTGTCATGGCGCTTAGAAGAGATTCCATCGCGTTTTCTAGTGAAAATTCTGTTGAGGATGATTTTGTACTTTGCGATAGTTTCATTTTTGAATGGAAAAAAATAACAGAAAAAGGTGTATCCTATTTCGTTTGTGAATATAAACCAGAAAAATTTTCTCAAGAAGAAGTGCATAAACTTATCCAGGACAGATATGATATTCATCCTGCCGCAATACATATTATTTTTTCAAAGCCGTCAGTTGCGCTCATTAAAATACCTTTTGAAATAGGCAGAAAAAAAATAACAGCAACTGCTGCATGCGCAGAAGAAGTAAACATATCTTCTGGCTCAGGATTGTTTGGTCTGTTTAATAAAAAAACCGAAGAAGAAAAAAAAGCGCTCTCGCCTTGCGCTCCCCGATTTGATTTAACCAAAGCATTACGTGGCACAGGTTATTTGGGTCAAGGTAAGCAAGGACGGATATCATATGAAATAGATGAATCATTTAAAAGTTTAATAAAAAATCACGAGTGGACAATCGTTCATTCTGTTTTGGGATTTGGTGTGGATAAAGATAAACTTAATTTTTTTCATTTTTGTGAATTACTGGAAAATGATTCTGTTCCGCAAACTTTTGCTTCTTATCAGGCACTGTTGATTGCTATTGTGATCCACAATGTACAAGACTGTCTGAAAACAATAATGAATGAGATTAGCTATGGTCGAGTCCAAAAAAATAATATTGCAATTTTAGATTGCTTAAAAGTAATAGAAGATCACTTTCGTGTTGGATTGGAATTGCTGCATTCTCTCCATAAACGATTTGCAAAAAAAATGGAAGAAAGCCAAGCAAGCGAGTTACTAATAAAAGCAATTGATTGGGTGCATGAACAACAGCAAAAAGTAGCAGTGTATGCTGATGTTGTGGTCTATCAGGCAAAAATTCCTAAAATAACTTATGATGCAATGACAAAAGAGAGCGCGGCTTATTATCCTGGCGGTTTGCCTGCACATGTATGTCTTGCTGCTGCGACTTGTGCAATAACAGTAGGTTATGGTCTTGTTTTAGCATCCACTTTTTCAGCACATCCCATAGCTTCTACGCTAGTGCATGCGCGTACTCGAGGTGCATTGTTTAAACCACTGAAGGCGCTACCGCAAGCATCTGTCGCGATGCTTTCAACCTATGGTTATGCGTGTAGAAAAAATATTTCACCTGAATGGATTGAGGGTGATATTTTACTGCGGAATTTCGGTGTGGGTCCTGCTGTTATTTCTCAGCGCAATCCCAATTATAAAGAAAACAAAGAAGAAACCGTTACTTGTTATTTTTTACATTCCGGTCACGCACAAACACTTTTTGAATCATTCAAACCTTCAATCGGCTTTTGCGGATCTAAAATCACGGCTGCTGCCATGACAGGTCCTGCCAAAGGGCCGCGTCCTGCTTCATCCACCCCTGCAATTAGATAACCCTGTTGTTTTTGTTGCATTTTTTTTATTCCCTTTTTGCTGGTTTTTAAGTGTTATAATTATATTAAAGTTGGTGAGGAGAATACTATCATGGTAGACAAATCAAAAGAAAAATCCGCTATTGAAACAGCCATGATGGCGGGTCTTCATTTAGATGC
>Ga0207001_1017_pt1 | contig 28259 bp, 22 predicted proteins | sample Alteio_BWMinCont_91_FD_153481 | JGI IMG/M metagenome (GOLD analysis project Ga0207001, IMG submission 153481) | Enriched cells from forest soil in Barre Woods Harvard Forest LTER site, Petersham, Massachusetts, United States -... | ecosystem: Environmental > Terrestrial > Soil > Temperate forest >... | reverse complement strand
GACAGCAACTGATCCCAGTGCATATGACGGGCAATATATAGAATTGAATCAGCTGAATATCCGGCTGCATATAAAGACCCTATAATACTGCCCATACTGGTGCCCGTCAGGTAATCAATAGAAAGTCCCGCTGAATCAATAGCTTTAAGTATGCCAATATGAGCCAGGCCCTTTGCACCACCGCCACTCAGCGTAAGCCCGATCCTCGGTCTTTTGTGCACGACAGAATCCTGTGCGGCGGAAGGAAGGCTGAGGATAAAAATTAGGCAGCCAGGGATAAATAGGGTACGGATTAAAATAATAAATGAATCCTTTTTAATAAATCTGATGGTTTATATAAAATTAAACAAAGACCCTGAAATGCAATTTTCAAATTTGTTCCTCCAGTTCCATCAGTTTTTCAAGCGCCACATCGTAGTTCTGCCTGGCAACTAACAAACTCAAGGCTGCTTTTTTATATTCTGATTCTGCTACAAGGAATTTTTGCCTGTCAGCATAAATCTCCGGAGCAGATAGCTGCAGTTCCAGTCGGCTGCTTTCAGATTGTAGACGATTAATATCCGCATCGAGTTGCTCAACAAGCTTCTGTTGTTTCTGGAGTTGCTTTTTTACTTCCTTATTGACGGGAATGGTAGTTAAGATGGTTTTGGGCTGTTCTGCAACAGGTTTTTCAATTTTTGGTTTAGTTGAGCCGGGTTTGCCCTGTAAGCTCATTCTTTTATTCCATTCCACCCATTCATCATAAGTTCCTTTAAATTCTTTTATCTGGCCGTTTTCAATTTCCCAGATTTTATTAGCCGTTTTTGAAATAAAGAAACGGTCATGGCTTACAAGTATATAACTGCCTTCATATTTATTCAGCGCTTCAGCCAACAATTCACAGGAATGAATATCAAGATGATTGGTAGGTTCATCCAATAAAAGAAAATTTGCTTTGCCGGCTATGGTTTTTGCTAATGCCACACGGGCTTTCTCCCCACCGCTCAATACTTTGATCTTTTTTTCCACATCGTCCCCGGAAAAAAGAAAACAACCCAGCAGGGTCCGTAGCTCGAGTTCATTTTTCTGGGAGCCCGAATGTTTCATTTCTTCCAATACTGTATCGTTAATATTTAAAGATTCCAACTGATGCTGAGCATAAAAACTGGCGTCAACATGATGACCCCAAATTCGATCACCCGTAAATGATTCCGTACCGGCGAGTATTCGTAGTACAGTTGATTTACCCTTACCATTTGCACCAATAAGCGCAATTTTATCGCCTCGCTCAATTTCCGCTTCCGCATGGTGGATGATTCCAATATCACCAAAACTTTTACTCAAATCTTTTAATTGCACGAGCACTTTACCGGGCTGCCTGTCTACACGAAATTGTATCTTCATATCCGGTCTTTCCAACTCAACATTTTCAATCCGCTCCATTTTATCCAGCCTTTTCATAGCTGACTGTGCCGCTGCGGCTTTGCTGGCCTTGGCTTTGAAACGTTCTATAAATCTTTCCTGCTGACGGATATAATCCTTTTGATTTTCGTAGGCCCTTTGCTGAAGGGTAATCCGCATTTCTTTTTCTTTTTCATAAAAAGAATAATTCCCATTGTAAAAGTGCAGGTCCTGCTGATAAAGCTCAACTATTTTATGCACCATTCTATCGAGAAAAAACTTATCGTGGCTCACAATCACAACAGAACCCTGGTAATGTTGCAGGTATTTTTCAAGCCATTCTATGGAAGGCAGATCAAGGTGATTGGTAGGTTCATCAAGTAGGAGCAGGTCTGGTTTCTGAAGAATCATTTTTGCCAGCAGTACACGCATTCGCCAGCCGCCGCTAAATTCGCGGTAAGGCCTTTGCAGATCTGTGTTGGAAAAACCGAGCCCCTGTAGTACTTCTTCCGTTTTATGATGGATATTATATCCATCTATGAGATCCATTTCATGAAGCTTGTCGGTATATGTCAACAGTAATGACTCTGATTGCGTTTTGCCGGCTTTTTCCTCTGCTTCCATCTCATGCGCCAGTAGCTCCAGTTCTTTTTCTAAATTCAGTACTTTTTCAAATGCACCCATGGCAACCTTCAGTATGGAATCACCGGTATCAAAACTGAGCAGGTCCTGGTGCAGGTAACCAATACTTATGTTCCGGCTGCGTTCCACTGTACCCGCAGAAGGTGAATACTCCCCTGCCAGCAATTTCAATAATGTTGATTTACCGGTTCCATTATAACCGATTAGTCCAATATGTTCATTGGGTTGAATATGCCAAGTAACATCTTCAAGGATTTTACGTGCGCCAAATTCAAAAGTCAAATTCTGAAAACCTGCCAGCATATGATGAATGGGGATTAATTCAAACGCGCAAAATTAAAGCAAATGCATTTAGAATTATCTTTGATTAAATTCATTTTATGAAGAAGGCCCTTTTATTGGTTCTTGTTTTGGCCGTTGCCCTTGGAATTACATATCTGGTGCTTCATAAAAGCAATTCAGGCAACAATAATTCTGAAGAAAAAGATACACCCCTGGCAATTAGTTCTAAAACATCTGCATTTAACCACTCTTTTGCAGTTGTATTGAACAATTATTACGAATTATCTGATGGTTTTGCAGCATCCGACAGTTCACGTATAACAGCAGCAATCCAAAAACTTCATTTTTCTATAGACAGTATTCGGTTTGATCAGTTTAAAGCTGATACTGCGATTGTTCAAACCGCTATGAATCTTGCCCAATCCATGCAGGGAGAAATTAGCGGTCTTCAAAAGGAAAAGACAATGGAACAAAAGAAAAGAGAATTCAATATGATTACTGATGAGCTATATTCGCTTATCCGGACAGTGAGGTATGACGGCAGTACGGTATATCATATGCGTTGTCCAAACGCTTTTGCTGATTCATCCGAGGCTTACTGGTTAAGCCCGGCAAACAAAATTCAGAACCCCTATACAGGAATTAATCACACGTTAAATAATGACAAAACCCAGGATCAGGGAGAAGTAATTGACAGTTTACATTTTTCCGCACCGGTGAGTGAATGATTAAAATTTTCCGCTCATATAATATCTGTATGTGGAAAGCAACTCCGATAATAAATTCGTTACACAAAAAAATAACACATGAGAAAAGGAATTATCATACCGTTAATAATTCTTGCCAGCAGGGTATTTGCTCAAAATGAAAACCTGGATATGGCCATGATGGCTAAAATCCGGGATGAAGGAATGAATCATTCACAGGTGATGGAAATAGCTTTCAGACTGACGGATGCCAATGGTCCGCGTCTAATGCAGTCGCCAGGATATTTTAAAGCAGCTAACTGGGCAAAAACCGAGCTGACTTCCTGGGGCTTGGTAAATGCAAATCTTGAAGCCTGGGGCAAATGGGGCAAAGGATGGGAACTGAAAAAATATTATTTGGCCATGACTTCGCCATACTATGAACCATTGATTGGATTTCCGAAAACATTTTCAATAGGCACTAAAGGGCTGGCGCACGCGGAAGTTGTGCTGATAGATGTAAAGGATTCTTCAGGACTTTCCGTATATCAGGGCAAGCTGAAAGGTAAAATTGTATTGTTGAGGAGAATCGATTCCCTACCGCTGGCTTTGAAACCGGATGTCATACGGTATACGGATTCAGATCTTTTTAAAATGATGATATTTGATCCGAAGGCAACCGTTCCATCTAATAATGCATTTTTGTCGTTTATGACTGCGGCACGACTTCTGGCAGCAACCAAAAAATTTGCAGAGCAGGAAGGTGCCCTTGGAATTATTACGACGAGTCCGCGCAATTCCGACGGAACAGTTTTTGTTCAGAATGGCATTCCATATAATGCGGAAATGGTTTCCGGGCTCAATGATATTTCGATCGGATATGAACATTTTATGACCATTCAGCGATTATTGCAACATCAGATCCCGGTATCGCTGGATCTGGAACTTAGTGCAAAAATCTATCCCGATGATCAGCAGGGTTATAATGTGATTGCAGAAATCCCTGGAACGGATAAAGACCTGAAGGATCAGCTGGTCATGATCGGTGGCCACCTCGATAGCTGGCAGGGGTCAACCGGTGCAACTGACAATGGAGCAGGATCCGCTGTTATGATGGAAGTAATGCGCATATTAAAGGCCGTTGGTATTAATCCACGACGCACGATCCGAATTGCCTTATGGGGTGGCGAAGAAACCGGACTGCATGGTTCAAAGAATTATGTAAAGAATCATTTTACCGATACGACTACAAAAAAATTCAATGCTGAAGGAGACAAACTTTCCGTTTATCTGAACCTCGACAATGGTACCGGAAAGATTCGTGGCATCTATCTTCAGGGAAATTCAGCTGTAAGACCGATTTTCGAACAATGGTTTCGGCCATTTAATGATCTGGGCGCTTCTACGCTGACTTTACAAAATACTGGGGGAACGGATCATCTGTCTTTCGATGCAATCGGATTGGCTGCATTCCAGTTCATTCAGGATCCGATGGATTATGGTTCCAGAACCCATCACAGCAATATGGACAGCTACGACCATCTTAGCGGGGAAGACATGAAACAGGCCGCGACAATTATTGCAGCTTTTGTTTATGATGCGGCGCAGAGGGAAGAGAAACTACCTAGAAAGTAGGAGGATAGTGTGAGAGTGTGAGAGTGTTTAAGGCTTTCGTACTCTCACACTCTCACACTCTCACACTATTATTCTATCTTCTTATACACAAAATTGATCACGATATTTTTCTGCTCGTTTGAAATAATTCTTTCCTCATACCTTTTCTCTCCGTCGTATACAACCAGGAGTGAGGTATTGGGAGGAATATCGCCAAGGTTTTCAGCGACCATCACTAGTTGATGCGGATAGTCTGATGATTCAACTGTTATGTGAACGGTGACGGGCTGATCAGATATGCGAGCATTGGAAACAATTTTTTTATTATCATAGTAAACTGATACCGTATCGTTATCAATGGCTCCGTCGTCATATATACGAAGTTCGATAGAAGTGTGGTTAACTGTCAGGGTTTTTAATAATTCATTGGTCCTGTTCAGAAGTACTGAAGGAATTGAAGCAGGGAGCTGGGGCTGGGAAATTTTTATTGTGCTGTCTCTCGTATTAAGACCCTGTACTGGTTCCGGCCCCTTTGATTTCGGTCTTACAGTAACAGGTTGTGAAACAGGTGCTTTCTTAACCAGGTTAGTTTTGGGAGAAGATTTTTTTGCCGCTTCATCTGATATGATTACAGGAGGTATTGTTGCGGTAGATTTTTTAACTGAACCAGATTCTTTTTTACGTGCAAGCATTTCTTTTTCTTTTTTCTCAAGGAAAGGTTCTTTATAAAAATCCGTTTCTGCAACCCTGTGAAGGAAAATACTTCCCTTTCCACAACCGGTAGTTGAATCATCGGCGTTTGTACTGAAATATGTTCCCTGCAAATATTCATCATTTCCCAGTTTGGAATATTGAAGAAAGCAGGTCATTATACAAACGGATCCGGATGCATACCTGACTTCCAGTAACTTTCCTTCTTTCAGCAATACTTTTTTCGTTTGCACATTTAAAGTGCCGGAAGCCTCAGCCTTGCCATAAAATTCAGTGCTTTTATATGAATAGGTTATTGCCTGAAACCGGTTATGTGTTTGGGCAATCTGTACTTCCATTTTATACCTGTCATCATAATTACCCGTGAGGCGTTCCGCTAATTCATTTGAACGAAAATGACCTCGCCAGATGCCGGTGAGATCCTGGGCATGGATAAATGAGAGCATGCAGCCATTCAAAACTAAAAGACAGCAAAATAAACGGATACAGTTTTTCATCAATGGCAAATTAAATAAAAATATTTCCAGATGATTTTATACAAAGCAAAATCTGGCAAGAGTTTGTTAATTTTGCAACCCCTAAAGGAACAGAGTATTTCATGATTAAAATTACATTACCTGATGGTGCAGTTCGGGAATATCCGCAAGGGACTAATTCCCTTGAAATTGCAAAATCTATCAGCGAAGGACTAGCGAGAAAAGTAATTGCGGCAAATGTAAACGGAGAGGTATGGGACGCAACACGGCCTCTGCAAAATGACGCAGCCCTGAAACTTCTCACTTGGAACGATGCCGAAGGGAAATCTACTTTCTGGCATTCTACGGCACACCTGATGGCCGAAGCGGTTCAATCTATTTTCCCGGGGGTTAAATTCTGGGTAGGACCTGCTGTTGAAAACGGATTTTATTACGATATGGACCTGGGCGGCAGACAGATTACAGAGGAAGATCTCCGTAAACTGGAAGCCAAAATGATGGAACTGGCCGCCAGACAAAGCCGGTATATTAGAAAAGAAGTTCCAAAAACCGATGCCATTCACTTTTTTCAGGAAAAGGGCGATGAATATAAACTGGATTTGCTCCAGAATTTAAAAGATGGTGAGATTACTTTCTATACCCAGGGTGATTTTACGGATCTGTGTCGCGGTCCCCATATCCCAGATACCGGTTTCATTAAGGCCCTGAAACTTACTAATATAGCTGGTGCTTATTGGAAGGGAGATGAAAAAAACAAACAACTGACCCGCATTTATGGAGTAAGTTTTCCTTCAAAAAAAGAACTGGACGAATACCTCCTTATGCTGGAAGAAGCCAAAAAACGCGATCACCGCAAGCTGGGTAAGGAGATGGGCATTTATACCACGGATGACGAGGTAGGCCAGGGACTGATTCTCTGGATGCCAAACGGAACCATTATCATTGAAGAACTGGAAAAACTGGCCAAGGAAACAGAACTGGCAGCCGGATATCAAAGGGTTGTTACCCCGCACATTGCAAAGGAAAGTTTGTACATAACAAGCGGTCATTTGCCTTATTACCAGGAAAGCATGTATCCGCCTATGGAATTGGATGGTACTAAATATTACCTGAGAGCGATGAATTGTCCGCATCATCATAAAATATTTGCGGCTGAACCCAGAAGTTATAAGGACTTGCCCCTTAGGCTTGCAGAATATGGAACTTGTTACCGTTACGAACAAAGTGGCGAACTTTTTGGCCTTATGAGGGTACGCTGCCTTCATATGAACGATGCTCATATTTATTGCAGTAAAGAAGACTTTGCCAAAGAATTCCGGGCAGTCAACGAAATGTACCTGAAATATTTTAAGATCTTCGGAATTGAAAAATACGTAATGCGTCTGAGCCTGCATGATCCGGCTAAACTGGGTGAGAAATATATCGATGAACCGGAACTATGGCTCGAAACAGAGGCCATGGTTCGGAAAGTCCTGCAGGATACAAATACCCCCTTTGTAGAAGTAATGGATGAAGGGGCGTTTTATGGACCGAAGATTGATGTACAGATATGGAGTGCAATAGGTCGGGAATTCACACTTGCCACCAACCAGGTTGATTTTGCTCAGGGTCGCCGGTTTAAACTAGAGTTTACCAACAGTGAAAACGGTCAAGATACACCATTGATTATTCACAGGGCACCGCTGGGTACTCACGAAAGGTTTATAGGTTTTTTACTGGAGCATTATGCTGGGAAATTCCCATTGTGGCTTGCACCACAACAGGTTAAATTGCTGCCAATCAGCGACAAGTACATGGTCTATACACAAACAGTTTTAGAATCCCTTAAAAATGCGGATATTCGTGCTGGTATCGACAATAGAAGTGAAAAGATTGGGAAGAAAATAAGGGATACCGAGCTGGCCAGGATTCCTTACATGCTTGTGATCGGTGAAAAAGAAATGAATGACAATAAGATTTCGGTCAGAAGGCAGGGTAAGGGGGATCTTGGTATTCAGGATATTGAAACATTCATCAGAGAAACAAAATCAGAAATAAAATTAAGATCCTAAAAAATATAAGCGGATCTTATATATCGTTCAACTAAAAACAATAAATGGCATTTCCACCGAGGCCTCCAAGAGGTAATTTTAATCCAAGATTCAGGAAAGAACAACAACAGGAACACCGTACCAACAATATGATCCGCGTACCCAATGTACGTTTGGTGGGAGAAAATGTAACAGTCGGGGTTTACCCGATAGCAGAGGCCCTCAGGATGGCACAGGATCAGGCGCTCGACCTTGTGGAAATTTCACCTAATGCAGATCCGCCGGTTTGCAAAATCATAGATTATAATAAATTCCTCTACGAAAAGAAACGGAAGGAAAAGGAAATGAAAGCCAAAAGCAAGGCTTCTGAAGTGAAAGAAATCCGTTTTACTCCAAATACCGACGATCACGATTTCGATTTTAAAGCAAAACATGCGGAGAAATTCCTGAAAGACGGGGACAAAGTAAAAGCCTATGTACAATTTAAGGGACGTGCCATACAGTTCCGTGAAAGGGGAGAACTCCTCCTGCTTAAATTTGCTGAACGACTAAATGAGGTCGGCGTATTAGAAGGGATGCCAAAAATGGAAGGGAAACGAATGCTTGCGATCTGGGCTCCGAAATCGCAGAAAAAGAAATCCTGAATGTAGCAGGTTCTTACCATCCTGAATTTCTTCCCATGGATATTGTACTTATCGGTTCCGGGAATACTGCTACTGTGCTCGGACGGAAATCACTCGAAGCCGGTCATCGTATCGTGCAGGTTTACAGCCGGAATGCAAACCTCGCAAATCTATTATCCATAAGACTGGGCACAAGTTCCACATCTTATATATCTTCAATAGAAAAAAGAACCGACCTCATAATCATCGCGATAAAGGATGAAGCCGTTTCTGCATTCATAAAAGACCTGGGAGAAGTTAAATGTCTTATAACAATTACTGCAGGTTCAATTCCCATGTCGGAAGCCCGCGGTTTGAATAATAAATTGTATGGTGTATTATATCCCCTGCAAAGTCTGCGTAAAGAAATGGAAACCATTCCGCCACTAACCATCCTGTTTGACGGGAATAATCAGGAGTCCAAAAAACTTGTAAGGGAATTCGCGGGATCCATTGCTGAGAATGTCCTGGAAGCTGACGATGAAACCCGTTTGAAATATCACCTGGCGGCAACAATTGTAAATAATTTTACCAATCATTTATTTACAATGGCTGAATCATTTTGTAAAAAAGAAAATATATCATTTGCTGTTTTACAACCTTTGATGGAAGAAACTGTATTGCGCTTGAGGAAGATTTCTCCGGGCGAAACACAAACAGGTCCTGCATTTAGAAACGATCAGGAGACTTTGAATAAACACAGGCAGCTTTTATTAGAATATCCGTCGCTGTTAGAATTTTATGAAATATTTACAAAGGAAATACAGAACTTTTATGTTAAATGAAACCGGCTTTAATTCTAAGACCCAGGTTTTTGGCTTTAAGCGTTAGGCGTTAAGCTTTGGGCCTTAAGCCTTAGTCTTTAGGCTTTAAGCTTTTTTAGCAATACTTTTGCTGCAAAATATTTGATGAATCTCCTCCATTCTTTCAAGCCCATTACAACCCTCGTTTTTGATATTGACGGTGTGCTGACTGATGGCGAAATTTTGGTTTTTGATACCGGTGAACAGGTTCGAACGATGAGCGTGAAAGATGGGTATGCATTGCAACTGGCAGTAAAAAAAAAATACAGGGTTGTTGTGGTTTCAGGAGGAAACGGAGTTGGCGCATCTATGCGTTTGCAAAAACTGGGTATCGCGAATGTTTTTCTTAATGTGAAAGATAAGTTAGAAGTTCTGGAAGATTATTTACAGAAGAATCAATTGAACTGGGCCGAAATTTTATATATGGGGGATGATATCCCCGATTGCCGCCCCATGCAAAAAGCTGGAATGCCCTGTGCACCTGCTGATGCAGCACCTGAAATTTTGCAGATAGCAAGATATATCTCACCCTATGATGGAGGAAAAGGTTGCGTGCGGGATGTTATCGAAAAACTACTCCGATTGCATGGAAAATGGGACCTGGATCCGGCCATCCCTTCGCACTAAGATTAAAATCGATTATGAAATTAATTGCAGTCCCTGCTTTTTTCCGGTTAATAAGATGGCCAAACCTGCTGTTTATTTCTCTTACTCAGTCCTTATTTTATTTCTGTATAATAATTCCAAGTTTTTATGGGGGACATCCTGTTCTTGAAAACATTCTTAAGCCCCGCGATTTCATACTACTGAGTCTTTCTTCCGTCCTGATTGCGGCAGCCGGTTATATTATAAACGATTATTTTGATTTGAATATCGACAGGGTGAATAAACCTGGGAAAGTTGTAGTGGAGAAAATTATAAAAAGAAGATGGGCTATTATCTGGCACCTCGTTCTTTCCGGACTGGGAATTTTTATCGGATTTTATCTTTCATGGAAAATCAGGAATATTTTTATCGGTCCCTCGAATACTGTTTGTGTATTGATTCTATTGTTTTACAGTACCACATTTAAAAAGAAATTGCTTATTGGAAATGTACTTATCTCATTGCTCACTGCCTGGGTAATAGGGGTATTATATCTTAGTGAATTTCGTCTTCATCGATTTGTAAACCCTGAATTCCATAGTGCACTTTCACGGGTTTATAAATTTACCGTTGTATATGCTTCATTTGCATTTATCATTTCTCTTGTACGAGAGGTAATTAAAGATATGGAGGATATGGAAGGTGACTTACGTTATGGCCGTCGTACTATGCCCTTGGTATGGGGCTTGAACGCAGCTAAATTCTTTTGTGCCATATGGCTTAGCATTTTAGTTGCCGCTTTGATTTTTATTCAGTTTTATGTATTACAATATAAATGGTGGTTAACAATTATCTTCACCTGCTTCCTTGTAATCTATCCCATACTGCGTGTTTTGAAAAAATTATCCGGGGCCACTGAACCTGCCCAGTTTCACCAACTTAGCCTGATGATTAAATCTATTATGATGATGGGAATTCTATCCATGATTTTATTAAAATACTATACTTCATGGATCGGATAATCCTCGCATCCGCTTCTCCCAGGAGAAAACAATTACTTGAATGGGCGGAAATTCTTTTTGATCAGGAACAGAGTGATGAAGATGAACTGGTTCCGGATGGACTTCCAGTTCCGGAGATTCCTGTCTTCCTTGCAAGCAGGAAAGCTGCTATAGTAAGAAAACGCATCGGAGCAGATAAGATAATTCTCGCCGCTGATACCATTGTTGTACTGGATCAGCAGATGCTTGGAAAACCTTCGAACCGCGCAGATGCCATCCGTATGCTTGCCCAATTATCCGGCCGTGTTCATGAAGTGATTACCGGAGTTTCGCTTACGAATGCCAAAAAAGAGATTTTGTTTTCCGAATCGACCCGGGTACGATTCCATCCATTAACTTTTTCCGATATCGAACACTATGTAGATTACTACAGACCTTATGATAAAGCCGGCGCTTATGCCATCCAGGAATGGATCGGTGTTACAGGTATTCATTCCATTGACGGAGATTTCTATAATGTCATGGGCCTGCCTGTTAGCAGGGTTATCCAGGAGTTAAAGACTTTTATTTCTTAAGTGTGGTAGAGTGGTAGTGAAATATAAAAATGTATATGTTAATTTAATTACCACTCTACCACACTTCCACACTTCCACACTTCCACACTTCCACACTTTCCTCAAGTCTTTTCCCCCAATAAGTTTGCGTCTTCCCCTTTTTTCCTGCCTTGGTCTATGTGTATTTTTAATATCATCAAACAAGCATGATGACGGAAAAAATGTTGCAGTTTATCTGGAAAAACAGGTACTTCAATCAGCAGGGATTGGAACTTACGACTGGTGAACCGGTGATGATAGATTATCCGGGAGAATTGAATTCACACCAGGGACCTGATTTCATCAATGCAAGAATACGTATCAATGGGAATTTTTGGATCGGCAGCGTAGAGTTGCATTTATATTCTTCGGGATGGGTGAAGCATAATCACACGAAGGACGAAAATTACCGTAATGTTATGCTTCATGTAGTTTGGAAACAGGATAAACTGGACATTAAAAGAAATATTCCGCAACTTGAATTATGCAACCGGATTCCCATACACATGCTTGAAACTTATGCTGGCTGGATGGTAAAACCCGTTTTTATCCCCTGTGAATTATCTGCGCCAAAAACTGGAACAGAGAAATGGGAAAGCTGGGCATCCCGTTTATTGATTTTGAGATTGAACCGGAAGATGCACCGGATCCTCGATTCCCTGCGGTTAAATAAATACCACTGGGAAGAGCAGTTATGGTGGATGATGGCTGCTAATTTCGGTAACCCGGTAAATACAACTGCCTTTGAAGCGATAGCAAGGAGTATTCCGTTTTCATTGCTGGCTAAGCATCGTCAGCAGTTTATCCAACTGGAGGCACTTTTCATCGGTCAGGCGAATCTGCTTGAAAAGATCTACCTGGATCCATATCCGGTTATGCTCAGAAAAGAATTCATTTTTCTTAGGAAGAAATACGGACTTAAAAAGATTTATGAGCCTGTACATTTTCTTCGGATGCGTCCGGAAAACTTCCCCTGTATCCGGCTTTCCCAACTCGCTTCCCTTTGCACTGAAACAATAAATTTATTTGCCTGGACACTCGAATGCGAGTCGATACCATTGGTTAGGAAAAAATTGATGGTCAGTGCAAATGACTATTGGCATAACCACTTTGTATTTGATAAGATTTCACCATACCGTGAAAAAATGCTCGGAATTGATATGTGTAATAATATTATCATCAATAGTATAATTCCTCTGCTTTATACCTATGGGAAAATGATCCCCGATCAGGCTGTCCTTAAAAAATCTGTCAGCTGGCTGGAACAAATGCCAGCCGAGCAAAATCAATTGATAGCAGGCTGGAAGCGTGTAGGTATTTCCGTTAAAAAAGCATCAGGATCGCAGGCCCTGATAGAATTGAAAAAGCAGTTTTGCGACCAGCGAAAATGCCTTGAATGCGAAATTGGTAAACACCTGCTCCTGCCTGCAGATATACGGAGTTAATCTCACAGGGCTTTTTCAGCAACATTCTGCCAGTTATAATTCACCTGAACATCAATATCCGGATGAATACTATAAAATACCGGACAGGTATCAGCCGCTCTCTGAAGAATCGTTTTATTTTTTTCAGATAAATGTAAATTCTCCGGCAAATGAAATGTTAATGATATGCCTGAAATACGGCGGGGTTCGGCTTTCATTATCTTTTGAATATCGATACGTGTTCCTTTCAAATCTATGTCGAGATCCCTGGCTTTCATACCCATCATGGTCAACATGCAGGATCCCAATGCAGTTGCTACCAGATCAGAGGGAGAGAAACTTTCTCCTTTCCCGTGATTGTCAACAGGCGCATCTGTTTCTATTCTTGTTCCGGAAGCAGTATGTTGAGCAACCGTTCTTAGTTCTCCTTCGTAAATAACAGTAGAGGTCATACTTTTTTTCATAAATTTACAGCAGTAATTCTAATCATGCCGGTAAAAAACTTTTTGTTTCTTTTTTCCCTCGTTTTTATTACCCTTCCTGTCCTTGCTCAGCAATCCGGCGCTCCTGTTTACAATAACGATAAAAATGCCGCTAAAAAACAGCGGATAAATCAGATGATGAAAATGGAAGAAGAGGGGGACCTGATTTTTAATCATTATGGAGTCTTTGGCGTAAAACTGGCAACCAATGGTTATGGAATTTTTTATGAAAGAGGAAAATTTCTCACCACGAAGAAAACCCGGACCCTGACATTCGAATTGAATGAAGTGAAAGATCCAAAGGACCATAAAGAACCTGTATCGAACGATGGATACACCTATAATTATGTTTCTGTTGGAAGATTAAATAATATGTATGAATTTAAAGCCTCTTACGGACAACAATTCCTGCTTGGTGGTAAGGGAAATAAAAACGGGGTTGCTGTAACTTATTTATACAGTGCGGGCCTTTCACTTGCGATGCTTAAACAATATGTGCTGGATATACAAGTAACTGCACAAAACCCGAATGTTTACCAAAGCACCTATCCAACGATCTTCGACAGCGCGTATATCGTTTATGACACCAAGGGGCTGGGAGGTGGGTGGAACCAGCTAACATTTGTTCCTGGACTGAACGCCAAACTCGCCATGCGATTCGATTATGGCCGTTATAATCAAAATATCACCGCTTTTGAAGCGGGCGTTACAGGAGAATATTATGTTAAGGAAATGCCCCTGATGGCATATGTCCCTCCCAAACACCTGTTTTTCAATGCTTATATTAGTATTATGTTTGGCAAGCGAAAGTGATTAATTTTGCATGATCAATATATCATGCAAGAACTCCCCGTCATTTCTTCCATTGACAGCTCCGAAAACAGGATTAAAAAGCCGGACTGGCTTCGGGTAAAACTTCCCATTGGAGAAAATTTTAAACAGGTCAGAAACCTGGTCGACCAGCATAAGCTCCATACTATCTGTGAGAGTGGAAACTGTCCTAATATGGGTGAATGCTGGGGCGCTGGAACAGCAACTTTTATGATTCTGGGGAATATCTGTACAAGAAGCTGCGGATTTTGCGCTGTTGCAACCGGCAAACCTCTACCCGTTGACTGGGATGAGCCACAAAGAGTTGCGGAAGCCATCTTTCTGATGAAGGTTAAACATGCCGTTATAACATCAGTAGACCGTGATGAAATCAGGGATGGCGGAAGTATCATATGGCAAAATACCATCCATGCTGTAAAATCTTTAAATCCTAAAACGACACTTGAGACCCTGATACCTGATTTTAAAGGAGAAGCTGAAAACATTCAAAGAATTATTGAAGAAGCTCCCGAAGTCGTTTCCCACAATATTGAAACAGTGGAACGATTAACAAAGCAGGTGCGGATCCAGGCCAGATACTGGAGGAGCATGCAGACATTGCAAATTCTTAAAAAAGGTGGAATGCGCACCAAGAGTGGTATCATGCTGGGTCTCGGTGAGAAAAAGGAAGAAGTTATTCAAACCATAAAGGATCTTGCAAATAATGGTGTGGATGTAATTACTATCGGACAATACCTACAGCCAACTAAAAAACATTTACCCGTTGTTCGTTTTGTTCATCCGGATGAGTTTGCAGAATATCGCGATATCGGATATGAACTAGGGCTTGACTATGTGGAAAGCGGACCGCTTGTTCGCTCTTCATACCATAGTGAAAAACACGTTCTTAAGGGATATGGAAGGAATATTTGGTTGAAGGAAAGTTTAATTGCTTAGGGGTCTTGTCCGGCTATATCATGACGATACAGGGTTCGTGTCTGCTTCGGGGATTCTTTGCACATCCTTCGGGAGTTCTTCGGGAGCTCCCGAAGGATTCAGGGAGGATTCCCGAAGGATTCCCGAAGAAAACAATAAAAAGACAGGTAACAAATACGAATATTTATTTCATAGAGGCATTCAACTATCATCCATTATCTGAAACCATCAAACCCGATTAAGGGTGTGGTGGAGGAGGAGGTGGTGCCGGAGCACCCGGAGGAGTTGGAGGCTGACCCTGATGGCCAGGTACACATGCAGCCAGAAAAGCCATAAATAAAACGGCCAAAATAAACTTTTTCATATGTAATGATTTTTAGAATAATGCCAGTCACGCTGGTAATTGATACTCTAAATAATCGTGCCATCTGAGCCTAAAGCCTAAAGCTAAAAGCTTAAAACTTCTTTTTGGAACTCTGATAGGTTTTAGTCTTTAAGCTTTGGGCTTTAAGCTTATTAAGGCATATCCCATACAAGGGCGCTTGCGCCAAGGATAGCAGCATCGGATTCCTTTAAGTGACTTACAAGAATTTTCACCCTGTTTTGGAATACCTGTATCAGGTTGGCTTCCATATGTTCCCTGGTTGGCTTTAGAATGAAGTCACCAGCTTTTGTCAAGCCACCAAACAAAATAATTGCTTCGGGGCTGGAGAACATTACAAAATTGGCCAGCGCAGTGCCAAGTATCTTTCCGGTATATTCAAAAATTTCCCGCGCTATTTTATCACCCTGTACTGCAGCATCATATACTTTCCTGGAATCGATTTCATCTACATCAATTTTACGGAGCAAACTTTCTTCTTTTGTACTGGCTAAAACTTCTTTCGCAGTAAGCATGACCCCAGTGGCGGAGGCATAACTTTCCAGGGATCCTTTCTTACCTGTCCCTTCATGGTATCGGCCATCGGGAATGATAATCGTATGTCCGAGTTCACCTGCAAATCCATCATGTCCCAGAATCAGGTGCCCGTTTGCCACAATGCCGCTGCCAACTCCGGTTCCCAGGGTAATCATTATAAAATCCTTCATTCCCTGCGCTGCACCGTACATCATTTCCCCTATAGCAGCTGCATTCGCATCATTTGTAAGATTGGTTTGGACCTGAAATTTATCCTGAATCATCTGTGCTAAAGGAAGAATTCCTTTCCACGGCAGATTAGGTGCATATTCTACTGTGCCGGTGTAAAAATTACCATTTGGCGCACCTACACCAATTCCCCGAATGCGTCCCGTTCCTCCGACGTTCTGTACAAGTGCAGAAAGTTTATCATGCAACTCATCAATAAAGGTTTCGATTTTTTTATGCTTCTTCGTGGAAAGATCCCCGGTAAATAAGACATTCCCGGCACGGTCCACAATTCCAAACTTGGTTCCTGTGCCGCCAATATCTATTCCTACAGCCAATGCTTCCAGAGAGGATGGGGTAGACGTAGCTTTTGACATGAATGTTTTTTACTAATGACTTCCGATTTGCTCGTCAAAATTGAGGCCCTGTGATTTTAAAACGCTCTTAAGTTTTAAAGACAGCCATGCCAGAAAAGCAAAACAAACTGCTGCAACTAAATATGAGTTGTGCATTCCTATACTGGGGTTATCTCCAAGCGCACCCTGGAATGGAGGGATTACCGCACCACCCAGAATCATCATGATGAGAAATGCCGAACCCTGGCTTGTATATTTTCCCAATCCTGCAACACCCAGTGCGAATATGCAGGGCCACATAATAGAACAACATAAACCACCAGCCATAAAACAATAAACTGACAGGAGACCGTTTGTAAAAACACCAGTCAGCATAGCAATGGTTGCTAAAGTTGCAAGAGTTAAAAGAGTTTTTACAGGTTTTGTCTGGCCGAAGAAAAAAGCTATGATCGCAATAATTATACAAATTGAATAAGCATAAAGATCACTGATATCATTCCCTTTAAGTCTGTTTGCTATTAATACAACTGCAAATGCAATAAAAGGAACCACTACAGTGGCAATTCTTCTGCCCATTTTAGATAAATTAAACACACTGATTGCACCGGTCCAACGGCCAATCATCAGGCTTCCCCAATAAAGGGAGATATATTTTGAAATCTGGCTCTCATTCAAACCACTGGCAGTAAGATAATTTTTCGTTTTAAGCAATGCTCCGAAATTATTATCGATGGTTACTTCTACACCCACATAAACAAATATTCCTATCATGCCAAATATCAACTGGGGATATTTCATGGCGCCCCAGCCTTCATTACTTTTTAAGGCGACCTGGTTGGAATAAAACAGGGTGCATAAAACAACCACGATGGTTGCTATTAACAATGGGGCTTTACTGATTTCAGTGAAATGACCTACAATAATTATTGCGATGATCAAACCCGTCATGGTCAAAAGGGATTTGGAGGCCTTAGCGGCTTTCTCAAATTTTTCATCATTCTTTCCTGCAGGCAATTTTGAAATCGCAAAAATCAGGGCAACCAGTGCAAAAACGACTGCCACGATCACATATAAAGATTTGACAGAAGAAACAGAAGTATCATCGGGGTCGGCATTTACTGAACCGAATAAAAAGAGACTCACGATAATGGGACCGACAGTTGTACCAAACGAATTCACACTTCCACCAAGATTTAATCTGTGGGATCCCGTTGCCGGATCACCAAGCAGGATAGCGAACGGCTGAGCGCAGGTTTGCTGAAGTGAAAACCCGAGTGCGATAATAAATAATGCAATTAATATAAAAGTAAAATTTCCAATGGCAATCGTTTCGCCTTTCAATGCTCCGACGATGGTATCTATTTTGTCAGATGAAAAACTGGCTGCAAGTTTTGTAGGAACTCCGTCCACAATTTTCGTGTCTCTTGCTGCTACGAAAGGTGCACTGATATTGCTTAATATATCCGGGTTGTTCAGAAATTTTTTCCCCGCTTCATCATTGCGCACTATTAAAGAATATGAATTCTTTTCCTCTTTTTTCAAAACGACTACTTTATCAGATGTCACAAATTTCTGATCGGTCTTGAAATTTTTTATTTCCTGAATATTATCTCCGATTGGTTTGAAAGTTTCTCCGCTCACTGCCGGAATCATCAGTAGGGCGCCTGCAATGGAAATACCAAGTCCGACAATGATCCCTTTCTTGTATCCGATTTTATTTAAAATATCACTTCCCCTCGCTTCTGAGAAAATATACAGAAATAAGGAACCAATAAAATAAGCGCCATAAAAAGCGGTTCCGATCAGTTGGGATTCAAACTGACTAAGGTTAAAGTAATTCTTACAAAAAGGAATAAAAATACTGTTGGAAGCGGCAATAAATCCCCAGAAGAAAAATACAAGAACTAAGATGGCAAGGGCTCCGCTATTCGTGGACTGTTTGGTTTGGCTCATAAGCAGGCAAGCGTTTAAATGAGTGTTGAAAGTAGTTAAGTTTTGGCTTGATGAAAAATTTTTTCATATAGCATGAGAATCCCTGAATCCTTCTTAAATTGATCTGAATTCTGGCCTTCGCATTCATACATAACTTCGTTTCATGGAGATTTTACATGTTTCAGCTGAGTGTTATCCGGTTGCAAAAGCCGGCGGGCTGGGAGATGTAGTGGGTGCGCTGCCCAAATATCAGACGGCAGCAGGACATATTGCGAAAGTGGTCATGCCCATGTACAGAACCAAATTCCTCTACAATAATGAATTCGATGTTGTTCATAAAGGCTATACCAATTTAGGAAACTGGTGGTTCATTTATACTGTTATTAAAGAACGAAAAAATATTCTTGGCTTCGACCTGTATATGGTAGATATCAATGGCCTGCTTGACCGGGATAAAATTTATGGTTATGATGATGATTCCGAACGCTTCATTGCTTTTCAGATTGCCGTGGTTGACTGGCTGGCATCCTGGAAACATCATCCGGATGTGGTTCACGTACATGACCACCAGGCAGCGCTCATTCCATTCATGGTAAAACATTGTTACCGCTATCAGAACCTTCACGAAGTTCCAACCGTACTAACTATTCACAATGGTGAATACCAGGGATGGCTTAGCTGGGATAAAAGTTATTATATACCTGCATGGGATACATGGAAATCCGGGTTACTTGAATGGAACAAGAGTATCAATGCCCTTGCCTGTGGCGTAAGATGCGCATGGAAAGTAACTACTGTCAGCTGGACTTATCTGGAAGAGCTCCGCTGGTCGGCCAATGGACTGGAAGCCCTGTTTGAATATGAAAAGGGAAAATGTTATGGAATACTGAATGGTATTGATACGAAGGTCTGGGATCCCGAATCAGATAGTTACCTGGAATATCATTATAATATTAAATCTTATAGTGAAGGCAAAACAAAGAATAAAGAAATAATTTGCAAAAGATTTGGACTGGATATAAACAAACCACTGATCTCATTTATCGGTAGGCTGGTCGGTGAAAAAGGAGCTGACCTCTTACCACAGGCAATTGGAGATTCATTTTATTATATCGGAAGAAAAATGAATTTCCTACTTCTGGGAAGTGGTGCTCAATATATACAGGACAGTCTGGAAAGGGTGAGTATACTGAGTGAAGGCGATTTTAGTATATTTATTGGATACGATGAAGCCCTAAGCCATTTAATTTATGCCGCCGCCGATTTCATCATGATGCCCTCACGCGTTGAACCCTGCGGCCTGAATCAGATGTACGCTATGCGATATGGAACCATACCCATCGTAAGGACAACCGGTGGTTTAAAAGATACCGTGAAAGATTTCGGCGACCCGGACGGGTATGGTATCCGGTTCAATAACGCGATCGTAGGCGATATCACCCACGCCATCTGGCGCGCAGTTCAATTATATCAGGATCCAATTCTGGTGGAAGAATTGAGAAGAAGAATGATGCGGCTCGACTTCAGTTGGGAAACCAGCATGCAACAATATCTGGCTCTTTATGCTTCGCTATAATAATGAAAGATTAAATCAGACTTTATGTCAAAAAAAGTATTAGCTGTTATTTTAGGAGGTGGTGCAGGAACCCGGTTGTATCCTTTAACTGCGAGCCGTTCCAAACCAGCTGTCCCCATCGCCGGCAAATATCGCCTGGTAGATATACCGATTTCGAATTGTCTTAATTCAGGTATCGACCGCATGTTTGTACTTACGCAATTCAATTCAGCTTCCCTGAACAGACATATTAAAAATACCTATCACTTCAGCGCATTCAGTTCAGCATTCGTTGACATCCTCGCAGCTGAACAGACACCGGATAACCCTACCTGGTATCAGGGCACGGCAGATGCGGTGCGACAATGCCTGCGACATCTGGGCCCCTTTGAAGCAGAATATATCCTGATTCTTTCCGGCGACCAGCTTTACCAAATGAATTTTATGGATATGCTGAATAACCATATCAAGCAGAATGCCGAGATAACCATTGCAACCATACCCGTAGCAGATCGCGAAGCATCCGAATTCGGTATATTAAAAAAAGATGATAAGGGTTTCATCACTTCCTTCATAGAAAAACCTAAAAAAGATTTGTTGAAAGACTGGACCAGCGATACAGGACCTGTGATGCAGGGACAGGGGAGACATTACCTCGCATCAATGGGGATCTATATTTTCAACAGACAATTATTGCAGGACCTTTTGCAGAATGAATATGTGGAAGCAACTGATTTCGGTAAAGAAATCCTGCCACAGTCAATCAACAAATACAAAGTGGTCAGTTATCAGTATGATGGCTATTGGACCGACATCGGAAATATATATTCATTTTTTGAGGCGAACCTGGGACTCACGAAAGAAATTCCGGATTTTAATTTATTCGACAACAACAACCTGATTTATACAAGGGCTCGCATGCTTCCGCCGGCAAAAATCAGCGGCACTACACTCGAGAAAACAATTATTGCCGAAGGATGCATCATTAATGCATCGCGCATTGAAAGCAGTGTGATTGGTATCAGAACGCGTATTGGCATTGGTACCACCATAGTAAGCAGTTACCTGATGGGTATAGATTATTATGAAACCATTGAAGAAATCAGGCATGACAGGGAACATGGCTTACCATCTGTTGGAATCGGCGATCGATGTTATATCCGTAATTGTATCGTGGATAAGAATTGCAGAATCGGTGATGATGTAAGAATTAATGGCGGATCGCACCTTGAAAATACCGACCATTCATTGTATACTGTAAAAGACGGGATCGTGGTAGTCAAAAAAGGTGCAGTGATCCCGAACGGATTTGTGATTTAGTATTTAACGATTGCTATGACCACACATACTGCAACTGTGCAACAAAAGCTTGTTGAGAAACCAAGGCTTTCTGTTTTGCAGATCTTTACCATGAGTTTTGGCTTTTTGGGTATCCAGTTTGGATTCGCGCTGCAGAACGGAAATACAAGCCGGATACTTCGCTCCTTTGGTGCCGATGTAGATCAGCTGCCGGCTTTCTGGTTGGTGGCTCCACTCACCGGGATGATTGTTCAACCGCTTATAGGCCACTACAGCGATCGCACCTGGAACAGGTTGGGCCGAAGAAAACCATATTTCTTAACCGGTGCAGTTTTAACCTGCATAGCCCTGCTGATTCTTCCCAATTCAGGTTCCTTCTCTTCCATCATACCTGCCCTTTGGATCGGTGCGGGCATGGTGATGATTATGGATACTTCCATTAATATCGCGATGGAACCCTTTCGTGCGCTGGTTGCTGATAACCTTCCCGACAAACAAAGGACGCTGGGATTTAGTATTCAAACTTTCCTCATCGGACTCGGAGCTGTCTGCGGGTCTTATCTTCCTGAATGGATGGGCAAACATGGGTTCAGTTTGCAGGCGGGAAAGAATGGAGTGGCGGACAATATCCGTTACTCATACTATATCGGAGCAGCGGTTTTGATAATTGCCATTTTAGTAACTGTATTTTTTTCCAGGGAATATAAACCGGCAGATTATGAAAAATATCATGGCAATCCGGATCAGTCACATAAAAGATCGGGCATACGTGAAATCATTTATGATTTCCAGCACATGCCCAAAACCATGAAGCAACTGGGCCTCGTTCAGTTCTTTTCCTGGTTCGCATTATTTTCTATGTGGGTGTTTACGACAGATGCTGTGGCGACACATGTTTACGGGCTGACAGGAGAATATGCAAAAACGGTTGCTTACAATGAAGCAGGAAATAAAGTGAGCTCTGCATTCGGAGTCTATAACCTGGTTGCTATGTTTTATGCACTCCTGCTTCCGGCTATTGCCAGGAAAATAGGACGCAAGGCAACTCATGCATTTTCATTAATGGCAGGCGGCGCAGGTTTGATCTCTATTTTTTTTATAAGAGAACCTGCCATGTTAACCTATTCAATGGTGGGCGTAGGATTGGCGTGGGCCAGTATTCTGGCCATGCCCTATGTAATTCTGTCGGGTTCCATTCCTGCAGGCAAACTGGGAATTTATATGGGTATTTTTAATTTTTTCATCACACTTCCGCAAATCGTGAATGGAGTATTCGGCGGTTCGATCGTGAAACATATTTATGGCGGACAACCCATTTATGCCATTGTGCTTGCAGGATTCTTTTTATTCTGTGCTGCCATCAGCGTAATGTTTGTTTATGATGCAGGCGATATCCGTATCAGCAGGAAACAACAAAGACTGGCAGCATCATGAGAAAATTCATAGCACTCCCCATATTATTTTTCTATTATTTCTGCTTCGCACAAAATGATGTAAAAGTTTATCCTTCCAGCTGGTGGGTGGGAATGAAGGATCCGCATCTTCAGTTGATGATTCATGGAAAAAATATAGGGAGAGCAAGTTATAAAATGGAATATCCGGGAGTAAAATTAGACAGCTCCTTTAAACCAATAAACCCGAATTATTTATTTTTAAATTTGACTATAAGCCCGGATGCCAGACCGGGGATTATAAAAATCAATTTCAATGGTGGTCAGCATATTCTAAATTTTGCATTGGATCAGCCCGCACCCGGCAAAGGCACTACATACGCACGCGGCATTCAGTCGTCCGATTTTATTTACCTCATTATGCCGGACCGGTTCAGTAACGGCGATACTAACAATGACCATTATGCGAATATGCGGGATACCGTGGCAGACAGGAATAACCCGCTGGCGCGCCATGGAGGTGACCTGCAGGGTATTATAAATCACCTCGACTATTTTCAGCAGCTGGGTGTTACTGCACTCTGGCTTACTCCGGTAATAGAAAATGATATGGCGTTGGAGAAAGAACCTTCCGGCTGGTTAAGCGGATACCATGGTTATTGGTTCACCGATCATTATGAAATTGATAAACGCTTCGGAGGAAAAGAAGCTTATTTAAAAATGGTAAATGCCGCGCATGTGCGGGGTCTAAAAATAATTCAGGATGCCGTATATAATCATATAGGTGCATCACACTGGATCATGGCCGACCCGCCATCAGAGGACTGGATAAACCGGTGGTCCGAATATCAGGGCACCAATCACCGCGAACAGGCAGTTTTTGATATTCACGGTTCAGCAAAAGATAAAGAAGTGATGCTTGCGGGGTGGTTCGTTCCGCATCTGCCGGATTTGAATCTTAGAAATCATTTTCTCGCAACCTACCTGATACAACAGGCAATTTGGATGACGCAGGAATTTCAACTTGATGGCTGGCGTATAGATACCTATAAATATTGCGATCCTGTTTTTATGAATAATCTGAATGCTGCACTGGAAAAGGAATTTCCTTTAATAACAGCATTCGGAGAAGCAACAGTAAATACAGTAGCAGCTGGTGCATATTTCTGCAGAAATAATCTGAATGTTTCCTGGAAAAGCAACCTGACTGGCATCCTGGATTTTCCCGTTTGTTACGCGATGCTGGAGGCAATGAAGAAAAATCGTGGATGGACGGATGGTGTAAATCGTTTATATACTACGCTGGCTGAGGATATGCTTTATCAGAATCCTATGAACAATTGCATTTTCCTTGATAACCATGATATGGATCGGTTTTATTCAGTAATAGGGGAGAACTGGTTAACTTTTAAGATGGGCATCGGTTTACTTCTTACTGAAAGAGGTGTGCCGCATTTATATTACGGGACAGAAATTCTAATGAAAAATTTCAAGAACCCTTCTGATGCCATGGTAAGGGAAGATTTTCCTGGAGGCTTTGAAGGAGATCCTCGAAATAAATTCTTGCCTGCTGGAAGAACCGACAGTGAAAACCTGGCTTTTAATTACGTTTCAAAACTGGCGAATTTCAGAAAAACTTCCTCTGCCATTGGAAATGGCGCCCTTATGCAATACATCCCGTCTAAAGGAGTCTATGTTTATTTTCGCTATGACCAGCATCAAACCATTCTCTGTGCCCTGAATTCGGATACTGTTTCTGCAAATCTGAATTTTCAGGATTTTACAGAAAGAACCAAAGGATTTGAAACTGCAACAGACATTATAACTGGTGGCAGTTATCCTGTTTCTGAAAAAATGATTATACCAGCACGTTCCATTACAATACTGGAACTAAAAAAACGGTAGGCTGCCAATAAGGTCGTACATTAGTAATGATGAATGACCTTATCAAAGAATATGAACATACTCATTTTGTAGATTCCACGAAACCTGTTTGGAATTACTCCCTTTTTTCTGATACAGATATCAGCAATTTTCAAAATGGGACGCACTACCGCTTATACGATATTTTTGGTTCCCATCCCCGCGAAGTACTGGGAACCAAAGGTTACTATTTTGCTGTCTGGGCGCCCAATGCCACGGCCATTTCAGTGGTCGGTAATTTCAACCACTGGAACCCGAACAGCCACCCATTATTTGTACGTCTGGAAAAATCGGGTATTTGGGAAGGTTTTATTCCACATATAAATCGTGGTGAAGTTTATAAATACCATATTCGGGGCTTTAGTGGTTCCGAAACGATTAAAGGCGATCCCTTTGCGCATTTCTGGGAACAAAGACCAAAAACTGCTTCCATAACCTGGGATCTTGATTATAAATGGAAAGATGAAGCCTGGATGCAGACAAGAAAAAAACATAATGGTCTGGATCAGCCCTGGAGTGTTTATGAAGTTCACCTCGCAAGCTGGATGCGTCCCCATCCCGACGATGAAGAAACATATAATAACTACGACCAGATTCGTGAACGTCTTGTTCCCTATGTAAAAGAAATGGGTTTCACTCACGTAGAGATGATGCCGGTTATGGAATATCCATATGATGGCAGCTGGGGTTATCAGGGTGTTGGTTATTTCGCCCCGACTTCGCGATTTGGAGATCCGCAGTCTTTTATGGAGCTGGTGAATGCTTTTCATGAAGCAGGTATCGGGGTTCTGCTCGATTGGGTTCCTTCGCATTTTCCTTATGACGCGCATGGACTATATATGTTCGATGGAGCAAATACCTATGAGTATGCCGATATGCGAAAAGGATACCATCCCGACTGGAACAGTTATATTTTCAATTATAAAAGGGGAGAGGTAAAATCTTTTCTGATCAGCAGTGGCCGTTTCTGGTATGACCTTTTTCACGCAGATGGAATTCGTGTAGATGCAGTGAGTTCGATGCTGAAATTAAATTATTCCAGAACAACAGGTCAGTGGGAGCCAAATGAATTCGGAGGAGACGGAAACCTTGAAGCCATCGCATTTATCAAGGATTTAAATGAAACACTTTACAGAGATTTTCCGGATACTCAATCCATTGCAGAGGAAGCGACAGACTGGCCGGGAATTAGTAAACCAACTTTTGCAGGAGGACTTGGGTTCGGAATGAAATGGATGATGGGATGGATGCATGATACGCTGGACTATTTTAAGGCCGATCCACTGATGCGCAAAGGACTTCAGGATAAGTTTACATTCAGTATGATGTATTACTATGATGAAAACTTTATGCTGCCCCTGAGTCACGATGAAGTGGTTCATGGTAAATCGCCCATGTTATATAAAATGCCAGGCGATGACTGGCAGAAATTCGCAAACCTCCGGCTCATGTATTCATATATGTTTACCCATCCCGGAGGAAAGCTGCTTTTTATGGGTAATGAATTCGGCGCAACGGATGAATGGAACTTCAAGAGTGAACTGCAATGGTATTTACTTAAATACGAACTGCATTGGAAAATGAAAGACTTTGTCAGGGATCTCAACCTTCTTTTACGTAATGAACCTGCGTTGTATGAAAACCAGTTTGATATACTCGGATTCGAATGGATCGATCTTGAACATCGTCAGGAATCGGTTATTGTTTTCAGGAGAAAAGGTAAACTTCCTGAGAACGATATTCTTGTGATTCTTAATATGACACCCGTAGTACGCAATAACTGGAAAGTTTATGCGAATGGCAAAGCCAAATGGAATGAAATTTTTAACAGCGACGAAAGAAAATATGGCGGATCCGGCGACATTTTTAACCCTGAACCCATTGTTACCCTGGTAGACAAAAATGAAAACAGATATGAAATAAATGTCCATCTGCCTCCACTGGGAGCAGTTATTCTGAAATAGATCTTCAAAAAATAGTCCAAAAGCCCCGACAGGACCTCGCCAAAATGAAAACATTGATTGCCAGGCTTTAATGGCAATAGAACGTATTCAGGCCGACTAATCCTATTTTTAAATTTTAATTACTGTATGTCAAAATCAAATTATTTAAGAACCATCATAGTTCTTCCCGATGATACAAAAAAGCCAATTGTGGATGCAATCGTATCGGCGAAAAAGTCCATAAAGATTAAAATGTTTGTTTTTTCTGATCCTGACATGATCAGTGCTACCATTGAAGCTAAAAAAAGAGGTGTCTATATTCAGGTAATGCTTAATCCTGCACGAAGGAACGGAGAGGAAGAAAATGGAGAGACACGCAAACAACTGGAAGCTGCAGGTATTGAGGTTAAAGACAGTAACCCGGCATTTAGCCTGACACATGAGAAATCGATGGTGGTTGATAATGAAATTGCTTTTATTAAATCTCTCAACTGGGCTACTAAAAATCTGACTGTGACCCGTGACTACGCAGTTACAACAAACCATAAACATGAAGTTGACGAGGTTGTCGCAGGATTTGTTGCTGACTGGGAGCGGACTGTATTCGATCCGGGAGAACACGCCCACATGATCTGGTGTAAAGGAAATGGTCGCGACAGGATTTCGCGTTTTATTGATGAAACCAAACATACATTATTTGTTCAGAATGAACGTTACCAGGATTCAGTAATCATTGAAAGACTGGTAAGAGCTACAATGCGGGGAGTAAAAATTCATATTATGGCAAGAGCTCCTCATTCGCTGAAGAAAGATAAACTGGTAGAAGGCGTCGGTGGTTTGCGAATAATGGATGATGTAGGGATTAAAGTTCATACGCTCAGGCATCTTAAACTGCACGGTAAAATGCTGATTGCAGATGGTAATCGTGCAATCGTAGGTTCCATTAATCTGGCCCCGGGAAGTTTTGATGAAAGAAGAGAACTAGCCATCGAAGTTCACGATAGAGATATAATTGAAAGACTTCAGAAGATAGCCCACGAGGACTGGCAAAATTCACATCCGCTGGATCTCACGGATGAAGGCCTTATCTCTGATCTGGAAGAGAAGGGTGAGGGAGGTGATGAAAATCTTGGACTTAACCTGAAGATAAAGCATGATGATGATTGAAGCCTAAAGCTCAAAGCCTAAAGCCTAAAACCTTTTTAAGCCTAAAGCTAAAATCACATTCTTTCAGGAACCTTGATACCTAATAAACTCATAGCCGACTGAATTACATACGCCGTCATCACGCAGATTCTTAAACGTAATTGTTTTTTATATTCAGATTCTGCACGTCCTATTGAATGCTCGGAGTAAAATGAGTTAAATGTTTTAGCTATACTGAATACATAATTGGCTACCAGTGAAGGATTCATTTCGATACAGGCCTGTTCTAATAAAGAGCTGTATTTTTCAAGTGAAATCAATAATTCTTTTTCCAATGGAAGAAGATCTGTTTTTTCAGATCCGGAATATTCGCTTATGGATTCTTTTCTTAATATAGATTTTATGCGTGCATGTGCATACTGTACAAATGGTCCGGTAAATCCATGGAAGTCGATGGATTCATCAGGGTTA
>Ga0207001_1016_pt1 | contig 31474 bp, 39 predicted proteins | sample Alteio_BWMinCont_91_FD_153481 | JGI IMG/M metagenome (GOLD analysis project Ga0207001, IMG submission 153481) | Enriched cells from forest soil in Barre Woods Harvard Forest LTER site, Petersham, Massachusetts, United States -... | ecosystem: Environmental > Terrestrial > Soil > Temperate forest >... | reverse complement strand
CCATTATTCTAAGATTTCCCTTTTTAGTAAGTTCATATTTATTCAATCCTGGCAGATGTTCATGAGCAGATGTCATTAATAATCCTTTAGTTTCCAGGTCCTTGAACCTGCTACTGTATATATGCCAATTATTATCAAATAATTTATAAAATTCATCAGTAGGAATTTTACTATTATTCCTTATGGCAATCAGCAACAATAATTCATAATGTTTAGCCTGCTCCATTATTCCAATATACAAAACGGATCATTAAATTGCAACCTTCGGTTGTTACTCTTTTGTCATCCTCTTTCCTCATACCGCTACATGGAAAAATCAATAATTGAGGATTTTTTTACACTATTACCCTCGCCAAATCAGGCTTAATGTTTTGCCAGCATTAGCATGATTATTGCGGCATGTCAGAAACAACTTTGTTTTATGTCCGAGTCAGAGTTCAGTATTTTGGCATTGTCTGAAGTGTACGATCTTCTCGCTGCCTACACTAAGACTTATACCAAAATGCTTACATTAAATACCCCACCTTCCCCGGAGTTTGTATATACCAAAGAAATCATTCAGCGACTACAATATGAGATTCAAACCCGAAATATAAATTCTGAGATTGAGTCAGATAGATTTAGTGAGGGACTGACATCAGCTATTGCTTAACTCCCAAGAAAATGTTATGGTGTGCCGGAATTAATTTTATGCAGGTCATCTATTCTGTCTTGAATATCCGAAACACTTTGTTATCAATTCCAATGGCATCTATTTTGCAGTGCTTTAGACATCAGCAATATGTTTGATCCGTATCTGTTTTTTTGCGCATGTTCCTGCCGCTAAGATAAAAAAAGGATTTAGCGGTTAATGGATCAAAAAAGGAAAGGCCCCATGGGTAACTGTGGGGCTTACTTCAAATGGCGGTTTCCCGCCGGGAAAATCATTTCATAAATTTTACTATAGCTAAAGTGCCGCTGAGGATCGCAATGAATTGTACAATGCCTGTCAGAAATATGGCTTTGTAAATATCAGTCTTTGACTGTTCAATTTTTAGCTCTAAATCCCCTCTTAACACGTGCATATCACCCTTTAAAATATGGATATCATCTTTTAAAATATGGATATCTTCTTTTAAAACATAGATATCTTCTTTTAAAACATGGATATCTTCTTTCGTTGCAAGTAAATGATTTTTGCCGGTTGCTTCCGATTCTACCACGTCTCCAACCGCTTTCACAAAAGCTGCTGCTTTGTTGTCAGGTAAATGCAATTCTTTCCTGAAAAGATCATACAACCTGATTTGATTCATACTCATTTCCACAAAAATAAAATTTAATCCAATCTAACATATCTGTTTATTATAAAAAGGGTTAAAAAACGGTATGTAGAATATATTTTATTTCGATTAAAAGCTGGGCAGCGGTGTGAATATTCGGGAGACTATTTCATTTTTAACACAGCATAATAGGGATGTTGGGGATTTACGACAAGCTCCTGCCGTTTGGGGTGCACCAACACATCCATTTCTTCCATAGGAATGGCGCCTAATAAAGATTCACTGTCGCCGGGTAATACAAAAGCGCTGCAAACCGCCCGTCTGTTTGCAAACCGGACATCTATTGGTCCCACCACATCATACTCCACCACCTGGCCACTGGCAAGCTGTACTTTTCTTTTTTCGATAAAGCGGAATTCAAGTTGGGACTGTATCGTTTCATTGATAGCCATCATGTACGCCCCGCTGTCCACCAGCATGCTCAGGCGTATTCGTTTTACTTCTTCAGCCCCGATGAGATTCCTATGGGCCATCGTAAGGTCCTCACTATTTATTAACTCGATATCTGCGTATACTACCCCCATAAGATTAAATGTTCATTTTAAAAAATACGATTACCCAATGGTTAAATGTAGCTATTCAGTTTTATTCTGACAATACTACTTTCAGGCCGATTCGTTTCTCCTCGCGATCCGCGCAGAAAGTTCCATCTCATTATTGAGACTCGTATATGACTCTTAATTGCAGGTTTTACAGGCTGAAGATGTATGAAAATTTGCATATGCGCACCAGGGCCATGATGTATGGAACACAGATGTGTCAATGCATGAGTGAAGAGGGGGTCAACATGCTCCGGAATGACAGTGGATAAAATAGTATCAAAACTATGAAGATCAGGATGCTTGTTTTTGTAAAGGATGGGCGGATCCGATTCCGAGCTTCTCAGGTACGCAACCAACTTTTTTGTCCCCTGTGGCAATTTTCAGCTCAGCCAATTTTTCTGTCAGAATTCTCAGCTCGTGAAAAATTAATTTAGTTTTTTCAAGGACCTCTTTGTCGGCGAATGATTTGTCAAGCAATTTTGTGTAGCGATTGATTTCAGCTTCAAGAGCCAAAATCGCAACATCTGGTTTTTTGCCAGTTTGCATAGCTGATAAATTTAGAGTGACATAACACTTATCAGTTCAGAGTAGGGGAATACGGCAGTTTCACGGGTTGGATCCCGTTAGTAAACATTAAATTTTTACAACTTAGAAACCGGACTAAACTCTGATAGGGTTGAAGACTTCATAATCGGGGCCACATGATAAATTGACCTATCGCTTTCGCTCGAATCTTTACCAATCCAGAAGTATGCCAAAAATCCGCAGCATTTATATTTTCTCCTAAGCGCGAGCTTGTAGTCATGTTGGTAAGTCTTTGATGTCTCTAACACTTCGCCTAATGCCTGGATAAGCGCGGCGTGTTTTGAAGGCCCAGCAGCCTGTAACATATAGTTTTTTCCACCCGACGCCCGAATTGCACAGACTCTATTATGATCGTATTGCCAGCAACAGTTATCCATAACCGATTATTGGATCATTGTTAAAAAGGGCTGCAAATGCGTCCAGTAGCTGACCTTAATAAGTATAGATGAAAGGCTGCACACCCAGATTATAAAAAGATGCTGATTGGTTTATAAAAAGAAGTGTTATTACCTGGTCCACTTAAGGAATTAATGTTGAAATGGTGGCAAGCACTCATTTGTATTTTTTGTGATTAAAACGTATTTTCTAAAAAAGTACTTCCACGGCATGGCTATAATTGGTAGCAGAACCCATAAAAAAGCATTGGTCATTCCTTCCGCAGACGAGCCACTTAATTGATTTGATTTCCACAAAGGATAAGCAACTATAATCAACCAAAGTACCTTATAAAATATTTCTAACATCACTATGGGCAACATTTTCAGTGGGTGTATTATTCCTAAAATGGCTAACACCGAAAATGAGCCCCAAATACACCAAGCCATTGCATCTTCAGGATTCCAAGTGCCTTTAAAAGTTAGTATATGTGTCCATGAATCCTTTCCCAGAAAAACGATCATCAAGAAAAACATTAGTCTTAAAATATAAATATTGATTTTGGGGGCTCCCTCCCAGTGTTCATTATCGGGTTTAAAAATATTTTTAATGCTGAATGATGATCGCTTTTGTGGAGTTTCCATGATTGTTGTTTAAATTAATTAATCTTGGTTAAATGTATGTTATAAGGTGCAGTAGAAGTCATATTAGGGATAAAAGTGCAAGCTAAACCGAAATTCAAACATATGTGAACAGGAAGTTTGCTCTATAAATAATTGATGAATTTAAAATAGAAAAAAAACCCTTATTACTGGAGGTTTTGCTTTCAATTTAGTCTCTAAAAAGTCCCATTTAAATCTCCTTCCCTTGTAACTATCTGGAGTAACCGAAGAATTATTCCAACAGAAAAGGATTTGATGTCAAAAGCCCTCCGAAAAGATTACTAAGTGTTCATACAACCTACAGCCATTTTCAAATACCAATCCCAAAAAATTTACATCAAAAATTAAATACAGGTTTCCAATCTGTTTATTTTAAAAAGCGAATTGACTGTTAACCAAAAAGGAGAAATATTGGTAGTGTCTCAGTTTGAAGATATCCCGCTAATAGGAAATAGTGACGTGAATCTTGTCCCGGTTTTTGCTTTTATGAATCTAATCAGTGATATTATACTTTTGACATAATAATTTGTAATCCTTAGGTATTGAATTGCCACTTGGCACACCTCCGGGGATTATGACATATCGGAAAACAAAGCTGGCTAAATTGGTACCATAGGCAATTAAGGTAATTTGACCAAGTTTTATACTGTATAATATATAAACACCACTATTGTTAGCAAAATTCAACTGAAATACTCCATTATTACCCCTAAAATAGACCAAAACTGCTCCACTATCCAAAATACTCTGGGTTATTTGAGGTACAGCCCATATACCACTAACTCCGCTAAAGGATGAATCCCATTGAGAATAAATGACATTTGCCGTTCCGGTATCTCCTTTTGATCCGCTTGGACCAGTAGGACCAGCAGGACCCGTTTCCCCCTGAGGACCCTGGGGGCCTGTAACGCCTGCCGGCCCCTGTTTTGTACAACCTAAAAAGACAAGAACAACCATTATAATAAATAATGGAAACCGGTAAAAGTGTTTCTGTTTCATATCTCAAAAGTTTAAGGTGAATAATAAAGGTAAACCAATGAGATGCCAGCCATATTTAGTTCCGAAATTTATTTCCATGTTTTCCAACATGACATAAGGTGTCCCGACCCCCTAAATGGCTGGACTAAATTAGTAAATCAATTTAGTCACTTAAATTTAGGTTATGAGAAAACAACGCAGAAGCTTTTCTGTGGAACAAAAGCTTCAAATTATCCAGGAAGCAGAGCAGAACGGAGTAGCGCAAACACTTCGCAAGCACAATTTATCTCACACAGTTTATCTCAGGTGGAAAACACAGTTCAATCAGGGCGGAGTGCAATCGCTCAAGCCTCAGTATCACACCGTAGATCCGGAACTGAGGGCACTCCAGGAAGAGAATGCCCGGCTTAAAAAGATTATCGGCAATCAGGCTCTGGAGTTGGAGTTCAAGACCGAGCTTTTAAAAAAAAACGAGGCATACGAGCGGAGGTTGAAGGGCTCGTAAGAACCTATGCACTTCGCAGTATTGGTATTCGTCGATTACTAAAATGGTCAGGGCTTTCTCCAAGCAGTTTTTATTACAAAAGATCCGGAGCAACGAAGGGAATAAAACCCAGCACCCATAGTGTGAACAAAGATGGTGAGCTGATTGAAAATGCTGTAGTGATAAAAGATATTGAACAGACGCTCCTGCAAGAGTTTTGTTGTTATGGCTACCGCAATATGACCGCTGAATTAAACGAACTGGGTTGGATCATCAATCACAAAAAGGTCTACAGACTAATGAAAGAGGCAAGATTACTATATGGTGCAAGAATACGGGTGTCACCATTTAAGAGAAATTTTATTCGATTCAGAAGCCTTTCACCTGATCGTCCATTACAATACCTGTCGATGGATATCAAATATGTTCATGTGCATGGCACGGGTAGGAATGCTTTGTTGTTAACGGTAATGGATATCTATAGCCGGAAAGTATTGATACATATGCTACGATCAAGTATTAAAAAAGGAGATGTTCTTTTAATGTTATCGCTTATGCTACTTGAATATAAAACAGAAGGTATGTCCCTTAGAAATGATAACGGTTCCCAGTTCATTGCAACTGCAGTCAGAGAATACCTGAAAGAGAAAGGTGTTTACCAGGAGTTCTCTCATGTGGCCACACCAGAAGACAACGCTTACATCGAAGCGCTGCACTCTAATCTGCAAAGAGAAGTGATAGATCGCTTTGAGTTCGAATCCATCTTCCATGCACAGATGGTCATTGATCGTTATTACAAATGGTACAACGAGAAAAGAAGGCACGGCTCACTGAATCGACAGGCTCCTGAAACCGCATGGAAAAAATATAATCCGATCCCTTTTGAAAATGAAAAACTACTAAACTATCTTTAGAAAACTGTCCAGTTTATAAGGGGCCGGGACACAATTATCAAAGCTTTTAGGGAATGCCATACCGGTAATCATCATTACTTTATTCCTTTCCATAGTTGCAGGGGTAATCTATAAATTATTATCTATACCCCTACTTGCAAGATGGCAAAGATTTGAAGCTGAATATACAATATTTGCAACTCCTTCAGATGAATTTGATGTTGATGACAATGAAGTAGTAGATGAAACATTTTTAATTAAGCTAAGAGATTTCTTTCATGAGAAGTTGGGTTTACCAATAAAGGAATGGAATAAAATAGCCAATTCAAAGAAAAGAGTTTATCCAGCTACTAAATTTGCTTTAGGATTTTTTCGTGGATCTATTTTTTTATTCCTTTTAGCCTTTATTATATTAATTGCTAAGTACCTAATTTAATATTTATATTTTCACGAGGAAATAAGCAAGGGCATATTTTAACCGGCTTGTTGATTAATAGTCCACAGGTTTTTTTATAACATAAATAAGATATCAGGGTTAGAATCGCCTTATTGGTGTTTACACAGCAGGAGGCTAAATTCACCTAAAGTATCTATAAATATCTACTTTTGAGTTACTCCAAACCTAGTTAAAATGTTCAACCTCTTTTCTAAGAAAAATCAAAGGCTTCTTGCAGATAGTTCAATAAGGATAGTAGCTGATTCTTTGGTTCTTTTTGCAGTTCAATTGGGCAACAGAATAACCAGAGAGATCTTAGTGGGCATGGAGAAATCAAATGAAAATGCTTCATATTTCATATTGCTCGAGACCTTGTGTATGTATCTACATTTTTCAAAAAACTCCAGTTTTAGTGTATTTTCTAAAAAGGAAATTCCAGTATTTGTAACTAAATTATGTATGTCAACAGCGGAGCAATTTGCCAGTGTAATATTGGATGGAGAAAAGGAAACAGAAAATACTGTAATAATTGCAACACAGCTAAGAGATAAATACATTGAAACTAATACTTATTATGGTTCAACTACTGTATTAATGGATAAGGATAGTCCATTTTTGGGGAATGGTTTATTTCAGATTTATGGAAGGAGAATGGCGGAAATTATTTGCAGTAATTCAAATCCTGAAATTATCATGAGAAGTATTGAAATATTGACAGAAGATTTTAAAGGGAAAGAGCTACAAGAATTAATTTCTCATATTAATTAGCTTAACTATTTTACTAAATAAGTCAATTATCATGGGTGTCTACTTCCCTTTTTGAAATCAAATATCTTCGAAATAAATAGTGCATTATTTAAATAGAAAACCCCCATTTTGGTCAGTATCTGTAATATCAATTGTTCCAAGGTAAATATTAGAATTATGTATTTAAGGTTATTTTCGCTTGGAATTTTGATAATGTTTTTAGATTGTAATAAAGCTAAAAAAGATAAGGAACCTACCCAGATTTATCTTTATCACCGGCATTCAAATTCCCGTGAATATCGCACTTACGAAGATTATTTAATGATTACCAATTATGAAAATAAAACAATAACAGCAGATGATTTATATAAAATCGCCCAAAAATATATAGATTCTGTGAAAAAAAATATCAATGTCAGTAGAATTACTTTCTTAATACCGAATTCTGAAGTAGAATCAAAGCATTGGGACTCTGAAATTTGGGGAGCATTGAAAAAATACTGCATCTTTGGATTTGGATTTACTAATGATTTTGAGAGAAACATTGGTTACCCAATAAAACTTAATGATATTACTATTTGGAATAATGGGAATTCAAGACTTCTTCTAATTGATAAAGACAGTATTATGATTGATTCAATTCTAAACTCTCGAATGCCCCTGGATAATTAAAAGATGCTACAGTGAATCAAAGTAATTGATTAGAAAAGCCTTGGTTTGGTACGGTAAAATGGATAGAATTTAATCCGTTTCCCTAGAATTACTAAAAACTGAAAAGCTATCTTTAGAAAACCGTCTAGTTCTAAAGGGCCAATACAATTAAAAATAATTTGATAAGCATACTATGATGAAGACCATAATTTATTTATTTATGAACTGTATCGCGCTTTTAAGTAACTACAATTACGCTTATGCCCAAAATTTTGTTGCGAATAAACAAGCATTACAAATGCTAAAAGAGTTTTATTCAGCCTGTAGTACCGTTAAGTTTATTGTAAAAGATTCTGCCAGATGGGATTCAATACAAAAAAAGTATTGTACCCAAAAACTAATAAAAAAAGCGAAAGAATGGTATGATGATGGTCATGATTTATTTACTAATGATTGGGGAATAGATATTGAATCATTGAAAACCATGACAATTTTAAAAGATTCAACAAAAGAAAATACTTACGCTGTTTTGTATATTGTTAATTTCCAGGTGTCCCCTAATAAACGAGAGAAGAAAAAGGTTACTCTACATGTTGGTGTAGTTGAGGAAAGTGAAAATTATAAAATTACCTCAGTTAATTAGTTAATTGTGCACTTCCCCGAAATAAGGGCATAAAAGAATAGAGGATTTGCTCTATGAATAAGTAAATATTTTAAATAGAAAAAACCCCCATTTTACTAGAGGTTTTGCTTCTCAATTAAGTGCTTAAAAAGTCCCCTTTTTGTCCCCTTCCCTTCTAATCACTTATCGCTCAATATCAGTTGTGACCCCGTCAGGATTAAGACCTACAGCCTATAAACAGGCCATTCCCCTGTAAAATGCCTATCCCTACTGAATCCTGTTAAACACAATTAAGCCCAATTAAAGAAAAAATTAGGCTATTTGCTACCAATTGCTACCTTTATGGGAGCAAAAACAGTCCCAATGAGCACAGTAAGATTCAATTTAAGGCATGATAAAAAGGATGCGCAAGGCATGATTCCCATTGAAATGGTTTATCAGTTATCAGGCAAACGTGGATACCACCATTGTAAAAAGAAGGCCACAGTTGAGAATTGGGATGGTGAAAACTACAGGGTCATATTTTATGGTGCCAGGGCCATCAAGGAGCTGAAGAAAGCATTTCCAGATCTGGTCCCTGAAAATCTATTGTCAGAATCCAGGGTTAATGAAATCAACCATGAGATTGATGGTATAAAAACTGAAATACAGAACATAGAGAGGGAATTTGATGTCAAAGGGAAGCTTCCATACAGCCCTGAAGAACCTGGTGGTTATTTACCGAAGGATATCATACAAAAGTTAAATGGCAGATCCTTACCTACCCTAACCACACCAACGGGCACTAAAACAATGCTTGGTTACATTGAAGATTATATTAGCTATCACGAAAAACAGAAAGACAGGGGTCCCAGAAGCCTTGTGATATATGGAAATGTAAAACGTTTCCTTACTGACTACCAGGAAGCCAAGGGTCTGATTCGCCTGGAAAAGATAAACACTGAATTTTTTGAAGATTTTAGGTATTACCTTAATCATGATAAGAAAATCAGTAATGTCACAGCCTTCAAGACAATGAGTGCTTTTAAAACCTTAATAAAATATGCCAGATCAAAGGGTGCGCCAATTAGTGACAAGTACAAGGAATTCAGCATGGATAGGGATGAACTTGAAGTAACAAGCCTTACTATGGATGAATTAAAAACTATTTATGCACTGGATTTAAGAAAGAATAAACGCCTTGACGGTGTCAGGGACTGCCTGGTATTCAGTTGTGCAACAGGTTTAAGATGGTCTGACATGAATCAATTAAACCGGCACCACATAAAACCTGATCACATTGCAATTCCGATCAAGAAGAAAAAAATGACCAAACCACTGGTAATTCCACTTATTCCATACAGCAGGGCCATTCTTGAAAAATATAAAAAAGATGTGCGGCCAATTCCAATTATATCTAATGTAAAGATGAATCTGTATTTGAAAGAAATTGGGGAATTGGCAGGAATGAATGAAAGTATTGAACTCATAAGATATTTCGGGAATCAACGTGTCCCATCACGTCACCTTAAAAAGGATCTTTTGACGTGTCATGTTGGAAGGAAAACATTTGCCACACTTCATTTGGAGCTTGGTATGCCAGCTGAAGTTGTCATGGCACTTGGTGGATGGACTGATCACCGCAGTTTTGCACGGTATGTCCATATATCTGAACAAAGGAAAACCAGCCTGATGACGGAAGCATGGGATAAAATGACAAAGCCAAAACCCAAACCTAAAAGCAAACCAAAATTAAAAAATAAACTAAGGGCGGTATGAAGGGGTTAAAGAATGTGCCAGATATTATAATTGAAAAAGACTTATGTAGGGACTGTGCATACTATTTTGGTAATTTAACATGCATGGCCTTCCCTATTCGCATACCTTCAGAAATCCTAACTGGTCCCAATGATCACAAGAAGCCATTGCCAGGGCAGAAAAATAAAATTGTTTTCAGGGAAGGGACACTGGCTGACCTGACCCCTGGCATGATTCCGATTTGATACATATTATTTCTTAAACCATAAACCAAAAAACCCCTGGGTGCTACCAGGGGAATTATTATCATCACATAAAAAGTACATTTTATGCAAAGACAAATCAAAGTTACAAAAACAAAAAAAGCTGCTAAAACTAAAAATGTTCCCAAAACCTATAAAAAAGAGTATAGGGAATGTATCGGTCAATTGTATGAAGCCAGGGCCAAGATTGCTTCGCTGAATGACCAAAATGTGAAACTGTGTAGTCAGGTTTTTGAAGAAAAGATTAAAGTACTGAAAGCTGAAAGTGCAGCGGACAAAGCCACGTGGGCACTGGAAGACCATAAGGAAAGCAATAAGACGGGATCTGGCAAATCTTCTCATATTCCTTACGCTATAAGCCTTATACATGCAGCAAATGACCCTATGGCACAAGGGTTTACTAAACCATTTCGGGTGTCAAATGCGGATTGGAATGCAAGGTGCCTAAATTAAATTCTGATTTAACGGCCGGCAAATAAACGCAGACACTTCTAAGGAAGTGCACTGTTTACCCTGGCATGGGTTGCGTGAATTGGCCACCGCCTTTAGCCCTGGAAATTTTCCGGGGCTTTTTTGTGGGTAATGTGTTGGTAAAGAAGTGGGCTATTTGCCTTTAATGCTCACTATTTACAGTTTCTTTATCCAGCTGTCAACTAAATTCATCATGAACTCATTCAAGGTCCAGTCATTCGTGTGCAACTTAATTCTTCGGGGTTTAGTTGACAGCCACACGGATGAACTGGGCCTTTTTATTTTTTAAAATGAATGACTTACTATTTATTCCTGCATTCTATACTTCAATGGCAGATAATTTGTATCTACTAAAAAACATTCACATTAAAGGTGTTGACCAGGGGGATAGATTAACTACCTGTCTGATTGGAATGCTTGAGGCCAGGTCAGGTGGGAAAAGGAATGATGATAGAGGTTTACTATTCAAAGAAATTATTGAAACTTATATTGACAAAATGCAATCTGGTGCACCAGGTCCCGATAGAAGAAACATTTACAATTATTATAATTTTCTTGGCATGGCTATACGACAAAGTAAGTTTTCATCTTTTCCAAGAAATAAAAGAGGCGGCTTTGAAATCATAAAAGATATTGTACTTGCACACTGTGAATGTGAGATTACCCGACCTGATTATGAAATTGTAACTGAAGAAATGAAACAAACATCATTTAGTCTTGAAGAAAGAGCAATAATGCATGTTTTTAACAGACAGCATGTTGATGAATCAAATGCCCATACGTTGGCTTGGGATTATGGGTATAAAACGAAATTTGCTTGGAAGGGGTTTAAACAAGATTATGATTATTGGAACCAGGTAAAAAATCAAACAGCATTGGAACCAAAGTCACCTAATGGGGCTGAAACAAAGAATATAAATAAAGAGAAAAAATTAAGACAGCTAATTCCCCACTTACTTACTCCCGAAGCTAAAAAACGTCTTGAAGATGTTGCCAATATTCTTAAAGCAAATATTGAAGAAAATTGTCCTTAGTAAAATTAAGAACTCATTCTGAACCCGTTTAACCAAGTTCTCACAAAAAGCCTACACTAATTTGCCCCCCTTAACCGGAGGCAAATGACAAATCCATTCTTAACACTTGACGCTCGCCTTAGAAACATTGAAAACCTTTTGCTGGACATAAAACATCCGCGGAAAGATATCAATTCAAAATCTAAGGCAACAGACACTGAAGATTTGGGGCAACCTGCTAATCAGGAAAAGACCGTTATCAATAAAGCTATAAAGCCAAAAGGGAGGGCAAGCAATAATGCTTACTAAAAACCTTACCCTGCAGGACGCCACAGCCCTAATGTTGAATCGTTTGGATTCAATGGAAGAAAGGCTTGCTTCTGCTAATAAGGCATATACAACTCCGCAAATTGTTTCCCAGGGGAAACTTGCTGAAATATTAGATGTCACAGTTGCATCAGTAATAAAATACGATCACCTGGGGTGGATTCCTTCTATCAGGATAGGAAGTGCAGTACGGTATGATGTGCAAAAATGCCTTCAGTCACTTGAAAGAAGAAAACGCAAATAAAAATGCCGCCAGGACTGCAATCCGTAGCGGCAAAAAAAATTGAATACAATATCCGGTGCAAATATACGAAAAGCCAGAATCCATTGTTAAACAGGTTGCCCAAGAACATGATTTATTTGAATCGGGCAATGTTGTGTCGTTGCATGCACATCGAACACTTGAAGATTTTGATGAATTAAGAATAACTGCTGAAAAAGACATTGCAAGACCAGCCCCACTAATTACTATCAGCCATGCATCTTTTGCAGCAAAAGGAAATATTTCCGGGATTGTAGCACCACCAAAAGGAGCTAAGACAGCTATTGCCGGTGTGTTGGCAGCTGCTGGTATTTCAGAAGATGGCACTGTGGATGGCTTTCCTGATATCTGCGGTGATCCCAACAGTGATAAAAAAGCATTGATTGCTATTGATTCAGAACAAGGTGAAGCTGATCAGCAGGATAATATCCAGGCCATGCTTCGTAGGGCAAGAATTAAAGTAACACCAAACCATTATAGGGCTTACAATATCCGAAAGTTGAAACTTGATGATTACGAACAAGTGACCAAAGAAATTTGTGAACTGTGTGCTGAAAGGTTTGGAGGAATCCATATGGTCATAGTAGATGGTGGTGCAGATTTCATTCCATCAGTGAATGATGAAGAAGCAGCAACAAGGATTATTCAGTTTTTTGTGCACCTGGCTATTCAATATGATTGTGCGGTGATTATCATCATCCACCAGAATCCAGGAAGTGAAAAAGAACGTGGGCACCTGGGTTCAGAATTTCAAAGAAAATCATATGGCACCCTTTCTATAAAACGTGAAGGTGATCTTTTTACACTTGAATCTAAGAGGATGCGTAAAGCAGGCAATGCAGATGTACCACTGATTAATTTCCAGTATTCCAAGGAAAAGGGGTATCACGTTCAGGTTGGTGGCCAGGATAATGAAAAACTGAAGGCAGAAAAAGAAATGCAGCGTGTAAAAATAATTGCTATGGAAGTTTTTTCAGCAGTGGGTACATGGAGAGGTGACCCAGCGGTCAGCTTAATAATGAAACATACTTCGAAGGGTGAAACTACTTGTAAAACCATGTTGAAAAATATGCTTGGGTGGGGGTTTATGACAAAAGATGATGATGGAAATTATAGAAGGGTCAACGAAGGTCAACGCGGGTCAATCGGGGTTAATTGACCTATGTAAAGTCAGGGTCAATTCCCTATATAGGAATTGACCCTGACCCTGAAGAACTGACCCAAAAGTCAATTGACCCGAAAAACTGACCCTGACAAAATAAAAATAATGAGCAATTACAGATACATATTGAAACCTTATGAAACTCCTGCATCAAAAGGGACTTGCCCTGCATGCGGAAAGAAAAGAGTTTTCACTGGATATGTTGACACCCAAACTGGTGAACTGCTTCCCGAAAGTGTTGGACGTTGTGACAGGGAAAATCAGTGTGGCTATCATAAAACACCAAAAATGTTCTTTGAAGAAAATAAAAGTTACCAGACTGAAACTAAACACATAGCACCAAAGCCCATACAGACCGCACCGGTGGATTATTTAAATCAAGATCTGGTATTGCCTTCCATGCATGGATATGCGAACAATGCCTTTGTGATCTACTTGACAAACCTGTTTAGTGAAACAGTTGCTATGGACCTAGTAAAGAAGTATTGCATTGGAAGTTCAAAACACTGGAAAGGATGTACAATCTTCTGGCAGATTGATAAAAATGGTAACGTCCGTCACTGCAAGATCATGCTATATAATTCTACCAATGGAAAAAGAGTGAAAGCCGGTGTAACGGTAGAAAAATGGAATTCATTAACTAAGCGCTTTGATGCCCAGGTGACAGATGTGGCATGCAGTAAAGTATATGGGAAGTTTCTGACACAAGAAACTATAAACCTAAACCTGCAGCAATGTTTTTTTGGTGAACACCTGCTGACCGAATATCCAGACAAAACAGTTGCAATAGTTGAAAGTGAAAAAACAGCAATCCTGGCCAGCATCTATTTTCCCAAACTTATCTGGATTGCAACAGGTGGAAGTAGCGGATGTGGTTGGTCTAAAAAAGAAATATCAAAAGTGCTGAAAGGAAGAAATGTGATTTTGTACCCGGATCTGGGACAGTATGAATCATGGAAACAGAAGGCTGAAGTAATAAAATCTTTAATTGGAAGCAATGTGATGGTATCTGATTTACTGGAAAATGTTGCAACTGATGAAGAAAAGAAATCTGGATATGACCTGGCTGACTTCCTGGTGAAACGTGATGAAACAGGTTGGGCAGTTACTGATGAAGGATATCCTGTAATGTGGGATTATAAAACGGAAGTGGTATGAAATACGGGCAAATCAGCGGCACCAGCTTCCACCCCACAAAATCTGTATTTATCAAGCATTTTTCCAGGGTGAAGCGATGCCAGTGTAGTCCACTGTGGACTATACACACATTGAAGATCAATAAGTTATAAATCAAAGGTAGCAAATAGGTAGTAAAATGGAAGCACAGATGGCTAAGAAAAGACCAAAAAGAACAGGCAAAGAACAGGACGGCGAAACAGTGTTCTTGCAGCAATTAACACGTCTATATGCCTACTGGAAATCACGCAACATTGAATATGCCCTGGCTTATTTGGTGCTGCTTAATAGGTTCACGGTCCTGGAAGACAGCAAAGAAAAATCTTAATAGATAAACCATGAAACAATCAGCAACAATTAATGAACCTGTCCTGGTGACAACATTTGCAGCTGCATGTAAGGTCGCTGGCTATGATCCGGCAACTATCATCCCAGATATGTCAGCATATCCAGTTAAGCGCAGGGCAGCCCTCGTTGCATTTGCCAAGCTGATGATCATTGCAGAAGTGCTGAATGGAGGATGGATACCAAATTGGGATGACAGCACTGAGCTTAAATATTTCTGCTGGTTTGACATGGATCAGCCTGGCTTCAGATTGCATGCTGTTTTTTCTGAAAACACTTTTTGCTACAGCTGCTGTGGTTCACAGATTTGTTTCAAGACTATGGCCCTGGCAGAGCATGCAGCACACCACTTCCTGGATCTATACCGTGATTTAATGGTTGCACCAAATTCTTAATCAATATTCAATATCAATAAAAATCTATGAACTACACAATTGACCCTAATTCAGAAGAACCAATCATGTTAATTGATAAACACATTGGCTTTGATGCTGATGAAGGACCAGGAATCATGGGTGACCTATTCCAGAAGGAACTGTTTATGCTTGATGGCATGAATAAGAAACGTATCCAGGTATGGATTAATTCAGCTGGTGGTGTTGTCCAGGATGGTTGGAATATCTACAATGCAATTCTAAGGACCAAAACAAAAGTGGACACATACTGTGTTGGCATGGCTGCATCCATTGCGGGTGTAATCTTCCAGGCCGGACGTAAACGGGTGATGAATGACTATGGCATTCTTATGTACCATAATCCATTTGGAGGCGATGACAAGTCACTGGATGCAATCAGGGACAGCTTAATAACAATGATTTCCCAACGGTCCAGCATGAACGCTTTTGATGTTAGCAAAATGATGAACCGGACCACTTGGATTGGTGCAGATGAAGCAATGACAATGGGGTTGTGTGATGAAATAGATCAGTCAGTGGAAATGAATACAAAACGAAGTGTCGGCACGCATGCGGAAGCAAGACTTTACTGGCGGGAAACAAACAAGGCTATCAACGCATTGCTTCCAGGATTAAGGTCCAATCATATGAATGTTGCTGATAACATGAAGCATATCGTAGCCCTCAAGATGCTGAAATTAAGAGGATAATTCATTCTATAATAATCAATAAAAAAAACAAAATCCAATGAGTAACCCAATTGTTTACACAGCAGCAGATTCAATGAAAATATTGAACAAGCGCAAAGAGGAAGCAGCAGAAAAAGCCGCAAATGCATCCCAGGAAGAAGATAAAAACCTGGATTATCATGGAAAAATTGGTAAGGCTTTTAACCAGGAACCTACCCCTTTCCGTAATTACAACCCGGCAATTGCCAGGGGATCTGTGAATGCATATGACATTCAGCGTGCAAAGAGGGACCACAGACATCCTGATCATGAAAAAGCACTTGCAGTTTATAACGAATACGACCAAGACTTTGATCGTATTGCAATTGACTGTGTCAACAAGGCCATAAAGGCTGCAGGAGCACGCAAATTTGAAAGTAAGAATGCCTCTTATGAATTGGCATTGCTCAATGCATGCGTTCCAGCACATGGTTCTGCTGATGACCAGGGAGCTATTAACAAACTGAAGGCAGCATTTCGTGACAAGTGGTTCAATCGGGGATATGAAACAACAAGTGATTTAGCTGTCTTCAAAAACTTCATTGCTGATAACGTCTTGTCATCTGCTGATGTTTGTGAAAAAGGAATTACAAAAGTCATCAATGCTTATTTCGGTGAAGACCGTTTATTGGATGCAATCAAAAATTATGCACCATCACCAATGAAGGATAAAATGCGCGCACTTAATGCCGACACTGAAATGCAGGATGATTTACGCCGGAAGAAAAAACTTGAAAAGGAAGCCCAGGAAGCAGCCAAGCGTGGAGAGTTTGCTAACAGAAAATAAGTCTTTTTTTTCATTGAAGCCCCGACCACCTGGCAGTAGTTGGGGTCAAATGGAAGTAAGCCCCTTGATGTTTATCCGGGGGCTATTTTAAAATATTGAAGATGCATATTGAGAATTAGGGATGAAGCGGCCTTGTGTCTACAGGGCTGCTCCTTTTAAAAAAGATCATTCAAAATTAAGCGCTCTTTTTTCATATAGGTCTTCTGTTTCTACAGCGGGCATTAGTTTAAAATTTAGACCGGCCATGTCTATGGTAGGTCTTTTAAAAGTTCTACACTATGGGTAAATGGGATAAGGGAGTTTCAGGGAATCCTGCAGGTCGTCCACCTGGATCAGTTGGTGCAAAGACATTGGAACAGCAAACCAGGGCACGAAAGCTTTTAACGATAATGGAAAAGCATCCAATGTTTGAAAAGGTGATTGATCATCTTACTGCCAGGGAATTTGCTTTGTTGTATCGTGATCTTTTGGAGTACCAGGAACCGAAGCAGGCAAGGCTTACTGTTGAAAACCCCGATGGCAATACAGTTAAGATCAATGTGAATGTCAGTTCTGAAATGCCTTTTGTTCCACCAGCTGCTGAATTAAACACAAGTGAGCTGACTGATCTGGAAGTAATACCTAACCCTCAAATTGAAAACACAACTGATGGCAAAGACGAATTTTGAAGTTAACTGGCCTCCCTGGGATCAGATTCTTAATACAAAGTTTATCCCTTTGATGAATAACCGTGACAGGTATATAATCTGTTATGGTGGCCGTGGTAGCAGCAAATCAGATGCAGTGGCAAAGAAGCTGATTTTCCGTTGTCTTACTGAAAATTATTTCAGGTGCCTGTTGATAAGGAATGAATATTCAACCATCAAGGAAAGCAGTTTCCAGACTATAAAGGACATCGTTCATGAATTGGGCCTTGACAGAATGTTTGAATTCAAAGTGTCACCACTGGAAATTATTTGTGCCAATGGAAACCGGTTTATATGCAGGGGCTGTGATGATACCACGAAGCTCAAGAGCGTGAAGGACATCGGGGCAGCCTGGTATGAAGAAGACCTGATTACTGAATCTGATTTCATTACGATTACAACATCTATAAGAACTACCAAGGCCACGTACCTGCAGGAAATCTTCACCGTGAATCCCCAGGTGGAAGGATCTTTTCAGGATCATTGGTTTTGGAAACGATTCTTTGAAGGACACGATGAATTGTCTTTCCGTAGCAGTTCACCAATAGAAATTGCAAAGGGTATTACTGTCAACATGGATTATACAGTGCATCATTCCGTGTATTCAGATAATAGGTGGCTACCGCAGGGTTTCGCAGCATTCCTTTTAGACATGAAGCGAACTAACCCATACTACTATGGCAGTTACACCAGGGGGATTTGGTGCAATAAGATATTGGGCGGCACCTTTTTTAAAATGTTCAGCTTAGGTAATAATACTTCTGTTGAAACAAAATACAATCCTGCATTGCCGCTTTGGGTTGGCATGGATTTCAATACTGCACCAGGGGTTTCATGCGGCCTGTACCAAGTGGAAAATAGGGTGTTGACCATGATAGATGAAATTCAACTTAAAAGCCCAAGGAATACAACTTTTGATGTCTGCAGAGAAATTTGCAGAAGGTACAAAGGCCATACGGCTGGAATGTTTGTAACAGGTGATGTTTCAGGAAAATCAAATGATACACGGACAGAAAAGGGCAGCAATGATTACACAATTATTCTTGGTACACTGAATCAGTTCAGACCATCGGACCGCGTCCCTAAATTAAATCCACCCATAGTTCCTTCTGCTGGTTTCATTAACTGCATTTTTCAAGCCGGTGCCAATAAATACAATGGCTGTGAAATTATTATTGGTGAAAACTGCACCAAAATGATTGCCGACCTGCTTTATCAGCTGGAAGATTCAGATGGCACCGCCCTAAAAAAACGTGTTACCGACAAAGAAACTGGTGCTACATATGAGCAATACGGGCATTTCAATGACCTATTCAGATATGTATGCTGCACTGTGTTTGTAAATGAATTCAACATATACCAAAATGGTGGTCGAAAATCATTTCCCAATTTATATGGGAAGGGAACAAGCCATAACCGTATAAGCAATTATTAAACTGTACCACTATGAAAGAAGAACTTGAAAATGAAACTCCATCCCTGGAAGAAGCAATTCTTAAAAAAGAGGAAGAAGTAAAACAGATGCATGCTGAAATGGCCATAATGAAAAAGGAAATTGCAGCATCAGCAAAAGCGGCAAAGGTTCGTAAGAAAGCTTTAAAGCAACATCGAAAGGAAAAGAATGCCAACCGTAAAGCGTTTTGGAATCTAATACTTGAACATAGCAAAAATCAAAAAGATATTGCCCTGGATGGAATTTCTGGTGGCTTAAATCAAAATTAAAATCCATACAATGAAAAAACGTTTTATTATTCTACTGTTTTCTTTGGCGTCCGCTTGTTTCGCTCATGCGCAGGCCTATGAAAATATTTATGGTCATTTCCAGTTTGAATACCTGAAGCTGTCCGGGTTATTTCAACCACCAATTTATGCAACCGCAGGAAGACCAGGTGCCATTGGTGCCTATCAATTTATTTTCAATACTGATTTAGGTCTATTGCAATATAGTAACGGAGTAACATGGCAAACAATTAATCAAATAAATCTGGCAGCAACAACATTAAAAACTACTACATATACCGCAACGACCTTCGATTACAATATTGAATGCACAGGCACATGGACCTTAACTCTCCCCGCGCTTTCTGGTGGTGGTGCCTGGAATGTTTTTAATAATGGAACGGGCATCATAACAATTGACCCAAATGCTTCAGAAACAATTACAGTCGGTGGAATTTCTGCTTTGACTTATACGCTGAATCCAGGTGATGCAATTACGATAAGCCCAAGATCAGCTACGGGCTGGTTTGCAAGTTCATTCTCAGCAGCAGGAACATATACTCCAACGGTAACAAATTCAGGAAATGCAACGGGAACGATTGCACCGCAGGTTTCGCATTGGCATAGAGACGGAAACCAAGTTACAGTTGATGGAATTTTTACGCTATCCGCAGTTACATCCGCAGTCACTACAGCAGTTGAAATTACACTTCCTTATGCATCTACGATTACATTATTTACCGATATCGAAGGACTTGCAACCATAAATGGTACAACAACAAACTGGGTTTCCGGTTTCATTCAGGGTGATAATTCAAGTCATTTGGCGTTACTTGAATGGCTGCCTTTGAATACCGGTACCTCGGCTATTTATTTTCATTTCGTATACACAATTAAATAAAAAATCAACAATGACAAAAGCAGATGTTATTACAGCAGCAAAAATCACAGACGAATACAGAGCATTTATTTCACGTAACCCAAATGTTTTGGCAGTCATTTTTATAGGTTTTCATCCGGTCCAAGTAATTTCAAAGGATATAGGATTCGCAAATGAAAAGCAATTCATACTCACACGCAATGAAGTCTTAGGTGACTTTGAAGAAAGAAAAAATAAATAACACTATGAAAAAGACAATTTACAAGACCACGTTTAAAGAGACACTTCCGAAAAGACCAGGAAAATGGCCGCGCATGGAAGTATGGCAAACTATTCCTGAAGGATTTCAGCATGTTGGTACAGGAAAAATATTGACCAAGGACCAATTTGAAATTCATCAACTTAACCAGGACCCCGAACTGGTAGGTTATGTTATTAAAGCCATGGAAAATGCATTATAGAATACAAGTGCAGGTACTGGTCACACAACAACCTACTGCAGCATATCCTTTGCGTACAAAAGCATTATTGTTCCGGTTCATCCACAGTTATGAAGCCAGTGATTCATGGACTGAACTTACCAATAAAGCACGAGTTGTGGTTCCGAAGAATATAAAAGTGAAAGATCAATATAACAAACCATTTGCTATGGGTGGTACTAACGTTAATATTGGTGGCTTTGATACCAATGCACCACTTTTTATGATAGGTGATACAATTACCATCAGGGCAGGGTACAGATATTTTGATAAGCAAAAAAATGATGTGCTTGGCCCAACAGAATCAGATGGCACCCTGGCAATCATTTTCCAGGGATATATAAGTAAAGTAGGATCTAAAATTCCCATTGAACTTGACTGTGAAGACAACATGTGGAAGTTGAAACAAATAAATGCACCAAATAAAACCTACAAACCAACGGATACCCTTGAAACAATTGTCAGTGATATGCTGCAGGGCACACCGTTTACAGTGAATGATTTGACAAGTACAACATTCGGTGCCTTCAGGACGCAAAATGAGACGGTTTGTGAAGTTCTTGCCAGATTACGGAAAGATTATCACCTGGAAAGTTATTTCCGTGGGACAGAGCTGCGCTGTGGTGCAGTTGTATATGTTGAGCAAGATGCAATCAATGATGGTCCCAAAGTGTTCAGGTTCCAGTATGATATTTTGGACAACTATGAACTGGATTACAAAAGAAAGGATGACATCAACCTTTCCTGTATAGCTTATTCAGTTAACAGTGTTGGCCAGGCATCAACAACGAAATCAGGAAAGACAAAGACCAGGCAGCAAAGACTTGAAGTCTTGGTATCATATCAGAATGGAGCTTTTGTACGTACTGTGAAGCCTTCTGGCCAGGCTGCAGATTATGCCCCCAATACAGCTGGTGAAAGAAGGACATTCTTTTTCAATAATGTTACAGATGTTGTAGCCCTTGGGAATTTAGCAGAAGCACAGCTTTCAAAATATTTCTACACTGGTTTCCGTGGGCACTTCACAACATTTGGAATTCCACTGGTTAAGGTTGGTGACAACATTGACATCCTGGACCGTAAACTTCCTGAAAAAAATGGCCGGTACAAGTGTAAGTCTGTTGAATATTCCGGCGGTGAAGGTGGACTAAGACAAAAAATAAGCCTGGACTACCTTATAACCAGGCTGGATGCAAAAGGCAATTCTATTTCATAAATAAATTAATAATTCACAACTAGGAATTAATAATTAAATCTATTAATAAATCTATTCAATTTTATTTTTCAATTTTAATTAAATAAAAAACAATGCACACACCACACATTGATGACGCTTACAGAGCACTTATTTCAAAATCACCTTCGATCATGGCAGTTAGGTTTGTTTTAAATACCCCTGTAGAATCAATTTTAAAGGACTTCAGGGTTCCTGATGAAGAACAAGTTTTATTAAGCCGGGCACAAATCCTGGGAGACTACGAAGAAAGGAAAAATAAATAACAATGGAACACGAACAATTTACAGATATATTTTCCAGAATTTTAGAAGTTCAGCATGGAATGGTTGTAACCAAAAGGGTGCCGGCTGTGCATGAATACTGGAAAGAACTGGCCCCTGGTGGTCCGTACCAATGCCTTATCAGCGGAAGAAAACTTACCCGCATTGCTTTCCGTATGTATCAGGATAGTTCAACCTGTGGACCGTTGGGGTTCGTGGTGAAGGTGTTTTGATACAAGTACTTTAAATTATTGGCAAATAGTACACGCTTTATTTTTTTGGTGGAAAATAGTGTTCTCGTATTACGAAAAATGCAGCCGTACAGAAGCCTACGACAATACCAGTAATCAAGATTAATATTATCTGATCTTTGTGCCTTTTAAAAAAGTTACTTTGGCTATCTTTTCTCGTCAGATAAATAGTTGAATAATTTTTAATTCTTTGATAGGTAGAATTGAAAAACGTAATAGGAAGGGCTATTAAAGAGAAAATCCCAATCAAAAGTGCCAATACTTTATCCTTAACGAAGTATACAACAACATTGGATAGCAGAGAAATAACAAGAATTATCCAACCAAAATATATACTATGTATAAGATAAGGACGTTTTTTTTTATTAATTATTATTTCGTTCAAGATGTAAAATAGTCTTACCGCCTCTTTATCGGAGTCCGCATAAAGAGCAGCTTTAAAATAATTTAAATCAATAGTTATATAAGGATTATTGGAATGGATTTTTAGTGATTTGATCTTGGTAGATTTTTCATTTTCTTTGAGGTCTGTTAGATTTTCACAAACATATTCATCATTTACTGTTAAAGTATATGAAATATTATTTGATTCGAAAATATTTATTAATTTTTCAATATCATCCAAATAAAGTTTGACAGGGGGGTAGTCCTTGGATTTAGATTTCTCTAAAATTTTAATTTTGGCCATACCAATTCATTTGGGATGTAACAAACTTAATCTTTATTCTATACTTTTATAATACATGCTTGGATTCCTGGGCAAATGAGCTATTTTATCATTATCTAAATGATTCATTTTGATTTAAACATACCATGCAGTGAGGTGTTCACCAACCACATCCAGAACCGCCTGGTCAATAGGTTTGCTACAAGACCTGCCTTCAGGTTCATAAAGTATATTACAGTGATACTATTCTTTATCAATAATTTCACTAGCTCTACTTATACCGCCATCAACAAAAGTCAAGGCAAGTTGAGCTATGGATATTGAAAGATTAACATGAACAAATTCCCAATCTTCTTCAGTTTTGGCTTCGATTGTATTTAAATCCATTTTAATAGATTCAATAGCCCTATCCTTGCTTTGTTGGGTGTAATTGGTATTCTTCATCCAAGGAATAATAAACGGTGGAACAGGGGTAGCCAGCTTAATAGCTTCCATACCCAATAATGAAATTTCTTCTTGATCCTTTGATTTCCTGATCTTGGTTGAAAGACGGTGTAAATCCTTAACCAGTTGAATTTGCTGTGGTGATTCCATATTATTAATTCTTGCTCGTAAGTTAAATAATATAACTACCAGAATCGTAGATTTATGGAAGGACCCTCATATGAAGAATTACCTAAAATTCATAAGACAGCAAAAGCAACCATCCACACTTAGTTTGGGAAAACAGAAATGGGGTTTTTGGATTGCTATAATAAGCGGTATTGGTACACTGTTTATTGGTATAGCTTCTATTGTTTTAGCCGTAAAAGTTGAAGGTACAGCTGTTAAAATTGAAAAGATGGACAGTCTTATAAAGACTATTGCCAACCAAGACACCACGCTTGTAAGAATTACAAAACAAAACAGTGAATCAATAGGGAAACTTGATTCAATTTTAAAAGAATTGTATCATCAATACAAAGTTCAAACTACTAATACTGAACCAAAAATTAAATTATTAGATCCAATAACAGAAAGGATAAGTCAAAACCTATTACATTTTCAATTACCCTTCACAAATACAGGTAGCAGGGATGCAGTAAAATTAGATATTGAAGTGTATTTAATATATGATGATGGTAAAATAGTAAAAACAGAGTTGACCAATATGTTAAATCACAAAGACATGATTTGCACACCTGGACAAACTCAAAATGTTGAATTCAATATTAATCTTGATTCCAATTTAATCAAGAATCTGAGCTTTAGATATAAATTCAGATACTTGGATAAGCTTACATCATTGCCATATGAACAAACATTCCATTTTGTATATGAATGGAAAAATGATAAAGTGACAATCCAAAGGTATAATGCCACAGCTTACGCTAAAACAATGGATTCCTTGATAACTGCAATTAATAAAAAACCTAAAAAGAAGGTCTTACCTGTTGACCACCACCATGGCAATACAGATTAGCAGGAGGTCAAACACGATCAAAACCAGTGCAGTTGTTTATTATTTATTTGCTACCTTCAGTTGCTACCTATAAAACAAAACCCGCTCTGGGAGCGGGTTTAAGTGACCCCGTCAGGATTCAAACCTGAAACCTTTTGATCCGTAGTCAAATACTCTATTCAGTTGAGCTACGGGGCCATCCCGGCAGGAAAATCTTAGATTTCCCTGCGCTAAGGGCGGCAAATATACTTAAAAAAATTCAGCAATAAACCTGCCCGTTCCCTGCCATGAGCCTGATATTTATTGTATTGTTGCTAACATTTTGCCCTTGATGAAATCAGGCACAGCCGCAGTTCCCCACTTCATACGTAAAATCAGTGTTCTGCCTTTAGCGGCGGTGATTTTCTTTACTGTTTCCGGCGGTCCCTATGGACTCGAACCACTGATCGGTTATGCCGGCAGTTATTCAATTCCCCTCTTAATGCTTACGCCGCTTATGTGGGATATTCCCATGATCCTGGTCGTTCTGGAACTCAACAGCATGATGCCGGTTGAAGGCGGTTATTACGAATGGGTGAAAAAAGGACTGGGTATTCAATGGGCGTTTATGGAAGGTTGCTGGACCTGGTTCTATTCATTTGTTGACCTTGCCATTTATCCGGTTTTGTTTGTTGAATATGCTTCATTCTTTTTCCCGCAGGTTGAATTATATAAAACGCCGGTTTGCCTCGCAATGATATGGCTCATTGCTTTTTTAAACATCCGTGGTATTGTACTCGTCGGCAGAACCGCCATGCTACTGATGGTAGCCATTATGATTCCGTTTTTAATTTTGTATTTCGAAGGGTTTTTACATCCAGGCTTTTCTGTTTCACATACGCATACAGGAATGTCTTCACTAAGTCTGGCGCTATTTACTATCATGTGGAACTGTATCGGATGGGATAATGCAACAACCTATGCGGGCGAGGTCAATCGTCCCGTCCGTTCTTACCTGAAGGCAATCATACTTGCCTTCACCGCTGTGTATGTTTTTTATATTTCTTTCACATATCTGGCGATTCATTCCGGAATTTCCGCCTCTGTGTTTTCAGAAAAAGGCATCCCATATCTCGGGATGCTGATTGGCGGAAAGTTCCTGGGAGGCGTACTCTCCATTGGTGGCATGGCCAGCACGACAGGGATTTTTTGTGCAGTTATACTTTCTGTTTCCAGAGTGCCCGCAGTCATGGGCAATGACGAAGTTCTGCCGAAAATATTTACCAGACTGAATCAGAAATATCAAACCCCATATATTTCCATCATCGCCTGTGCATGTATTATAAGTATCCTGATCCTGAGACCTCTTGCCGATCTGTTCATTATGGATATCTGTTTATATACTTCTGGAATTGTGTTGGAATTTGCTGCATTGCTCAGCCTTCGTAAAAAAGCCGCAGATCTCGAACGGCCCTTCAGGATTCCTTTGAAGAGGAATGGTCTCCTTCTTCTTTTCTTCCTTCCCATCCTTGTGTTTTCTGTTGCGCTTACTGGTGCTTTGTTCGGATCCAAAGAGAACAGAAGCGCAGCGTTAATTGCTATACTGGCAATAATTTCAGCTCCTGTTGCGTGGGTGTTTATTCGGAAGAAAGTAAAAAGTAAAAATTCAAAAGTAAAAAAACTTTAGGCATATACCATTATGACTAACACTTTTAGACTGTAGTTTTTGACTATTTAATTTTTACTTTTTACTTTTAAATTTTTACTTTATTGCAAACCATGCCACTATCGGATCAATCCATTCTTTATATCCTTTGTAAATAAATCCATGGCTTAACCCCGTATGTAGTATAATCTCGTTATAACTTTTCACATGGCTCCGTTTATCAAATAGCATGTAACAGGTGCCATGCGGATCCGTAGCTTCAATGATAGAAAGAAACTGACCGTGCAATTCTGTGTTCAGGTAATCCTTATAATCTTCAGGCCAACAACCACCCATAATGACATATTTCATTTTTTCGTCCTTAAGCTTTGAAGATACACCCAGGGTGATGTTCCATCCTGAAGATGCCCCGACAACCAGCATTTGCTCTGTCTTTACGCCGGCCTTCAATAGACTGTCTATTTGTTTCGAAATTTTAATTACGTATACGGAATCATCAATCCCTTTCTTTCTTATTTCACTGATCACATAAAACCCCTGCTTCCTTAAAGAATCGAGAATTTTGGAATACTCATATGGTCCCCATGCAGGAACTGACTGGTTAATAGCATTGTCTCCCAATTCAGTAACTACAGCTCCGTGGAGATAAAATAAATAATTTCCTGTTAGGTCAACTTTTGATGGAATGGATGAACCGATAGTCTGCCCAAAGGCACCTGCAGTAGTAGTCAGAAACAACATCACCCAAATAATATATTGACCTGTTTTTTTCATTCATGTTTAATAAAAAGTAAAAAGTAAAAAGTAAAAAATCTTAATCCATTAGATCTAGTCTTTTGACTTTTGAATTTTTACTTTTTACTTTGATAACGCGAACGCCACATAACTATCTCCTGATTCAGTATGTAATTTTCCGCCGCCGCAGGCAATTACCACGAATTGTTTTCCGTTGATCTCATATACTGCTGGTGTAGCAAAACCTGCATTGGGAAGCCTGGCTTCCCACAACAATTCACCCGTTCTCTTATTGAATGCTCTTATCTTCCCATCTTTTGTAGCTGCGATAAATAATAGTCCGCCGGCTGTAAGGACAGGTCCTCCGTAATTTTCTGTTCCTGTTTGTGGGCGACCTGCAAATGCACTGTCATTACCTAAAACTGTTTTCCATTTTACATCACCGCTGTTTAAATCAATGGCCGTAAGGGTGCCCCAGGGAGGTGACAATGCGGGTAATCCGGATTTGGAAAGAAATTTATTATAACCTGAAATAGTATAAGGTATCTGCCTGAATTTTTCCAGTTCGGTCAGTTCGTGATGGAATGGCTTATTCAGATCTGATTTAATATTCAGCACATAGGCCGTAATCGCATCCTTCTCTTCTTGTTTGAGAAATGAAAATGCCGGCATCATCCTTCTTCCCGCGCTTATGAATTGCACGAGCTGATCTTTGTTCATTTTTTTGTTTTCATCCAGGATAGATGGATAATTTCCAGATCCTTTCCTGTCGGCGCCATGGCATGACATACAGTTCTGTTTAAACAACCTCTCCCCTGCTGATGCATAGTCCTCTCCAATTTTTGATTTATTGTCAACATCCAGCATTTTCAAAATCCAGGCCGTTTCATTGGCGTTGATATACAAAGTGGCATCTGCCGGATCAACAGCTGGCCCTCCCCATTCTGCGCCGCCGTCCAATCCGGGAAAGATAATGGTGCCCTCTTTGGATTGAGGTGTAAACAGATGACCCGTATGATAAGTCGCGAGTTTTGCTTTTACATCCGCATATTCTTCAGCCGAAAGATAAGGATTGATATCTTTTTCAGTCATTGATTGCCGTACGAAAGGCGCAGGTTTTTGAGGAATAGGTTGTGTTGGCCATATTTTTTCGCCTGTAAGCTCAGTGGTTGTGTCCACAGATGTTTCAACAATAGGGAAAAGCGGTTCGCCTGTTCCACGATCGAATAAATAAATAAATCCCTGTTTGGTAGTTTGAGCTACAGCATCCACATCATTTCCATTGTGCCTAACCGTTAGAAGTACAGGAGCAGAAGACGGGTCCCTGTCCCAGGTATCATGGTGTATATATTGAAAATGCCAGATCCTTTTTCCTGTATTCGCATCAAGGGCGACGAGACAATCTGCAAACAGATCAGCGCCTTTTCTTTTTCCTCCGTAAAAGTCTGCAGACGCCGATCCTAAGGGAATATAAGCGATGCCTGTTTTCCGGTCGATGATCATGCCCATCCAGTTATTAGCGCCACCTGTCATCTTCCATGCATTTTTATCTTCCCATGATTCATAACCTTCTTCGCCCGGATAAGGGATGGTATGGAATATCCATTCCTGTTTACCAGTTCTAACATTATATGCGCGGATATGTCCGGGAGCCGCGTCCATAGATTCAGATACACGGGTGCCTGTCAGTACGAGATCTTTATAAACGGTAGGAGCCGACGTAGCCGTTACAAAAAGATCGCTGGCATCAACGCCCAGTCCTTCCCGCAGATCCACTTTGCCGTCAACGCCAAATGATTCTACGGCTTTTCCTGTCTTTGCGTTGACAGCACGGAGAAATGGTCCTGCCGTATAAAAAAGTCTTTCATCATCCGCACCATCCGTCCAATAAGCGACGCCACGGTTACTGTTTAAACCGAAATACATTCCCTTTCCTCCGGGAACACTGTCGAAGGGTTTATATTTCCATATTTCTTTTCCAGTCTCTGCGTCTACTGCAAATAGTTTCTGTTGCGGAGAAGTTCCATAAAGGATCCCACTTATGATAATGGGGTTGCATTGAATCTGTGAATGCGCTGCTGTATCAGCATCGCCTGTATGATATGTCCATGCAACTGCAAGTTGTTTCACATTCGATGTATCTATCTGGAGAAGGGAAGAATATTTGTTGCCGGAAGGATTTCCGTTTACGGTCGTCCAGCCTTTGTATGGATCGGGTTTGGAGGTACAAGAAGCCAATGCAAATATAAACGTTGCAAGTATGGTTGACGGTTGACGGTTGACGGTTGACAGGATTTTATTAAACAGCGAATTGAATTTCATGTTGTTTAATTTATTGAAATTAATACAATCTTTAATAATTGAATTTGATTACTTTTAAAATCCGATAAATTCAACCGTCAACCGTCAACCGTCAACCGTCAACCGTAATCCGTCAACCATCATCCGTCAACCGCTGAGACCAGAATAAAAGCATGCTGCGCTCCACGAAAATTATTGTATATAAGTATGCGCTTAATGGGTTTATTTTTGCCGGCTTTTTTAATCAGTAAAACCGGAACTTCTCCGGATTCAAAGATTTGAATAGCAAGCCAGCAGGCAAATGAAGATGCCGTGCAGTAGTCTCCGCAGAAATGTTTAAAGCGTGCAACCTGAACGGATTCATTCATAAATGTTTCTACGTTATCATAAAATAGCGACAACCTTTCATCCCCGTCTTCCCCTGTCAGCAACAGATCAGGCCATTCTCCTGGCATGAATTGCTCCGATATAAATTTTTCCAGGGATTTCAATACAACCTGCGGATCCCTGCTGTGAATTGTTTTTACAGCAATCAGTTCTGCACTGGCGCCAACTTGCTGATTATTCATCAAAACCATGAATGAGCCTTCACCTGGAATGGTTCCTTTGGCTTTTGATTGAAAAAGATGGGTATTTAAAATTGGTTCATCACGAAAGCATCCTGCATTCCGGTCGATATTATAATTATAGGCTGATATTACATCCGTACTGCCCAGGAGATATCCTGCATCCGTATTTTCTTTCAGCAACATCATCGTATCCATCAAAGCATTTTCAAATGCGAGGCCCCGGTGCACATGAGTAATATTGTAGTTATGATTTTTTGTAGCAAGTGCGATCTGTGCTGCCCCGGCGTTGGATGTGCTCTGTACAAAATTAGCCGGAGTGAGCAGGCCTTCATTATATTCAACGATCTGATTCAGAAATTTGATGCAGTCTTCCATTCCTCCATTGGCCGTTGCGATCATGATACCATCTGGTTGAGGAAATTTTTCTAATATAGGAAGAGCGGCGCCTACGGCCATGCGCACGGACTTGCCCATCCGTCTCATTGCAGCAGCTGGTATTCCCGGATAAGCCGGTTCAATTACTTCCAGCAAATTATTTTTTGATTCTCTGATTTGAGACAAATCCACTTCAGGAAAACTAATTTGTGGCGATATACAGACAGGAAAGTGAAAATAAGCCATGCATCAGGTTTTAGAAAAAATCAGTGTACTGCAATTACCTCCGAATCCAAAAGAATTTGACATGATATGATGCACGGGTTTTTTAGTAAATCGAAGAACCGGAATTAATCCTGTTTCGGGAATAGGATTCTGAAAGGATAAAGAAGGATATAGTTCCTGGTGAATCAGGGTAAGTATTGAGTAAACAGCTTCAACTGCGCCTGCAGCACCCAGGGTATGTCCTGTAAAGGATTTGGTAGAAGAGAACGGAGGAACTTTTTCAAACAACCGGATCATTGCTCTACTCTCCGTTTCATCATTATTTTCCGTGCCGGTTCCGTGTGCATTGATATAACTGATATCGCCTGCATTCAGTCCACTGCTTTCCAAAGCTTCTTTCATGGAAAGAAAAGGTCCCAGCCCCTCGGGAGAAATGGAAGAAGGATGGTAAGCATCGTTTTTATTTCCAAAGCCGGATAATACAGCATATGTTTTCTTTCCTTTCAGGTCTTCTTCTTTTTCCAAAACAAGAAAAGCAGCACCTTCTCCCAGATTCAATCCACTGCGATCCAGGTCGAAAGGCATGCAGGGCTTCGAAGAAAGAATATTCAAAGCATTGAATCCGTTGATGGTAAATTTCGCGAGGCTCTCTGCTCCACCCACAATCACCCTTCGTGCAAATCCGTGGCGAATCAGGCGTGCTCCATATAAAATCGAATTGGCAGAAGAGGAACATGCCGTATTGATGGTACCTACTTCTCCTAATATCCCAAAACGTTCCTGGATGGCCATAGTAACAGATGCATAATCGTAGGAAGATAAATAAGGCGTGCCTCCGCCTTTGGCATTAGCATCATTAAATAATTCATCCGTGAGACACATGCCGCCAACTGTGGTTGCACCAACCAGGGCCGTGTCAGTAGAGTGGATTTCTTCTTTTGTCAATCCGCTGTCCTTGATGGCTTCTCCGACAGCTTGCAAAGCAAGCAAAGAGGTTCGTGTAATAGTTGGATTCAGCTGGCCGAATATTTTTTTATTCAGTTC
>Ga0207001_1006_pt3 | contig 32864 bp, 36 predicted proteins | sample Alteio_BWMinCont_91_FD_153481 | JGI IMG/M metagenome (GOLD analysis project Ga0207001, IMG submission 153481) | Enriched cells from forest soil in Barre Woods Harvard Forest LTER site, Petersham, Massachusetts, United States -... | ecosystem: Environmental > Terrestrial > Soil > Temperate forest >... | reverse complement strand
GAAAAATAGTGAAGGTAGCCATACAGGTAGTCGTATATTAGCTAATGTTCTACAAGAGGAAATATTCAGTCGACATCCAGAAAGAAGGCCTCCACCGCCTCCACGGCCTCCACTGTCTGCTGAACAATTGAAGGCGCAGGCACTTTTATTAAAGTTGCCAACTGCGACAGATGCAGAACTAAATCAAATGGCTGAGGATGATGTGAAGCGGCAGAGAGAAGGGAAGCCTCCTTTAATACTAGCTTCCTTAGGTATTGAAAGGATGAGACGAGAATCACTACATGCGAGTGTTTCTTCAGGAACTTCTGCTCCTGCTGCAGACGGGGCTGCTCCTAAGAAGCGTCCGGAATAAGTTTCTTTTCAAGAGCTAGAAGGGTAGATGTAAAATCTACCCTTTTTTATTAATATTTTAGTATTAGAAATCTATACTTTAAATTGAGAATCGATCTTGTAATTTAAGCCAGAGTGTAGAAACGAAAGAGCGTTTGATTAATCCTTCCAGTTGTTCAAAATAACGAATAGACCAGCCAAATCCAAGACATAAAAACAACATAATGAACCATATTCCCCAATCGCTAAACATGTCTGTGAGATAAACAAAACCAAAAGAAGTCAAAACATAAATAAACATTCTTGAAAAAGCATAAGCCAGGCTGGTACTGAGAAATCTCTTTAAAACAGGGAAATGATTCATCATAATCCCCGCTGCTGGAACATCCATAATACCTAGAGCTATGATAGCGATTTGAAATAGTAATAATTGCATAGGGGCATCAATGATCGATAGCCAGTAAGGATATAAAGCAATAATAGGGAGAAAAATGAGTAGTCTATATTTTAGAATTTTTAGGGGATTGATGACATAACTCAGCAATGAATAACCTAAAAAGCTAAGGCATTGAACGACTGACAATATAAAATTATGATGAATGAGTTGTTCGCTTGTGTAACCATAGTCTGTTTTTAGTATTGTACCAAAATGCATGTAAGCCAAATAAAAACAAGCAGGATAACCACAAGAAATTAAAAAGTAGGCCATTAGTGTGGATTTGTTAATTTTTTCATTCCCTGTCCCATTCCCTTGAGTTAATATTATTGAGCTTGTATTTTTTTCCAAGCTTTTTTCTAGTTGTCGACGTGCTTTCATTTTTAAAAATTCAGGCGTTTCTCGAAGGCGAGTTCTTGCTATAAATCCAATAGATGAGATACCAGCACCTATCCAAAACGCAAGACGCCAATCAATTTTGAGAAAAAAGAGAAGCACTGTTAAACCTAGGGCTAGCATGCCACCCAAAGAAGCAAAAAATGAACAGAATGCAACAATAGGGTAACGTAAAGGTGGTTTTGTTATTTCAATTAAATAAATTTCTGCACCGATAATTTCTCCTTGACAGGCTAACCCCTGAAGAATGCGACAAAATGTAACGCCCCATGCGGCAGTGATTCCAATTTCGGCGTAAGTAGGAAGGCTGGCCATTAGGATACAAGAAAGTCCCATCATCATACTACTGATAATAACGGTCATTTTTCTGCCAATATAATCACCAATAAAACCAAAAAATAAACCGCCAATAGGTCTCAAGACATAGGTAGAACAAAAAGCAAAAGCGGTTAGAAGAGCTGCTGTATGAGGATCTGTTTTTGGAAAGAAAATATCATTGAGGAGAAATGCCATATGGACATAGAGCATCAGATCAAAATATTCAAGAAAAGTCCCGATCTGAAGAAGTCCTATGGCTTCTTTGTGTTCACGTTTTAGAACAGAAAAAGTATTGGGTCTCATTTTCAACTCCCTATGGGATCTGAATATGAACAAAAAAACTTGGCAACCCTTAATTTAACACAAAGTATCGTTAAATGCTGGTATAGTTTGCAGAGTCGTAAAATTTGTAGAATAGAGAAGAGTCATACATATTTATATTTAGTAAGTAACTTTGTTTAATTAGAATAGAGATAGGGGTGTGAATCAAAGAGGAATCGAGTAGAATGATCGCTTTGTAGGAAGTAGTAGTGGTTAGGACCGATGAAGTTAGGTGAGGCTTGAATAGGAAAGGCGGATAACATATGACAAGATGGATGCGAATAGTATCCTCTATTTTGTTGTTAGGGATCATTGCAGGGGGAGTGGTAGCGATTATACTATGGTCCCAATATCCTGGACGCTTTCCAATCCTTGCTATTGAAGTTCAGGATGAATTAAAGCGAGTGACTGAATCTGATATCGCAGAGGCTTGTCAAACTCATTTAGACAAAGGTTTCTTTTGGGTAGATATTGAGGGGGTGCAGCAAAGCATCACTCGTCTGCCTTGGGTTGCTTCTGCTTCAGTAAGGCGTGTGTGGCCAGCTCGAATCTTGGTTTCTATTCAGGAGCAAGTGCCTCAGGCGCGTTTTGGAGAAGAGGGGGTTTTAAATACAGAGGGGTTAATTTTTTTTCCTGATAAAAGCACGATTCCGGGTCAATTACCCCGGTTTAATGGCCCAAAAGAAAGGGCTAAAGAAATGTTGCAACAGTATCATGCAGTGTTAGAGAAACTTGGGCCTATTGGATTATCAGTGGTAGAGTTAAATTTGGCCCCTAATGGGACTTGGCAGATGAGGTTGAATAACGGAATCGCTATTATACTAGGTAAAGCAGAGTTGAATGAGAGATTAACTAAATTTGTGTTAGCATACCAAGTTAAGTTGCAGACCTTGATATCAAAGATTGCTTATGTAGATTTACGGTATACCAATGGATTAGCTATTGGTTGGAAAACAGGTGTTTAAGTATTTAAGTGGAGGTTGTAGCTCAAAATGCCCAATAAACTGGATAAAAATTTAATTGTAGGGCTCGATATTGGTACTTCCAAAGTGGTGGCCATCATTGGTGAAGTAACGCCTGAAGGCGAAATCGATATTATTGGTGTTGGTTGCCATCCCTCACGAGGATTAAAGAAAGGTGTTGTTGTTAACATAGACTCTACAGTACGCTCGATGCAATGTGCTGTTGAGGAAGCTAAAGCGATGGCAGGTTGTCAGATTCATTCGGTTGTTACCGGTATTGCTGGAAGTCATATTCGAAGTTTTAATTCTAATGGTATTGTTGCAATTCGTGATCAAGAAGTGACTGAGCAAGATGTTGAGCGAGTCATTGAAACAGCAAAAGCAGTTGCCATTCCGGCTGATCAAAAAATCCTTCATGTTTTACCACAAGAATATACTATTGACGGTCAGACAGGGATCCGTGAACCTCTTGGAATGTCTGGTGTACGGTTGGAAGTAAAAGTACATATGGTGTCAGGTGCTGTCAGTGCAGCTCAAAATATCGTGAAGTGTATTCATCGTTGTGGTTTAGAAGTTCAAGATATTATTTTAGAACAACTTGCTTCAAGTTATGCCGTACTCACGGAGGATGAAAAGCAGCTGGGTGTTTGTCTCATTGATATTGGTGGTGGTACGACAGATATTGCTATTTTTACGGATGGGGCAATTCGTCACACAGCAGTAATTCCAGTTGCGGGTGATCAAGTCACTAATGATATTGCTGTAGCACTTCGTTTGCCAACGCCTTCTGCTGAAATTGTTAAAATTCAATATGCATGCGCATCCACTAAATTAACGAGTACCGATGAACTTTTTGAAGTACCCACCCAAGAAGATCGAGCGGCGCGACGTTTTTCTCGAATGATGCTGGCAGAAATTGTAGAACCCCGTTATGAAGAATTATTTTCATTGGTATTGGCTGAGATCCGCCGCAGTGGTTTAGAAGAGCTCATAGGTTCGGGTATTGTTGTAACCGGTGGTAGTGCGCGCATGGAAGGGGTTGTTGAACTTTCAGAAGAGATTTTTAACATGCCTTCGCGTTTAGGCGTACCTAGAGATGTTTATGGTTTAGTCGATATTGTCAGAAATCCTATTTATTCCACTGGAGTTGGACTTTTAATTCACGGAAATCAAAGTCAGAAACAGCGTCAAACAGATTTGATTTCTAATCAGGGCTTTAATGGCTTTTTCGGACGGATGAAAAGTTGGTTCCAGGGGAATTTTTAACTTATTGAGGAGCACCTAGCATGTCTAACATGTTCGAATTGACCGATAGTTTTCCACAAAACGCAATTATCAAAGTAATTGGCGTTGGCGGCGGAGGGGGTAACGCTATTAAGCATATGCTTTCTGCCAATATCATGGGCGTGGAATTTATTCGTGCTAATACAGATAGGCAAGCTTTAGAAGATGATATGCCAGGTTTAGTATTACAGTTGGGGACAAATATTACTAAAGGTTTAGGCGCAGGTGCAAATCCAGAAGTGGGCCGTCAAAGTGCATTGGAAGACAGAGATCGAATACGCGATATATTAGAAGGCGCTGATCTCGTATTTATTACGGCAGGTTTTGGAGGAGGTACTGGTACTGGTGCTGCACCTATTATTGCCGAAATTGCTAAAGAATTAGGCGCGTTAACAGTTGCTGTCGTTACTAAACCTTTTCCTTTTGAAGGCAGAAAGCGCATGCAATTTGCGGAAGAAGGCATTCACAAATTAAGCCAAGTCGTAGATTCTTTGATTACGATTCCAAATCAAAAGTTATTAAGTGTTTTAGGGAGAGAGATTACTTTACTCGATGCTTTTAAAGCTGCAAATAACGTATTATTAGGTGCTGTGCAAGGAATTTCTGAGCTTATCACTCGCCCAGGGCTTATCAATGTTGATTTTGCTGATGTGCGCACAGTGATGTCTGAAATGGGTGTTGCCATGATGGGCACCGGGGTTGCGTCCGGAGAAAATCGTGCTCGCTTAGCTGCTGAAGCTGCTATTTCCAGTCCTTTGTTAGATGATATTTGTTTAGCAGGCGCAAGAGGTGTTTTAGTCAATATAACGGCTGGAATGAATATGTCTATTTCTGAATTTGAAGAAGTAGGCGATGCTATTAAGAGTTTTACTTCAGAAGATGCCACAGTCATTGTGGGTACCGTGATTGATCCCTCGATGACAGATGAACTAAGAGTTACGCTAGTTGCTACGGGTTTAGGAAAAGCTGTTGGTAAAGGCAATATTTCAGAGACTGTAAAAACCAGTGATTTACGAGCTTCTCAGCCTGTGCAAACGACGAAAGAACCTGCAAAATTAGATCGTCCTGTCACACCTCAATTGCGCCGTGATCCGGAATATCTTGATATTCCTGCTTTTTTACGACGTAAAGATAAAGATATTAAAGTAATTGAGGGAATGGGTAGTGATTAAACAACGCACATTAAAAAACATAATTCGAGCAATGGGAGTAGGTTTACATACCGGGGAAAAAGTGTTTTTGACTTTAAAACCTGCCCCTGTAAATTCTGGGATTGTATTTAGACGAGTAGATTTAAACCCGGTAGTAGAAATTACTGCCTCTACAGATAATGTAGGAGATACCACTTTATCCACCACTTTAGTGAAAAATGGTGTACGAGTATCCACAGTTGAGCATTTATTATCAGCTTTGGCAGGATTAGGTATTGATAATGTTGTCGTAGAGGTGAGTGCCGCGGAAGTTCCTATTATGGATGGAAGTGCTGGGCCGTTTGTTTTTTTACTTCAATCTGCTGGGATAAAAGAGCAAGATGCTCCCAAACGGTTTTTACGAATAAAACGTAAAGTAATGATATCTGAAGGGGATAAATGGGTTAGTTTAGAACCCTTTAATGGATTTAAAGTCTCATTTACGCTTGATTATGATCATCCTGTTTTGAAAAACAGCATTCAAGAAGCTACTTTAGATTTTTCAACCAACTCTTATGTTAAAGAAATCAGTCGAGCGAGAACATTCGGTTTTCTTTCAGAATATGAGTGGTTACGAGCGAATAACTTGGCATTAGGTGGTAGTTTGGATAATGCTGTTGTATTAGATGATTATCGTGTTGTTAATGAAGATGGATTACGGTATGAAGATGAGCTTGTTAAGCATAAAATTCTAGATGCTGTGGGGGATTTGTATCTTTTAGGGACAGGATTGATTGGTGCTTTTCGAGGGTTTAAATCAGGTCATACCTTGAATAATCGACTATTGCAGAAGTTATTAGCTAAGAAATCGGCCTGGGAAATAGTGACCTTTGAGGAAGATGCATCTCCGATTACTTATTTATATCCGGTGACGGCGGTTTAACCCCCCATTTTGCTAAATTGAGCATGGATTGTTTTAGTTTGGGAGATTCAATATCCAGTGCTGCATCTTGTAACACGGCAGCACTGATCGGTGACATAGAGGGTTTAGGTAGTGCTTGTAAAGCAGCAGAGTGTGTTTCACGTGTTTCTTTAGGTATAACCTGTGATTGAATCGATTTGATCGAGCAGAATGTAGGTTCTGTTCTTAGGGCACTTAAAAGTTCCGCCCCTTGAAATCGAAGCTTGTGACCCCAAATAGGAGAATGGGTGGTCAGAATAAGAATGCCATCCCGTAAGTTGGCAACACGACAATGACTAGCAATAGTAGGATCTAATTTTTTGAGTACAGCCCTATTAAGTTTGGATAATTGTTCGACTTTACTCACAAACCGAGATAATACGGGTGAGGTTGTAAAAATGTCTGACATTAATAGTTTAGGTCCCATACAAGACAATTTTAAGCGAAATAGGTGAGAAATACCATGTTAATTACCAACCTGGTGAGAAAAGTATTTGGCAGTCGTAATGAGCGCACTTTAAAGCGTTTAAAAAAAGCTGTTTTACACATTAATGCATTAGAAGCCAGCATGATGGCGTTGTCAGATGAAGCACTGAGTGCTAAAACCCAGGAGTTTAAAGATAGATTACAAGCGGGTGCTACTTTAGATGATCTCTTAATTGAAGCTTTTGCAGTGGTGCGTGAAGTATCTAAGCGCACTTTAAAGATGCGACACTTTGACGTTCAATTAATTGGTGGCATGGTGTTGCATGAAGGAAAAATTGCAGAAATGCGAACGGGGGAAGGAAAAACGCTTGTTGCTTCTTTACCATTATATTTAAATGCTTTAACGGGGAAAGGGGTTCATCTTGTCACAGTCAATGATTATTTAGCAGCACGAGATGCGGAGTGGAATAAACCCATTTATGAATTTTTAGGGTTAAGTGTAGGTGTCATCATTCATGGCATGACGAGATCTGAAAAACAAGCCGCTTATAATTCGGATATTACTTATGGTACCAATAATGAGTTTGGATTTGATTATCTTCGGGATAATATGGCATTTTCACCAGAAGAACGTGTACAACGTGGCTTACATTATGCGGTGGTGGACGAAGTCGATTCCATTTTAATTGATGAGGCACGTACTCCTTTAATCATTTCGGGTGCAGATCAAGACAGCTCAGAATTGTATATTCGAATTAATCAAATAATACCTAAGCTTTCGCGTCAAGTGGAAAAAGAAGGTCCTGGAGATTACAATGTTGATGAAAAAGCGCGGCAGGCATTTTTAACTGAAGAAGGTCATCTTAAGATCGAGAAACTATTAGTTAAAGAAGGATTATTAAAAGAAGGCGAGAGTCTGTATGATGCAGCTAATATTCCATTAATGCATCATCTTTATGCAGGTTTAAAAGCCCATGCATTATTTAAGCGAGATGTGGATTATATTGTTCGTGATGATCAAGTCATTATTGTCGATGAACATACAGGTCGCACCATGCCGGGTCGACGTTGGTCCGATGGCATTCATCAGGCAACGGAAGCAAAAGAAGGCGTAAAAATTGAAAGTGAGAATCAAACTTTGGCTTCTATTACTTTCCAAAATTATTTTAGGTTGTATGAAAAGTTAGCGGGCATGACTGGTACAGCAGATACGGAAGCCTATGAATTTCAGCAAATTTATAGTTTAGAAGTAGTCGTTATTCCTACCAATAAACCCAGTCAAAGAATTGATCAAGGCGATAATATTTACTTAACCCAAAAAGAAAAATTTAGTGCCATTATTGAAGATATTGAAGGGTGTATCAAACGTAAACAACCGGTGTTAGTGGGAACTATTTCCATAGAAACTTCAGAATATTTGTCAGGACTTTTAAAACAGAAAAATATTTCCCATCAAGTGTTAAATGCGAAATATCATGAGCGTGAGGCACAAATTGTTGCGGAAGCTGGGCGCCCGGGAGCCATCACCATTGCGACCAATATGGCTGGCCGTGGGACAGATATAGTATTGGGTGGAAAACTTGAGTTTGCGATGGATGCAAGTGAAGAAGAACAAACTGCGTGGCAAGAAAGACATAATCAAGTCGTGGCTGCGGGTGGTTTACATATCATCGGGACTGAACGACATGAGTCTCGGCGGATTGATAATCAATTAAGAGGTCGTTCAGGTCGACAGGGTGATCCGGGCAGTACTCGGTTTTATTTGTCAGTAAAAGACAATTTAATGCGTATTTTTATTTCGGACAATGTCTCTGCTTTATTAAGCAAATTAGGGTTAAAAGATGGAGAGTCTTTAACACATCCATGGGTAACTCGTGCTGTTGAAAATGCACAACGGAAAGTAGAAGGTCATAACTTTGATATTCGTAAACAGCTTTTAGAATTTGATGATGTTGCCAACGATCAACGTAAGGTTATCTATCAACAACGTAATGAGTTGATGGAAACAGAAAACATTTCTGAAACAATTCATGCGATTCGAGAAGATGTTGTGAATGCAGTCATAACGGAATATATCCCTCTTCAAAGCTTAGAGGAACAATGGGATATTCCTGGATTAATGCAAACTTTAGAACATGATTTTGGATTGAAACTGGATATTGCAACTTGGCTTGAAACAGAATCTGATTTACATGAAGAATCGTTACGTCAACGGATTTTAGAAGAATTTATTAAAGTACATCAAGAAAAGGAAGAACAAATTGGTGCAGAAGCCATGCGTCATTTAGAAAAGACAGTGATGCTGAATGTCTTGGATAGCCAGTGGAAAGAACATTTATCTACCATGGATTATATGCGACAAAGCATTCATCTTCGGGGTTACGCACAAAAAGATCCCAAACAAGAATATAAACGAGAAGCTTTTGTTTTATTTTCTGATATGTTAGAACGGATCAAACGAGAAGTGATTGCCTTAATTACCAAAATTCAATTGCGAGCTGTCTCTGATATAGAAGCCATTGATCAACAATGGCGCAACCAAGAGCCTAAGGATTTACATTTTAATCATGCTGATGCCCCAGGTATTATTGAAGAAGAGCAAGAAGAGATGAATGATGCTTTAGAAGCAGCAGCAGGCGTGGTCACACCTTATACTCGTCAAGTGCCTAAAGTGGGGCGCAATGAAGCATGTCCCTGTGGATCTCAGAAAAAATATAAACAATGTCATGGGCGATTGATGTAAAACCTAAATCATCAAATCCCCCCTAACCCCCCTTTTTCAAAGTGGGGGAACTATTGATCTTATGCAAATTCATGGTGTCGACACCGTGTCCATGGTGTCAGACACCGTGTCATAATCTATAATAGTTATATAGTATACCAAATTAAAATTTGGGTTACTTTGTTTTTACTTTACTATGAACTATTGATAGATATCTATGAATATAAGTCAATCTCAAAAAATACCAGAAATACTAGGATCGGAAGAGCAAAAAGCGATTGCAGCTGAAATTACTGAACTGTTCAATAAACTTATTGAGATCTACAAAGGCGATTATCTTTATGAATTTCCTCCTAACATTTTACAATATTCACACTTTTATGAGCTCTACTCAAAAATTATTTTAGATTTTAATGAAAATCCATTAAAAACCTTTAAACTTCAAGAAGCCTTTTTACAGGATTGTTGTTCCTTGTATTTTTCTACTTTAAATAAACTAATGGGTTCTCACTCTGAAGAGGATAGTGTTTTTGAATCACCCAGCGGAGATAAACGTTTTGCTAATTCTGAATGGAAAGAATGTTTATATTTTGATACCTTAAAAAGAATTTACTATCTTGTCGCTAAGCATTCTTTAAGATGGTTAAATTCTATTACGACTTTAGATAGAAAATCTCGGCAACAATTGCACTTTTATCTTAAAAATTTTCTAAATCAAAATGCGCCTTCTAATTTATTTCTAACAAACCCTGAGGTTATTCAAAAAACCATTGAAACTGGGGGAGAGAATTTTTTAATAGGACTGAAAAATTATCTTGAAGATTTGGTGCTCAATAATGGTCGTCCCAATGTTAGAATGACCGATATTAAGGCTTTTGCAGTAGGTAAGAATTTAGCGATAACGCCTGGAAAAGTGATTTTTCAAAATGACATTATGCAGCTTATTCAGTATCTTCCAAGCACTGAATCAGTTTATAAAATTCCAATTTTGTTTGTTCCTCCTTGGATTAATAAATATTATGTGCTCGATTTATCTCCTGAAAATTCTTTAGTTAAATGGTTAGTCGATCAAGGTTTTACCGTGTACATGATTTCGTGGGTAAACCCAGGTCCAGAGCTTGAGAACAAGGGGTTTTCAGATTATATGATGGAAGGCCCGATTGCAGCATTGAAGGTTATTACCGACACAGCAAACTGTTCTTCTGTGCACACGGTAGGATATTGTATTGGAGGAACACTGTTGAGTTGTGCGCTTGCTTATCTTGCAACACAGGGAGATACTCGTGTTGCCAGTTCAACTTTTTTCATGACGCTACTCAATTTTTCAAACCCAGGGGAATTGGGTGTCTTTATAGATGAAAATCAAATAAATGCCATCGATAAAATTATGGAAAAAAAAGGATATTTTGATGGGCGAATATTAGATATGGCCTTTAATGTATTACGACCCAATGATTTAATTTGGCCGTATTTTATTAATCATTATTTATTAGGCAATCCCGCAAAACCTTTTGAATTACTTTATTGGAATGCAGATCCTTCTAATTTACCAAGAAGAATGAATAGTTTTTATTTGCGAAGTCTTTATTTGCATGATAGTTTAAAGGTGCCTGGAAAAATTAAACTAAAAGGTGTTCCCATTCACTTAGAAGCAATAAAGACCCCAGCTTTCTTCTTGGCCTCAGAAACGGATCATATTACACTTTGGCGCACGGTTTATTCTGGTACACGTTTATTAGGAGGTCCCGTTCAATTTGTGCTGGCTGCTTCTGGTCACGTTATGGGTGTGATTAATCCACCCTCGAAGAATAAATACAGTTATAGAACGAGTAAAAAGTTTGGAATTAGCAAAAAATTACCAACGCGATCAAAAGAATGGTTAAATTCTACAAAAGAACATAAAGGTTCTTGGTGGCCACACTGGAAAGATTGGTTATTGAATATCAATGCTGAACAAGTTTCCGCTCGTGATCCGGTTAAACAAGGAATAAGGATCCTGGAAGATGCTCCGGGATCCTATGTTTTAAAGAGATTGTGAGGGGTCAAATCTGGATTTTGGACTTTAAAAAATTTGACCCCTAAACCTTATTGACTTTCACCTTTTCTGGCTTTCATTTTCTCTGCTTGTTCAGTGAAAGCGGATGACATTTTTTCTTCTCCCAATGTCAGACCATCTTTGAATCCATCTTCAAGGATATTCAAGAGATTTTTACTATATTCAAAGTTCCTTTCAATTTGTCCAGAGATAAGATTTAAGCTTGATTTATAAAACTCTTCTGGACGATTCATTTTATTGGTCAACTGTGTAAGCTTCACACAAGCTGCCATATTGTCACTCATCAGGGACAAATTTTCACGGGTAATTTGTTCAAGGATATTGCTATTAATCTTATGAACATCAGTAAAGGGTTCGAAAAAGGCCTTATTTTTGGTTGACCAACTATTAATATCTTGTAAAAACATAATGCTCTCCTTTATTTGTGCGATGCAACATTATTAGTGTGGTCTATTACTGTTAGGATGTCAAAAAATGGGGGATATACACAGCTGTTCCTGCTATCTTGCTAACCTTATATAAGGGTGGTTTTTTTAGATTTTAGAATTGTTTGGTGGTGATGTCTCATCAGTTGCAGAAGGATTTTTCCATAACTCTTGCCATAATGCCATGTTCTTTGCAGTTAACTTTGTTAAAGAAGCAAAATAATCTTCTTTAGGTGTTTCTTCTGTTAGATTTTGAAAGTTTTTCTGTTGCTCAATAAAAACATGTAATGATTTTTCTAAAAAGTTCTTAACCACCGTTTGCATAGGATTTCCATGAACCCGAATCATTTGTTCCAAAGTTTCTTGACTGAAAAGAGGAACGCCGGTTTCTAATTCCAAAATAACTTGAATAAGACAAGCACGTGTTACGTCTTCTTCGGTATTATTGTCGATGATTTTAATTGGGATAAAATCAATGACATATTGTTTTAGGTCATCTAAAGTTATATAGGCACTGAGTTCAGTATCATATAATCGCCGATTAGGATATTTTTTGATCAGTCGATGTTTGCTCATAAACTTAAGTATATACTATAGCGTAGGCTGAGTGTAAACCATGAAAATATTATTGCTGTTGGCTCTTGTGCCATTCTTTAATAATTTCAGGCAAAATATCAATTATCATTTGAACCTGTTCAGAATTAATAATTAAGGGGGGTAATAAGCGAATTACGGTTTCATTGGTTACGCTAAATAATAATCGTTTTGCTAATCCTAGATTTAAAATATCGCGACAAGCTCGATCTAATTCGATTCCAATCATAAGTCCTTTACCGCGGATTGCAACAACATTTGGATTTCCTTTAAGTTTTTCTTTTAGACCTTTCAATAAATTATTACCTTGTTCTTTTGCGTTTTCCCAAAGTTTTAGCGTTTCCATTTCTTTGAGTGTTGCTAAAGCTGCCGCACAAGCAAGCGGATTGCCCCCAAAAGTCGATCCATGGTTTCCTGGTTGAAAAAGAGCACCGACATTTTCTTTCGCTAAACAAGCACCAATGGGGACACCATTAGCTAATCCTTTAGCAACAGTTAAAATATCGGGAAGAATATTTTTTGCTTGATAGGCAAATAGGGTTCCAGTACGTCCCATGCCACTTTGAACTTCATCAAGAACCATCAGCCAACCGTTTTTATCACAAAGTGCGCGGACTTGAGTAAGATAATCTTCATCAGGCACTTGAATACCACTTTCTCCTTGGACGGGTTCTAGTAAAACAGCTGCGATCATATTGTTATTTTCAGCAATGTTTTCTAAAGCAGGAATATCGTTGAAGGGCGAACGTATAAATCCTGGAAATAACGGTTCAAATCCTGCCTGAACTTTTTTGTTTCCACCCGCGGCAATGGTTGCTAATGTTCGTCCATGAAAGGAATTTTGCATCACAACAACTTGCGGAAATTCTATGCCTTTTTTATGACCATAAAGACGGGTTAATTTAAGAGCCGCTTCTACCGCTTCTGCCCCTGAATTACAAAAGAAGACTTGATCAAGCCCCGTTAAACGACACAAAGTGTCTCCCAGTGTCATTTGATTTTTGATTTGATATAAATTAGAGGTATGAAGCAACTTTGTTGCTTGTTGTTGAATGGCTGTGGTAACAACAGGATTTGTGTGTCCTAAAACAGTCACAGCAATACCCGCTAAGGCATCCAAATATTTATTTCCATCTGTATCCCAAAGCCAAACACCTTCGCCGCGTTCGAAAGTAATAGGCAATCGACGATAAGTGTTCATGAGATGATCCATATGTGTTCTACCTTATTATTCCCCTTAATAAAAGGGGGTAGGGGAGATTACGGAAGTTTATCCTTTAAAATTTGTCGCCACAAAATCCCAGTTTACCAATTGCCAAAATGATTCCACATATTTGGGTCGCGCATTTCTATAGTCTATGTAATAGGCATGTTCCCAGACGTCACAAGTTAATAAGGCAATTTTCTTGTCTGTCATGGGGGTTCCAGCATTACTGGTACTGATAATTTCTAATTTCCCATCTTCTGACATTGCAAGCCAAGCCCAACCCGATCCAAATGTAGCAATAGCAGTATCGGTAAACTGTTTTTGGAAAGCATCAAAAGAACCAAAGGTTTTGGCGATAGCTGCCGCCAAAGCACCTTTTGGTTCACCGCCTGCTTTAGGCTTTAAACAGTGCCAGTAAAAGGTGTGATTCCACACTTGAGCTGCATTATTAAAAATTTTGCCGGAAGATTTTTTGATGATCTCTTCAAGGGATAATTCCTCTAAACCACTACCAGGAAGCAAGTTGTTTAAGTTGGTTACATAAGCTTGATGGTGTTTACCGTAGTGATATTCTAAGGTTTCTTTAGAAATAAGGGGCTCTAAGGCGTTCATTTCATAAGGTAATTGGGGAAGTTCAATTTTCATAATACCATCTCCTGTTGTTGGCTGGGGTCAGACCCCAACTATATCAGATTTGTTAGAGCCAGACACGGTGTCAGACACCGTGCAAGGAGGGTATCATTTTATGGGATTTCTTAGTAAAATGGCTTCCAAGGTAATATAAGTAATCTTAAGTAATCTAAAGTGAGGTAGGAAATGGATACTCTAGACAGAATTAAACGACAAATTGTGAACAACCCCGTTTTGCTCTACATGAAAGGATCTCCCCAATTCCCACAATGTGGATTTTCAGCACGAGTGGCGCATATTCTAGGATCATTGAATACTCAATTTGCCTATGTGAACATTCTTGATAATCCTGATATTCGAAAAACTTTACCACAATATGCTAATTGGCCCACCTTTCCACAGTTATATATTCAAGGCGAATTAGTGGGTGGTTGTGATATTGTGACAGAAATGCACGAAAAGGGAGAGCTTAAGCCTAAGTTGGAAGCAGCAAAAGCTTTATCTAACGCTGATACTGATGTTGAAATCATTGCAGCAGAATAATGCCAAAACTAAATTTTATTCAAATGCTTTGTGTGTGGGCTTTACCTCTTATTTTTGCAATTACAGTGCATGAAGCAGCACATGGATGGGTTGCCAGTAAATTAGGAGATAAAACCGCTAAAATGCTAGGGCGAGTTACTTTAAATCCCCTTAAACACATTGATATGATAGGCACGGTCTTGGTTCCCGCTGTATTACTATTCTTTGGGGGATTTATCTTTGGTTGGGCAAAACCGGTTCCTGTTGATTGGCGAAATTTAAAAAATATTCGACGAGATGCTGCTTTGGTTGCTATTGCTGGACCCTGTTCCAATTTATTGATGGCAATTTTTTGGGCAGGAATTGCAAAACTGGGTACGATCTTTGTCCATCAAGGTTTACAAGCTGCGGTATTCTTAATTTATGTGGGTATGGCGGGGATTTCGATTAATCTCATGCTAGGATTGTTAAATTTAATTCCCATTCCGCCTTTAGATGGTAGTCGAGTTGTTTCGGCTTTGTTGTCGCCTCGCTTGGCTATTCAGTATGAAAATATTCAACGATATGGGTTTATGATTTTATTAGTGCTTATATTTACAGGTGTACTAACCTTTATTTTACAACCCCCTTATGTTTTATTGCAGAATTTAATTTATATGGTTTTTTCGATTTAACGTTAACCATTAACGTAACATTAACGATTTAAACGCATTGTTTTATGTAAAGTGAGAAGGACCTTGTTAAAGTCTATTTTAATTTGTGGTTTGGCGGGTATTTTTTACTGTTACGAATATGTGCTTCGTATCTCTCCCAATGTTATGTTGAATGATTTAATGTTGGAGTTTGACATTAGAGCAGGCGCTGTTGGGAATTTGGCTGCTTTTTTTTATTATGCTTACACTCCTTTACAATTACCAGCTGGATTTTTATTAGATCGTTTTGGATCTCGACGGATGCTCACATTCGCAGCTTTGTGCTGTGCGCTGGGTACACTTTTGTTTAGTTCAACAACCGTACTTGAAATGGCTCAGTTTGGGCGTTTTTTAGTAGGTTTTGGTTCAGCTTTTGCATTATTGGGTGTATTGAAACTCTCTGCCACTTGGATACCATCCCTATACTTTCCAATGATGGTAGGCTTGATAATTACTTTTGGTACCTTAGGAGCTATGTTTGGTAATATAGTCATGAGTTGGGTGAATCAAGGGACTGATTGGAAAACTATACAATATACGCTAGCATTCATAGGTTTTTTATTAACGCCTTTGATGTGGTTTGTGATTGTTGATTCTCCTGCAAAACCAAAATCGATCAATTATATGGTCTCTCATCTGAAGGACCATAGTTTTCCAAATAGCGTTCCAGATAAAGATTATAAACAAATATGGAAAGACACGCTGCAGCTCGCACAGAATAAAATGATATGGATTAACGCATTAATAGGATGTTTACTTTATTTGCCTACCAGTGTCTTTAATGAATTGTGGGGTCATTCTTGTTTATTAACTGTGCATGGATTGTGCGACACAACGGCCGCATCCGCTATTTCAATGACATTTTTAGGATGGGCGATCGGATCACCAATTGCCGGTATTTTATCTTCGAAACTCGGTAAGAGAAAATTATTACTGCAAATTGCAAGTGTTGTAACATTTCTATTGTTTTCTATCATTTTGTTTTTACCGAATTTGTCTGAAATAACACTTCATGTTTTATTGTTTTTGTTTGGATTGTTTGCAAGCCCACAAATATTGGTATTTGCCATTGCAAAAGATAAATGTAAACCAGAACTTTTAGGAACAGTCTTTGCCTTTAATAATTTTGTCATTATGATGGGTGGATTAATTGGGCAGCCTTTAGTTGGGAAGATATTGGATTTTTATTTAATCGAAAATGAGCTTTCAAGAGTTCCTGTTTATCCTGCTTCAAGCTATATTTTGGCATTAAGTCTTTTGCCCTTGGGTTTAATCACTGCTTTCTGTTTGACGACCGTGTTAAAGGAAGAAAAGATCTAAGATGAATACTTGGAATAGTTTATTTAGGATAAAACATTGATGATTGCCCAATTACCTTTAAGTATCCAGTTGCGAGATGATGCAACCTTAGCAAACTTCTTTCCGGGAGATAACCAAGAGATTTTGCAGGCTGTTGCCGAATTATCTCGTGGAAAGGGAGAACCTTTTGTTTATTTATGGGGACAAATAGGCGCTGGGTGTAGCCACCTATTACAGGCAACTTGCCATGAAGCTTATGAATTAGGCGTCAGTGCTGTTTATATTCCTTTACAACAATTGCATGAGCTCGACCCTTCAGTGCTACAAGGCCTAGAAGAATTATCATTGATTTGCTTAGATGATATACAAGCTATTACTGGACAAGCTCAATGGGAAGAAGCGCTATTTCATTTATTTAATCGTATTCGAGCACAAAACAAGCGATTATTAATGGCAGCTTCCATGCCACCCAGTCATTTGAAATTAGAATTAGCAGATTTAAAGTCTCGTTTGAGCTGGGGAGTTGTCTATCAACTGCATGAATTAAGTGATGATCAAAAATTGGCTGCTTTACAATTGCGAGCCAAAGGTCGAGGTTTGCAGCTCAGTGATAGCGTTGGTCAATTTTTATTAAGTCGTTGTTCTAGAAATATGGCAGAGTTATTTCAAGTTTTAGACACATTGGATAGAGCTTCTTTAGCAGAACAACGTCGTTTAACCATTCCTTTTGTGAAACACGTATTAGAAATTTAATCAGTAAAATCAGACTAAAAACCAAGGGGGAGGGGGAAAGATCCTTAAGCTAATTTTAGAGCAATACTGCCTAAGCGTTTCCCTTGTGCAATACACAGAATTTTTTCGTCTTCTGTTAGAGGAAGATTACTGTCTTTACCTGCGACATGGGTGGCACCATAAGGAGTCCCACCAGAGGTGGTATTTAAAAGGGCGGCTTCGGTATAAGGAATGCCAACAATTAATGCGCCATGATGAATCAAGGGTAGCATCATACTGAGTAGTGTAGATTCTTGGCCACCATGAAGACTTGCGGTAGAGCTAAATACTATTGCGGGTTTACCCGATAAATTACCTGAGAACCATAAGCTGCCAGTATTATCCAAAAAATGCTTTAAAGGAGCTGCCATATTGCCAAATCGAGTCGGGCTACCTAAAGCAATTCCAGCACAATTTTTTAAATCTTCTAAAGTGGCATAAGGGGCACCTTGAGGGGGAACCGGGGGCTCGGCAATTTCTGTTACCGGAGAAACTGCAGGTACGGTGCGAATTCTGGCTTCAATACCGTTGTTAGCATGAATACCGCGCGCGATATAATCTGCCATTTGAGCAGTTGCACCAGAGCGGCTGTAGTATAAGATGAGTATGTAAGGCATATGAAAAAAGACCATTATTTTCCAAAAAGTTAATATACAAGGATAAACGAAATGGATCAAATTTGCTTACGATGTTTTGTTTCAGGTCATGTTCAAGGTGTATTTTATCGGGCATTTGTTGAAGACGAAGCAATATCTCGTGAAATAACAGGATGGGTACGTAATTTATCCGATGGTAGAGTCGAAGCATTACTTTGTGGTGAGCGAGAAGCCGTTGAGAACTTAAGAGATCGACTTTGGACGGGGCCTCCCAGAGCGGATGTTACAAGGGTTGAATCGGAAGAAATACCTTGGGAAAACCATCAGGGTTTTACTATTCGATAGTAGCACCTGTCCTGAAAAAAGACTTGACCCCTTAAACCTCTAACGGACTTGGGCTTGAATGACGCGCCTCTGCAAGCATTTTCTCTCGTTTCAATTCTGCTTGATAGAAAATTGTTAACCCTATGGAGAAAATAACGAGGGAAGCAAAATAATGCCAAGTGATAGTTTCATTTAAGAATGCCCAACTAAAAAGAGAAGCAAACAAAGGTGTTACTAATCCAGCAAAAGACATGAAAGTTGCTGTATAGCGTTTTAAGAGATAACCATACAAGTTATAGCAGATAATGTTCGAAATTAAACACATCCAAAGTGCATAATGTACAAAGGGCAAGAAATCATTCACTGGTATGGGGTTCCAAGATTCTCCGGAAAAATAAGAGTGTAAAAGCGCAAGGCTTCCTCCCAGCGTCATGGCAAAGCCATTTGCCATTAATGGGGTATAACGAAATTCATTGATTAATTTTTTTAATAGGATCCACCCATAAACACTGCTAACGGTTGCAATTAATACCGCAATTTCGGCAAAAGATAAGAAGGTGAGACTACCTGCGAGTTTTTCAACAGGAGATTGTGACATGAAAATGGGAATAAGCCCAAAGAATCCAATGATTAACCCTAGCCATTTTTTCTTGGTAAGTACTTCATTCAGCACAAAATAAGCAATTAAGGCAGCTATAAAGGGAGATAAGCTGTATATAAGGCAGGCTTTTGCTGAGACCATATTCTGAATGCCCCAGACCTCAGCGACATTGGTTAAATAAATACTCAAAAAACCCAATAAGCATAAGGGCTTTAAATGCTCTACTTTAAAGTTACTGAATGCCTTACGATTCCAAATAAATTGGTGGGCGAGGAGTAAGAGCCCAGCAAATGCAAATCGTGAACCAATCAGAAAGAAGGGTTCACTGTAATTGAGAGCGACTTTAGTTAAGCCAAATAGGCTAGCAAATAAGGCATAAAGCAAGATAACCCAGAACATATACACGCATTCCTGATAGGTCGTTGTATGAAAGGGCATTATATCACAGTTTTTTAAAAACTTTAACAGCAAAATTAGTAATCAAACTAATTATTGTGTATTAACCATTAAAGATGATAAGATAGCAAGACGTAACTATGTAACAATAAATGTGATGATAAAACTTATTAGGATTATTAAAAAATAATGCTTAAAAAACAACAAGGCTTTTTAGATGTCGTTCTTTTGGCAGCTCTATTTTCGCCTTCTTTTATGTTTATAAAGATTGCCTTAAGGGATATTGAACCTATTACCCTGATTGCCTTACGCATCGGGATCAGTGGTTTACTCTTGCTTTTGACTTTAAGACTCAGAAATATTTCATTACCGCGAGATTTAAGCCTTTGGAAATATTGTTTTATCTTAGGTTTTTTTATTAATGGTTTTCCTTTTATTTGTTTTAGCTATTCATTAACAACGATTCCGACCAGTTTATCTGCACTCATTAATGGCTTAGCACCCGTTATGACTGTTTTTTTAGCCAATGCATTTTTAGAAGATGAGCGTTTAACGTGGAATCGGGTATTGGGGGTTATTTTAGGCTTATTTGGATTTGCAGTTTTGTTTTTGCCGGCACTTCTGGGGAGTCAAATGGAGTTTGATGTTGTTGGTATTTTGTTAAGTTTTGCGGGATCATGTTCTTATGCAGTGGGTGCTGTGTATGCACGTAAGTGTGTAAAAAAAGCACCACCTTTAGTTGCCCCAACTTTACAATTGTTATCCTCGATGATTTATTTGATACCGCTATCTTTCATTTTTGAAACCCCAATGGATTTAGTCAATGTGACTTTTTCAAGTTGGGCTGCAGTAATGGGGGTATCCTTACTTGGAACCACATTAGCATTTATTATGTATCATCGAATTATTCATTTGTACGGGGCCACTGCTGTCGCCATGGCGATGTACCTTCTTCCTATTTTTGGTACTCTGTTAGGGGTAGTTTTCCTGAGCGAAACTATCACTGTCAGTTTTGCAATAGCGGCACTTTTAATATTGTCTGGGGTAGGGGTTATTAATGGAATTTTCCCACTTCCGCAGGTGATGAAGAAAGCACTTTAGTGAATCATATTGTAGGGGTGGCCGAAGTTCTCTGCTCTTTTAAAAAATTAATAATTTGATCGTCTTTAATATTTTGAGTTGTTCCATCACCCCGTCTTGCTTTATATTCAACAGTTCCTGCTTCTAGACCTTTTTCACTTAACACTAAGCGGTGTGGGATACCAATCAATTCTGAATCTGCAAACATAACACCGGGGCGCTCATCTCGATCGTCGAGCAACACTTCAATGCCCGCATCACATAATGCTTGATATAATTTTTCTGCTGCTTCTTTCAATGCTTTGGATTTATAAAGTCCGATGGGGATGAGTGCTACTTGAAACGGAGCCATACTATCTGGCCAGATAATGCCTTTTTCATCATGATTTTGTTCAATGGCAGCACCAACAATTCGGGAAACACCAATGCCATAACAACCCATCATCAGCAGACGAGGCTTACCCAATTCATCCAATACTTTAGCCTGCATCGATTGACTGTATTTATCACCCAGTTGAAAAATATGTCCCACTTCAATACCTCGTGCAAAGGAAATCGTGCCAACGCCATCCGGACTGGGATCATTTTCAACGACATTGCGAATATCCTGAACTTCAGGTTCCTCACAATCACGACCCCAATTAAACCCAGCGTAATGGGTGTCATTTTTATTAGCGCCACAAATGAAATTTGCCATCTTAGCAACAGAGTGATCGGCAATCAGTGGAATATTTAAGCCTTTTGCACCGACAAATCCTGGTGTACAACCGGCTATTTGTTGAACTTCTTCAATGGTTGCCATGGTTAAAGGATTACTCACTAAAGGCAATTTTTGGGCTTTCACGTGGTTTAGGGTATGATCGCCTCGCACCAGTAAAGCAACGAAAGGATGTTCTTTGGTTTTACCGTGGACCAACAGGGTTTTCAAAATGTCTTTAGGCTGAAGCTTGAGATAGCGTGCCTGCTCTTCAACCGATTTTATGCCAGGCGTTTCTACAAATGAAAGAGCTTTTGAAGGGGCTTCACGCGCTTCTTTAGGGGGTAAAGCTTCGGCTTGTTCAATATTCGCAGCATAAGTTCCTTCATTACTATAAGCAATCAAATCTTCACCGGATTCTGCCAGCACTTGAAACTCGTGGGAACCACTACCACCGATGTTCCCAGTATCTGCTAATACTGCCCGAAATTTAAGGCCTAAGCGAGTAAATATACGGTTGTAAGCATTATAAACAGTTTGATAAGTTTTTTGTAAAGATTCAAAATTTATATCAAAAGAATAAGCATCTTTCATTAAAAATTCTCGAGCGCGCATAATACCAAATCGGGGACGAATTTCATCTCTAAATTTCATTTGAATTTGATAGAGGGTGAGAGGCACTTGCTTATAGCTTTTAAGTTCACGTCGAATTAAATCGGTGACGAGTTCTTCATGAGTGGGCCCAAAGCAAAATTCACGTTTATTTCGATCAGTCATTTTTAACAGAGTAGGACCATATTGTTCCCAGCGACCTGTTTCTTGCCAAAGTTCGGCAGGCTGCACTGCAGGCATTAAAATTTCTTGGGCGCCGATCCGATTCATTTCTTCGCGAATGACTTGCTCTACTTTTTGTAATACACGCAGACCTACGGGTAACCAGGTATAAAGACCAGAAGCTAATTTTCGGATTAAACCGGCTCTCAACATGAGTTTATGGCTGATGATTTCCGCTTCACTGGGGGATTCTTTTAAGGTAGCAAGGAGTAAGTTAGATGTTCGCATAAATACTCATCAATTAGGGTTAATTCAGGGTTAATCTTATAGAACTGTATCCGACCAACTATATAATTGTCTATACTAAAATCAGGGAGAGGGAGCTATTGGGGATAATAAGTGACATATTTTAATGAAACGGCTTACAAAGCTTGGTATAGGCAGTATCAAGTAAACTTAGGAAATTTTATTAATCAGCTGAATGCCGTGCGTTTAAGAATTGATAGTCTACCTGAACCAGGCTCAAGACATAAACTTGAGCATTCTATAAATATCATTTATGAAAAATTTGAGAAAGTGATCCCCAGAGATTTTAGTGAAGGTGCAAAACCCTTGGATGGTCCTGAAACCTTTGCTGAAAATCTAAAGGTATTATCAAATTTAATTTTAAAAATATTTAATCGTCCGGCGCCTTTTATTGGAATTTATAAAGCAGAGAAAGATAAAGTGATGAAAATTCATCATGAGTTTCACTTTAAAGAAAAATTAAATGAAGTAAAAAATCAACTAGAGACTCTAGAAGCAAAATTACTTGAACCCAGTGAGTTTGAATTTGAAAAGGGTGGAGTTGAGCCTGAAATGCTTGGTTCTGGATCAGAAGTTAAAAAAGAGAATTCAGCGTAACATTTCCCCGATGTTGCTTCGCTATCGCTCAGTTAAATAAGCACTTGAACTTTTTGATTATAAACACGGACAGGAAAGATAGGTAAATCGACAAAAGCTGGAGGGGCTTTTACCTCTCCTGTTTTGATACAAAATTGTGCACCATGAAATGGACAAGTGATAGTATTACCTTCTATGTAACCTTCATTCAAAGGGCGATCTTCATGCGTACAACGATCTTCTATTGCATAATAGATATTATCGACTCTTAAGATAAGAACAGGTGTTCCCTCAATATTAATAGTTTTACGACCAAGATTTGGGATTTCTCCATCCAGTGCAACATCTATCCAGGTACCTTCAGTTTTCAAGTGCAATTTCTCATAGTAATAGTCCCTTATTTTTTAGTAATAAATTGCTTTACTTTTTCTAAAGAGTCTAGTAATAAGGTTCCAAATTGAAAGGCTTCATTAAAAAATTTTGCTGTTAATTCTGGGTGTTCTGGGTATTCATGTGCCAAGTTATTTCGTATTTGACGCATTGACATCCAATCCTCTGTGCTTGTGATGAGATTTAACTTTTCTAATTTGTGAAGTTTGTCAATGAAGGTCATCTGTTCTGTTTGTTCACCTTTTGCTTCTAGTACTGCGGTAAATAAAGAAGAACCCATAAAATCTTGTAGTTTTGAAAAACGACTGGTATATAATTCAAAAAAAGGTAAATCTTCATCTGAAATGTTATCTATATCATTTGCAGTTACAGGGATTTTTTCTTTAAGATGATTCATCGCGAAACGTAATCGTTTTGCATGGATTTCAGCTATTTTAATAATAGAGTCTAAAGATTTCATAATATTTGGATTCCTTCAGTTTTAGCAGTATCATATATAGGTAAATGAAACTTGTTGTTGAGTAGCCGGATAATGACATCAATTTTTTGTTCACCGAGCTTTAACCATAACTCATTCACAAAAGCCAATTTTTTATCATATGCTCGATTAAGATTAGTTTCTTGTGTTTCAATATACAAGTCAATATCTCCGCCTTTTTTTTGAGGATTGGCACGAGAACCAAAAAGCCAAATATGATCTTCTAAACCAAAATGATTTTTGAATGCATCGCAAATAACTTTTTTCTCATACTGTGTTAAACGAATTTTATCGTCCATAGCATTTTATTGAAACAGTAATTATGTTCTTCATAACATCTCAGCAAGTTTTACCGGTATCTACCCTTCCCAGTTTCGGGGAGGGTGCCCTTCGGTCGAGAGAGGGTTATTTTTCAGTATAACAGACCGAATTTTAATGGCATATACAAGCTTACTGAGAGCTTCAAACTAAGAAAACTCTTAATTACAATATATTTAAAAGTCATTTAACTTAACCTTGTGCAGAATTAGTTAAAAAGTTGTAATTTAGTTACTTATATGGCAATATAGTTTTTGATTTTATTTTTAACCAACTGCAAAAATCGAACATTATAAACTCAATCGGAGGTTTTATGGGAACATCAGCTGATATTGCCAGTGCTAGAGCTAAGCATGCTAAAAGAGTTCAGGAATTTTTGAAGGTTGCTGCTGCGAATGGATATTCAATATCGTTACCCAGCAGTACCTCTTCTTCCTGTGCATCCAGTGGACCTTCTGTCTCCAGTGGGGCTTTAGTCCCACATACGGCTACAGCTGATTCTCTTCCAATACTATTTGCCGCGCCGTCTATCCATACTGGAGGAAATTTTGCGCGAGCACTGATACCCCATGCATATGAAAAAACTATCCGAATGGAAGTGGCAATGATGAAATTTCAAAGTGCACCTTCGAGTGTGAAAGCGAATGTTATGTTGGCATCCTGTGCGAGAGATGGAAATGTGTTATCATTACCCAGGGAAGAAGTTTTAAAATTGGCGTCGGAATCTATCAATCAGTTGACGAATCTAAAAGCTCTGTGTTGGCCTGAGGAGGCACGAAGAATCCTTGTTTATATACTGAATATTTGTCTTGCCCGTATAGAATATAATTATACATTCATGAATTTTTATCAAAATAACTCGGGTGCAGATCTGACTGCACATTTCGAGATGCTGGGATTGGCTTCCATAAAATTGGAAAAAGGGCAGATAAGTTTGATCCGATTGATAAAGCAAGCCGCTAAAGAAGATGTTAATTTGTATTCATTTATAATTAAGTTTGTTTCTGAAGGAATACAGCAGAACAGGGATTGTAATGAATTATGGGATAGTTTACATGATGATCTTATCAAACAAGAACAAATATTTGCACGCGATCAGGCAGAAAGTGAAGAACTTAAAAATTTAGAAATGTTCAGTGCATATTACAAAACTGCTGAGTATGAAGCAGGCCTTGAATCACCCCATATTCAAGAAATGCTAAGATTGATGCAACCATTGTGTACAGACAAACATTTGACCTGTATAAATAACTTTAGATCATGGGTAGTACCAACAGCTGATACTATCACAATCGTTTTAATCCCGATTGCTGAGAAAATGTATTTTAAAGATACGATTGAAAAAATCAATAAACTGAGAACTGAAGTGAGGCGGTTAAAAGCAATCGATGCTGATATAAAATTACGAAGTGATGCAATAGAAAATTTAAATAATCTCAGAGCACTTGCTTTAGGGTTACAAAAAAAACTGATAAAAGAGAATATGATAGAAAAAAGTTTATTTGAGGGTTTTTATGATACATTAATTCAGCTTGAGGTAATGATACAGTTTTTGAAAGAAAAAGTAGAAGCAAGGCGAATAACAGCATGGGTTCCTCCTATACCTTTACCTTCGAGAGCTGTATTGAAGGTGAGTGATAGTGTTTTGTCTGCTTCCGTTGTAGGAGGTGCTGTCGTAGCTGCAAGGGACAGTAAAGAAGTATGCGATGTAGCAAAAACTGATGATAGTGTTTCTCTTCTAGGTCCCACCCCGCCACACATTAAAAAATCAATTATAGAAGCATTGGATCGTTGGGCAAGAGTTCCTGATTTTGAAGAAGATGAAAAAGAAAGTGCGGAAACAGGTTTTGGTCAAAGACAGATTAAAATACTTTTGCGGGTTCTTTTTATTCATAAACCTGATATTTTAAATCAAATATTTAAGAAAAAGGTCGCCAAACCTTTGACGATGGCTGAACTTCAGAATGTGGTGACAGCGATTGGGGGTAGGATTGAGAATAGGGAAGGTTGTCGTTTTAGGGTTGTTTTAAATGGTAGTATGGGAGATATTTATGGTGTGAAAGTTGCTAGAGTCAGTCTTCCCCTTCATGGAACTCATGGACGTCGAGATTCTCAAGAAAGTTTGGCAACAAATTTAACGAGACAATTATTTGCGAATATATTCAGGAGAGCAAATATTTTGGAAACCTATAGCTCTCAAATAGAGAATTTTTTAAGCATGAGGGGTGTGAGAGGAACATTATCAGATTTATTGAGGGATGATGCACCATCGGCTTCATCCTTATCACGGGCACGGGCATTCCCTTAGTTTTAATTTTTATTGTGATAAAGATGATAGAATAAACGGGTTCATATATGACCCCGATATTTCAGCTATTTTGTGGGAGGGTAGTGGCCTTTCGGTCAAGGGAGGGTTATTTTTCACTATAACAGACCGAATTTTAATGGCATATACAAGTGTACTGAAAAAATTATAAGTTGAAATTTTTAAGATGGAATACTGTTTTTTTATACAGAATTCCACTTTTGTGTTGGAAAAATGTGATTGTCTGCCATTTTTTCCAACGAAAAAGTGGCAAATAATCACGTTTTGATAACGAATCCCTTGCACACCAAAGAAAATCTCTTTAATATTAAGGGTATGAAACGTAAGCTGTATGCCAAACTTCTTGCTTGGAAAACCTCCAAAAATCGTAAGCCTCTTGTTTTAAGAGGGGCACGACAGGTGGGCAAGACGCATTTACTGAAGACTTTCGGTAAACAAGAGTATGATAATTGCATATATTTAAATTTCGAAGAGGATCCAAAGCTTTCCGAATTTTTTTCTGGAAAACTTAAACCCTCAATTATTTTAGAAAACCTAAGTGCTTATCTGGAAAAAGATATTCATGCAGAAAATACTTTAATTATATTTGATGAAATTCAGGAGTGTCCGGAAGCTTTAAATAGTTTGAAATATTTTCAAGAAAATGCGAATGAATTTCATATTGTTTCTGCAGGATCATTATTAGGTGTAAAACTTGCCAATACCAAGGGTTTTCCAGTAGGAAAAGTCAATTTTTTAGATCTCTACCCATTAAGTTTTTTCGAATTTTTAGAAGCAATCGGAAAAAATAAGCTTCAAGAATTTTTAATGAATATTAGTGAATTTAACCCGATCCCTGAGCCATTACATGAAGATCTTATTATGTTACTTAAAAAGTATATGTATATAGGAGGAATGCCAGAAGCAGTCATGGAATATGTTGAAACAGAAAGTTTGATGGGAATAAAAGCAATTCAGAAAGAAATTTTAGATGCCTATGTACTTGATTTCGCAAAGCATGCGCCCAAAGACCAAATTATGAAAATTACTGAGGTTTGGGAATCTATTCCAAGTCAATTGGCAAAAGAAAACAAAAAATTTATTTTTTCGGCAATACGACAAGGCGCAAGGGGGAGGGAATATGAAACCGCTGTGCAATGGTTGGCCGATGCAGGATTAATATATAAATCCTATAATATTTCTGTTCCTAAGTTACCTTTGTTGGGCTACAGTAACAAAAATATCTTTAAAATATTTTTGCTCGATGTCGGGCTGCTTGCTACTATGAGTAACGTTTCTGTCAAATCGGTTGTTGAAGAAAGAGGATTATTCTCTGAATTTTATGGAGCTTTTACAGAAAATTTTGTCGCTCAAGAATTATCTCAGCAACATCAGAGTCTTTATTATTGGACCAGTGCAGGAATAGCAGAAGTTGATTTTGTAATAGAACAAGAACTCGATGTTTATCCGCTTGAAGTTAAAGCAGGGGTATCAACGAAGAAGAAAAGTTTGGTGGTATTTAATGAGAAATATAAACCAAAAACTTCATTACGTACTTCTCTTATGAATCTTAAGAAAGATGGAAATATTACAAACATTCCACTCTATTTTTTAGGTCGGTTGACGAAGATACTTGTTAATTAAAACATATTAAGTTCTAATTTTGCTACTTCCGACATTCTATCCTTAGTCCAAACGGGCTCCCACACCAATTCTACTTTTACACCGGAAACCGTATCGACACTTAAGACTTTGTCTTGAACGGTTTGTGGAAAGGTTTCAGCGACAGGACATCCGGGGGAAGTGAGTGTCATTTGGATTTCGACAGCCCCTGTTTCACTCACCTGGATATCATAAATAAGGCCTAAATCAACAATATTGACCGGAATTTCTGGATCATAAATTTGCTTTAAAGCGGAGATAACTTTATTTTTTAGTTCTTCATTGTTTAGTAATTCACTTTTTATTTCTTCACTCATTGTTAAATCCATTGTTAATTTTTCACTCATTGCTTGTTTCTATCATTGTTTTTTCTATTGTTTCCGTCACTACAGTCTTGGTTTCATTTTTAAGAGCAGCGTTCAAGGTATGCCAGGGCAGGGTGGCACATTTAACCCGCATAGGAAATGCTCGCACACCAGAAAGAGCCGACAGTTTGCCAAGATCTAACGGCGTGGAATCTTCGGTAGTTAATAAAATTTGAAATTGATGAAATAGTTTTTGAGCGTCATTTAAGGTTTTGCCAATTAATGCCTCTGTCATTAAAGAGGCAGAAGCCGTAGAAATGGCGCATCCTGAGCCTTGAAAGCTGGCTTCAATTATTTTTTCTTGCTCTACGCTTAAGTAAAGCTGAATGCTGTCGCCACACAATGGGTTATAACCCTTTGCAGAGCAGTTGGGATTGCACAAGGTGCGGCAATTTCTAGGATGGGTCCCATGGTCAATAATAAGTTCTTGATAGAGATCTTGTAGGTTCATTTTTTAAATACTCTTTTGACTTCATAGAGGGCTTTGATCAATTGATCAATGTCTTCAGAAGTATTATAGATCCCAAAAGATATTCGTGCTGTTGCAGGGATCTTAAAAAAGTCCATTACCGGCATGGCACAATGGTGACCACTTCTTAAGGCTACACCGTATTGATCCACAATTGTCCCAATATCATGAGGGTGGATCCCATCCATAATAAAAGAGATAACGCCTACTTTATTTTTAGCAGACCCTATTATTTGTAATCCAGGAATTTTTAGCAGAGCTTCCGTTGCCTCGTTTAATAAACGGGATTCATGTTCTGCAATGGCATTAAAGCCTAAGTTTTGAAGATATTCTAAAGCTGCTTTTAGGCCAATCACAGAGCCAATGGGAGGGGTGCCCGCCTCAAATTTATACGGAAGATCATTGTATAAGGTTTCGGTAAAAGTGACTTTGGAGATCATATCTCCACCCCCTTGATAGGGTGGCATTGCTTCTAGCCAGTGTTTTTTACCATACAAAACACCAATGCCGGTTGGACCATAAACTTTATGACTTGAAAAAGTAAAAAAATCACAATCCAATTGTTGGACGTCAATTTTTAAATGGGGTGCAGATTGAGCGCCATCGATTAAAACTGGGATATGCAGTGCATGCGCTTTTGCAATGATTTCTTTTAGGGGGTTTAAAGTGCCTAGGGCATTAGAAACATGAATAATACTGAGCAATTTAGTTTTAGGGGATAGCAGTTGATCGAGTTTATCCAGTTCAATTTCCCCTTTTTGATTCATGGGAATAATTTTTAAATGGGCTTTTTTGCGTTCACAAAGCATCTGCCAGGGGACAATATTAGAATGATGCTCCATCGCAGATATTAAGATTGTACGGTAACACGAGCATCTTCATAAGCTTTGGTTGCTTTTGCACTTAAATGATGAACGCCTCTATGAATATTCGCATTCGTGGTTGAATAATAATTGGATACCGCATCGATGACACATTGAGGTTTTTGAGTGGTGACCGCATTGTCTAGATAAGCTAAGCGATGTCCATGAATTTTTTGATTCAAAATAGGAAATTCATGACGGTTATTTTTAATGCTCATGTTATTATTGCCCATGTTAAAACCCATACAGGATATCCTCTAGGTTTTGGCTTAACTCATTTAAACCATTTAACTCGGATTCTTTAAACTGTTTTAAGGTTGGGTGAATAAAAGCAGTAATGAGTAATTTTTTGGATTCTGATTCTGAAATGCCGCGACTGGTTAAATAAAACAAGGCATCTTGATCTAAAAATCCGACTGTTGCACCATGAGAGCACTGAACATCATCATTGTAGATCTCAAGCTCGGGTTTTGTAAAAGCAGAAGCACCTTCGGATAAAAGTAAGTTTTTATTGTCTAAATGGGCTTTTGTTTTTGAGGCATTGGGATAAACAAAGATATTACCAGTAAATGAGCTTTTAGCTTTATCTGTGATCACGGCTCGTGTGATAATTTGACTTTGACACAGAGCTTGATGATGATGGACTGTGAGATTGAGTGTTTTTTGTTGATTTAATTTGGCTAAAATAAGACCATAAATTGTAGAGGAAGCATGAGGTTCATTTAAATGAATATGAATTTCTTCTTGATTATCGTTTTCACCTAATGCCAAAATTGAAAGTTCATAGTGACTTTCAGCCTGTTGATGAACAGACAAAGTATTGGGTGAGCCTGATTCTACAAGATATTTTTCAGAATAACAGCGTATATGATTAATTTTTGAATTTTGAGCTAATTTGATTTCTGTTATGATTGGGCCGGCACAGAGACCGGCCCCTACATTTAGGGAAGAATTTTGATTAGAATATAATTCAATGATGGTTGCTTGACTATTTTCTTCAGCAACAATCATGGTTTCAGTTTGAGTAGATTGTACAATAATAATAGGTTCTTTAATAATACAACCCTTGGGCAATGTCACTGTGGGATCTTTATCTAGAACACTATAGCAGTGCATAACCTTTACTCTCTAATTCGAGGGCCAGAGATTTATCACCAGAGCGAATAATTTTGCCTTGGGATAAGACATGAACATAATCTGGCTCAATGTAGTCCAGTAATCTTTGGTAGTGGGTAATTAATAAAATGGCACGATCAGGATGTCTTAATTGGTTAATTCCTAATGCTACAGTTTTTAGAGCATCGATATCGAGTCCTGAATCTGTTTCGTCTAATATGGCTAATGTGGGTTCAAGGAGAGACATTTGTAAAATTTCATTTCGTTTTTTCTCCCCCCCCTGAAAATCCATCATTAACGGAACGATACAAAAGTTCTTCTGGCATCTCGAGTTCTGCCATTTTTTCTTTAACCAGTGCCAGAAAATCGATGGCATCTAAAGGAGGTAGTCCTTTTATAGAACGATGTGCATTTAAGGCAAATTTTAAAAATTGAATATTAGTAACGCCTGGGATAGAGACAGGGTATTGGAAGCCTAAAAAAATGCCTTTCCAAGCGCATTCTTCAGGGGTAAGCGTGAGTAAATCGGTCTCTAAATAGTTAATATGACCTTCCGAAACGGTGATGCCAGGTTTACGCGCTAAAAGATTAGCGAGTGTACTTTTTCCAGATCCATTCGGTCCCATAATAGCGTGGATTTCTCCGGCACGAAGGTGGATATTTAAACCATTCAAAATGGTTTTCTCGGCAATCATGGCCTGTAAGTTTTCAATTTTGAGTATTGATGTCTTTAGCATAGAATTCTTTTGTTGCATTCTTAAACTTCCTCGTTTTCCTCTTCTTAAGCTCTTAAGTTTTCTTTGTCTTAAACCTTAACAACGGTTAACCTACAGCCCCTTCTAGACTAACTTCTAATAGTTTTTGTGCTTCGACTGCAAATTCCATGGGTAATTCTTTAAAAATCTGCTTGCAAAAACCATTGACAATGATATTAATAGCATCTTCTGGGGGCATTCCACGTTGTCGACAGTAAAATAACTGATCTTCACTGATTTTACAGGTGGTAGCTTCGTGTTCAATTTTTGCTGTCGGATTTTTAGCTTCAATCACTGGAAAAGTATGAGCCCCTGAATGATGACTTAAAAGCAAGGAATCACATTGAGTATAATTTTGAGCATGGTGTGCGTTAGGGTACACTTTTACTTGACCCCGATAACTGTTTTGACTATAGCCTGCTGAAATTCCTTTAGCAAGAATGGTACTGCGGGTGTTTTTACCAATATGAATCATCTTAGTACCGGTGTCGGCTTGCTGTCGGTGATTCGTCACCGCGATAGAATAAAATTCACCGATACTGTTATCGCCTTTCAAAATAACACTGGGATATTTCCAAGTGATGGCAGAGCCGGTTTCTACTTGTGTCCAGGATATCTTAGATTGTTTACCTTGGCATAAGCCTCGTTTAGTGACAAAATTATAAATTCCGCCATTGCCTTCTTTATCACCAGGGTACCAGTTTTGGACGGTAGAATATTTGATATGGGCATTGTCCAATGCAATTAATTCTACAACGGCAGCATGTAATTGATTTTCATCGCGTTGAGGAGCGGTACAGCCCTCAAGATAGCTGACGTGACTTCCTTCTTCGGCAATAATAAGCGTGCGTTCAAATTGTCCTGTGGCTTTGGCATTGATCCGAAAATAAGTGGATAATTCCATCGGACAACGAACCCCCTTAGGGATATAACAGAATGAGCCATCGGTAAAAACAGCAGCATTAAGGCAGGCAAAAAAATTGTCGGTATAGGGGACCACAGTTCCTAAGTATTTTTGGATCAATGCTGAATGTTCACGGACAGCTTCAGAAAAAGAACAGAAGATGATACCTAATTTGGCCAGTTTATCTTTGAAAGTAGTGGCAACTGAAACACTGTCAAAGACTGCGTCAATCGCTACACCGGACAAACGTTCTTGTTCTTTTAAAGAAATGCCTAATTTTTCATAGGTTTTAAGAATTTCAGGATCGACTTCATCTAAGCTTTTGGGATTTTTCTCAGTCTTAGGGGCTGAATAGTAAATAATATTTTGATAATCGATAGGATTATACTGAATTTTTGCCCAATGGG
>Ga0207001_1015_pt1 | contig 33234 bp, 32 predicted proteins | sample Alteio_BWMinCont_91_FD_153481 | JGI IMG/M metagenome (GOLD analysis project Ga0207001, IMG submission 153481) | Enriched cells from forest soil in Barre Woods Harvard Forest LTER site, Petersham, Massachusetts, United States -... | ecosystem: Environmental > Terrestrial > Soil > Temperate forest >... | reverse complement strand
CTGGCATCATCATTTGCAGAGAACCAGCCAGATCCGTATTCGAGCATGTACAAGTCACCATTGTCAGCAAATTCCATGTCCATCGGATTGCTGAATTTGTAACTGGGCATAAATCTTTCCATAGACAAATAGTTCCCTTCTTTATCGGTGGTGACAGCAATTATCCATCCGCGCATCCATTCATAAATCAGCAGTTTTCCATCGAAGTATTTTGGAAACGCGCGCGAAGCATTTTTAAAATCATCGATATGGTATACAGGGCCCGCCATAGCGCACCTTCCACCCGTTCCCACCAATGGAAATTCTTTTGACTCCGCATAAGGATACCAGATAAATGCTTTTTGCGCCGGTGGCAAATTGTTCAGTCCTGTATTATTGGGAGAATTGTTGACAGGATTTTCCGGATCAAATTTTGGTCCTGATTTATTGGTTGCAAAATCAAAGTGATTGTAAGCTTTGTTATCTCCGACAAAATATGGCCAGCCGAAATTACCCGGCTTTCTCGCCTGTCCGATTTCATCCTGGGCAGCAGGTCCTCGCAATGAATCAGGACCATTGGAATCAGGACCGACATCTCCCCAATAAACATAGCCTGACTTTTTATCAACAGAAATCCTGAAAGGATTCCTGCTGCCCATAACGAATATTTCGGGTCTTGTTTTTGGAGTTCCCTTTGGAAAAAGATTTCCATCCGGAATAGTATATGTTCCGTCAGGCTTGGGCGTGATACGCAATATTTTTCCGCTCAGATCATTTGTATTTGCAGCTGATTTTTGCGCGTCCCATGGAGATCTGCCTTCGCGCTCATCGATGGGAGCATAAGTAGTAGCCCTCGGACTGGAGTTATCTCCGGTTGACAAATAAAGATTTCCCTGTGCGTCCCAGTCAATCGACCCACCGGTATGGCAACATTGCTCCCGCTGGGTAGCCACTTCCAGCAGCAGTTTTTTTGAATTCAAATCAAGCACATCACTATTAAGCGTATACCTGGTTAATATATTTTCTGATTTAACAGGATCAGAATAGTATAAATAGATCCAGTGATTGGTTGCAAAATTCGGATCCTTATTAAGGCCAAGCAAACCGTCTTCAGCCTCTGAAGTTTTACCTTCTTTATCCTTGTACTTTGTGCTGACCGCAATCGATGCAATTGTCTTCAGCTGTCTGGTTTTAATATTATAGAGCTTAACGGCGCCATGCCTTTCAATAAACAATACGCGTCCGTCATTTAATACACTCAACTCCATGGGTTCATTCAGTTTCTCTGCAAGAATCACTTTGGAGAAACGATTCTCTTCTGGTTTCGCTTTAGTATAATCCAATGGCGCCGGTAATTCTCCTCCTGCTGCATAAAGCAAACCTGCCCAGATATGATGTAAGAAAAGAGGTTCGGAGAATGTTTCATCCGTATGACCCATATTGGTATAGAATGAACGGCCACCGTCAAAATCATGGTACCAGCTCATCGGATGATCGTCACCATTCTTGCCACCATGATAAGATTTTTCGTCAATCTTTATAAGAACATGAATGGTCGGATCGATTTGTTTGAAACTGTAAAATTCATCCCTGCGTACAAATGAATCCGGCATTTCTTTGGTAGCAAAACTGTTTTTGTCAGTTACATAATAGGTTCCTTTCTGTATGTTATCTGGATTCGGATGATCGAGAAACCAGGCTCCTACCAGTTTTCCGTACCAGGGCCAGTCGTATTCACAATCCGCTGCGGCGTGTATTCCTACAAATCCGCCTCCTGCTTCAATATATCTTTCAAATTCCTGTTGTTGTTCATCGTTCAATACATCACCGGTGGTACTAAGGAAAACGACTGCATTATACTTCTTCAGGTTCGCTTTATTGAACTTTGCTGCATCCTCGGTGAAGTCGGCTGTAAATCCTTTTTCCGAAGCCATTTTTGCAAAAGCTGTTTTTCCTGCTTCAATAGAAGCATGCCTGAAACCATCCGTCTTTGAAAACACCAATATATGAATCTGCTGAGCGCTGACCCTGCTTAAAGAAAAAAAGATACTTATAATAATAAGTTTAGATATACGTAGGAAGATTCCAGGCTGAAGATGCAATTTCATTTTATCTATATTGACCGGTTCTGAATGAGGATTAGTAATTGAAAATTATTTATCTGATTTGGCGCGTATCCCTTCGGCGTCGAACATATCCATCATGCTTCCGATAACATGGTCTTCATCTTTTTTATTCATCGTCATATAAACATCATAACCCTGCGCGGTAAAATATACCGTTACCCCATTTTCTTTAAGTTCTACTTTAGAAAATTTAGATATTTCTGTGCCGACAGAGTCCTGAATGACACCGGTCATGGCAGTATCCTTTTTTTCAAGAATGACCATCATCCTGGTATCCCCGTTGGGTAAGCCTTTCACCAGCATGTTCCACTTGCCCGCAAAGTAATCAGCCCCCGTTTGCGCCTTTGCCATCGCACCCGTCAATAAAAAGATGATGCCTAATGCAGAAATAAATACGATTGACTTTTTCATGATAAATGAATGTTTTGTGATTTTTTAAATGCCATATAGAACCCATTCCGTATATTTGACAGAATAAAACTATAGGATAAGTTTCAATCCAGCAAATCCAATACGTATTTTTTACGTAATAGATATTAACATTTCCGGACTTACCCTGGCTGTTCCGGAATATTCATCGTTTGAATATGGTAGAAGAAGATTTAGAAGATATCATTAAATACGCTGACAAATACCTGCGCAATGTGGCGGTGGATAATGTCATTTTTGGATATCATGACAAAGAACTTAAAATCCTGCTACAGCGTCCATTCGTAGTGAATAAATGGACCGTTACGGGCGGCTATATCAGGAAAACGGAATCCATAGAGGAAGCGGCCCACCGGATAGCTTTTTTTAGAACAGGATTAAAAAACCTCTACTTCCGGCAATTCCTTTCTTTTGGTAATCCAAAAAGAGTTAACGACAGTGTGTTCAATGCGAAGCATATAAGAGAAAAATCAGGTACGGATATTCCCACTGACTATTGGATATTCGATTACTTCGTGTCCGTCGGATTTTATACCCTGACTGAATTTTCGCAGGTAGAATTCAAGAAGAGCAGATATGAAGAAGAGTGCAAATGGTGGTCCGTAAGTGATCTGCCTCCGCTCATGTTTGACCATAAGTTGATTATTTCCGAAGCATTACTGGCATTGCGTCTGCACATCGCGCATTATCCCATTGGCTACAAACTGTTGCCTAAAAAATTTACGTTACCGGAGATTCATGCATTATATGAAACCATCCTGGAAAAAAAACTGGATGAGAGGAACTTCGCCAAACGTCTGATGGCAACAGGCATTATTACTAAATTAAAAGAGACCCGTCATATAGGCGCCCACCGCTCCCCCTTTCTTTATAAATTCAACAAAACGGAATACAATAAGGGACTAAAGAGTGGAATTGAATTGGCATTCTAACTGTATTCTGTCGTCAGCTTTACGCTAAATTTTAATTCTTTATTTCGCATACTGATTTCCAAGGCTGGAAGGATTATATCCAAATAAACGCTTGAAAGAAGAAGAGAAATGTGAGAGGTTTTCAAAGCCTGCTTCAATGTATGCATCTGAAGGCTTTTGTTTCCTTTCTGCAATAAGGAAATGGGCTTCCTGCAGACGTTTGTTCAGCAGCCATTTTTGAGGCGGGATCCTGAATATTTTTTGAAAGTCCCTTTTAAATGTAGCCAGGCTCCTGCCTGTAAGCTTTGCAAATTGTTTCAGCGATACATTGTATTTATAATTCTGGTTCATATAAGCTTCCAGGTCAATTTTATGCGGCTCGCTGAAATCAAATAAAACATTTTTCAGCTTAGGATCATAACGCAAAAGCAATTCAATTGCTTCATTGGTCTTCAATATTGCGAGCGATTTAGTTAATTGAGCGGGATGATCGAAATAAGGATTCAGCGAATCAAAGTAGCCTTTAATAAAGTCGTCGGACAATTGGAGTATGGAGGGGCCCCTATATGCTCCATTTGGCTTTATATCATTTTCGGAGCTATAACGCCTGAGCGATTCCTGGTCCAGGAAAATACTGATTGATCTGCAAGGCAGACCATCAGGACCCGGGATCTTAAGCGATTTAACGAGTTCGTTGCGTTTAACAAATCCAATAGAGCCCGGTTTAGCCAGTACGGTGCCGGAATTTGTATAAAATTCAATCTTTCCCGATATCAAATAGGAAAGCGAGTGCTCCTGAACGAGTTGTTCTTTACCTCTTTTCTGATCTTCATTGCAGGAATAAAGAAGATTATGACGCAATTGCTGTTCGTTCTGCATAATTTGAATCACTAAATTACTTAACCTGGCTCATGATTATTTTGTCAAACTGTTTGTCGCTTAAAATCTTTCTTGCAATAAGGACCGGACCCGCCATAAAACCGGCATGATACCTCGTTTTCGGTCTTTGTGCCATGATCGATTTTAGTATCAGTTCAGCGATCACAGAAGGCTCTGCATTACGTTTTTCAAATTTATTGTTAAGTTTAAACATTTTTTCAGCCGTATTTCTATATGGACCGTTGCCTGATGATTTCATCAGGTTTTCCATGGCGATATCGCTCCATTCTGATTTTACACCACCGGGTTCAATCACAATTACATCGATGCCAAACGGTTTCAATTCCATTCGCATACCGTCGCTCAAAGCCTCCACTGCAAATTTACTCGCATGATACCATGCACCCATCGGGGTCGTTATTTTTCCGCCGATAGAAGTAATATTTACAACCTTGCCCGATTGCTGCCGCCTCATGTGCGGAATAATTAATTGTGTCAGTCTTGCCAGCCCGATCACATTTACTTCCATCTGATAGCGCGCATCTTCCATGCTCACTTCTTCCACAGCACCATAAAGTCCAAAGCCGGCATTATTGACCAGCACATCGATCCTGCCTTCATTTTTGACGATTTCATCTACGGCCGCTACCATCGAATCATCATTTGTCACATCCATCCTGATTATTTTAATACCGAATTGTACAAGATCATTCATCCTTTCAATTCTGCGTGCAGCGCCATAAACCGTATATTCATTATTTGCCAGATATTTCGCTGTTACCATTCCTATGCCGGCTGAAGCGCCTGTGACCAATGCAATTTTTTTCATCGTTTTTAAATTTAACCTGTTGAATTATTTTGATAATCTCTTATCATTTCAATACAACAAAGGTCAATCAAAAAACAAATCAGAGCTTTGTCCGGTGGCTCAATTTACTTTGTTGGGAAGCTCATTATCAAACTTTGAATTATGGTATGTAAACTGGCATCCCCCATGCCAGTCCGTTATCATCTTCTACATAAACAGTTGGATAACTATTATGTAAAGTTGTTACTGACCAGACTTTTATTAAGTTACCCCAGGGAAGAGTATGACCCGGAATATAGACTGCATCAATATATCCCAACGTTGCAACCAAACAGGAGTCTGAATAGGTACTTGAAGAAGGAACAAAAGGAGGGCCAATTGGCAGATAAGTTATAGATTCCGAAACATGTTTTAAAAAAGAACTCTGCAGGTTCGATAAAGTTTGATGTCCAGTTATATCATTTGTAAGAGGAGTACCCGTATATAAATATGCCGTATCGAAAATTCCATTATTAAAAATAAATAATTCATTATAATAAAATACAGGAAGGTCATTTAAAAATAGATTAGCCGTTACCTGTGTCTGTGTAATCATTGGAAGATTTCCGCCTCCATCCGATATAAATTGAGTGAATTGTAACCCATTAATTGACATATTGTTTTTACTAAACAATAATTTGATAGAATTAATCTGATACTCTGTAAGTGTTGTTTCGGTATATAGCGGTATCACCCGTACGATGCAGTCCGTATTCGTAGTTGTACTGCCTTGCTTTGAACAGGATGAGGTGCTTAGAAAAAGCACCGAAATTAAAAGAAGCTGTTTCCAAATCATATATCCTTTCCCCATCTTACCTATTTTAATTATTGACAAGGAGAAGACCAGAAACGTTGCATGTCAACCATCTATGATCGCCACTATCCATGCTTGAAAGAAGTTTTTAATTTAAACATCGTTTTAAAGCGGAACATTAAAATATTCGAATACTTTAGGGAATGAAAATAAGATTAATAGCTCTTGTGCTATTCTGTTACCTTACCGCCTTCACTCCCGGTATCATCACCTGGACGGCTATCGGTGATTCCATTACCTATTTAAATGATCATATTGACGAAACAGGTAACAGGATAACCAGTGGATATATGGCTAAAGTAGCAGCACAATATCCAAATATCAAATACATTAACCAGGGCCACAACGGATGGACAACCGTGGGCATCGCAAAAGAAATTGAAAATCTAGGGCTGATAAAAACTGATGTCTATTCAGTTTTACTGGGCACTAACGATTGGTGGACAGGCCTGCCTTTAGGCTCAATGAAAGACTATATAAATAATACCGGACTTAAAACGAGTTATGGTGCATACCGAATTATCATCAACAAGATCAGGAACCTTAATCCCAATGCCAAGGTTATTTTGATAACGCCTATGCAGCGCGCCGATTTTGTATACATCGCCGACGCCCATAACAACGCGTATGGTTCCTATAAGCCCAAAAACGGGCAGGAACTTTCACAGTTTGCAGATGCAGTGAAAGAGATTGGGAACTATGAACATTTTACAGTAATTGATCTTTACTATAAAAGCGGTATTACTGTAAATAATGTTGTGAAATTTAAAAGGCTGAAAGATTCGGTCACCGGTATATACCATAACATAAAATATCCTGATTATATAGGAGTCCCCTTTCATCCCGGAATTGACGAATATCCGTACCCTATGGATGCTATAAACTATACATATGATGGCCTGCATCCATCAGATAAAGGTCACCAGCTTATTGCAGATATGATTATCGATATATTTAAAAAGGTTGGATATATAGCGTCAGATAACTAACGGAAATGGAAAACCAACACCAGTGATCTGTTCACAAAGGCCAAGAAATTTGTCCTGTACTTTCACATCGCCAGCCTTAGGTAAATAATACTTTTGTTTCTGATGGTAAAAATAATGGCCACTTACCTTGGCATTGTCATCGTCACTTACGGCGAGCCATGCCTGCGTCTGAAATCCTTTTTCCAGGTTGTCAGATGCACCAGCGCCGCCCATCTTTGTCGGTACCCATCCCGGGTCGACAGCATTTGAATATACATCAGGCCATTTGCGTGCAACGACCATGGACAGGATCAAGTCGTGCAACTTGGTATCGGAATATGTCTGATAAACGCTCTTCGCTTTTGTAATGTTAGTCAGAATATCCAGCCCCGGATCTCCCTGCGAATGCAGACCCGAACTGAGATAGATAAGGCGCTTAGGCTTTTGAATCAGACATGTTAGAATATAAGGTGCCAGTGTGTTTATAGTAATCACCATTTGTTGAAAGTCCCTGGTAACCGTGTGCCCGTACCTCTGATTATAGACACCCGCATTATGTATAACTGCATCGAAGCCGCCTATTGAATTAACATCTGCAGCCAGATTTTTAGTCTCTTCGATGCTGGACAAGTCCGCAGTCAAAACCTTTTCAGCGCCTGGCACTTTATTTAGCGCCTGACGCCCCCGTTCCTCATTGCGCGCATGCAGGACAACATGATGACCCTGGCTGACCAGCAATTTTGCCGCCAGGCTTCCCAGTCCATCGGCCGATCCTGTGATGAATATACGCGCCATAAATCTTTATAAATCTTCTCAAAAATAAGCAACATCAAAGTTGTCTTCTGATATATCTTCGCCCTGAAGCACAGCGCATAGATGTAACCATGCTGTAAAGTTTAGAAAATTGCGTACTGATTAACTAAAACCAATTGCGGATGAAAATAAAAACCTGGGTATTGATTGCCCGCTGCCTGCTTGGATTTATTTACCTAGTGTTCGGGCTCGATTATTTTTTTCATTTCATACCTTATCAACCGCTCCATATTGGTAAACCGGGAGCGCTTGTCGCCGGACTTAAAGGCACGGGCTATATCTATCCCATGATGAAAACTATTCAGATCCTAGGAGGTTTATCCTTACTCCTTAACCGGTATACACCATTCTCTGCGGTTGTACTTTTCCCGATCAGTCTGAATGTATTATTATTTCATACTATCCTGGTGCCATCGGGCTGGTTGATGGGCGTCACATTGATTGTCCCCAATGTTTTTTTGGGATGGGCATACCGGAAATATTACAGTGGCATGTTTACCTTCAAACCAGTATTATAATCCTTGCTTATCTAAACTGCCCAACCTGTTAATCCATTTACGACATGGCTGCTCAATTGTATAGTAGGTTATCGATGAAATTGCCAACAAAAGAACCAGGTATATGAAGAAATATCCAAGGCCGTCGAAAAATTCAATGTTTTGTTTTCCCCTCCCAAAACCCACCACGCCGGGCAAACGCAGGCCTTTTGAAAAAGGTTCCTGAAGAAAAATCTGCATCATATAAATGGAGTAAGATATTTTTCCGATATACTGTGCAAACTTGTTATTACAGCATGCATGGAGATAGCCGTTATTTAGTGCAAAAACAAATACAAGTGCTGCAAATAAGATAATGCAATACGCATCACTAACTGCAAAATGCATTGCCAAAACCAGCAATAATATAATCGTTGCCGCAAAGATATCCTTATGAAATATACCCTTTAGCAAAGAGCATTGATACAGTTTATATACAAGCATCCCTGTCATAAAACCGGCAATACCACGCAGGAAGCCGTAATCATAAGTCGTGTTCAGGTTATGCGGAACAGGAATTGACGGATATAAATAATTTTTCCTCGGCAGTAAATACATGATGGAAACATATGCTGCGATAATAAATATGACAAATAGGATAAGCGCCGATAATTTCTTTTTATTCAGAAATAAAGCCAGAAAAGGAAATAATAAATAAGCTGCCCATTCTGCGCTGATGCTCCATGAAGGTATATTCCAGGTGTAAATATTATGTATGTAATAGGAATGAAGCAATAGAAATCCTGTTGGAATAGCCCAGGGATTCTCTATTGCATTGGGATAAGTACCATGAGGTGAAAAGGTAATTGCCAGTGTAACCAAAAGCAACATGGCGAAGAAATGCAGCGGGTAAATACGGGCAAACCTGGCAATTATATATTTTTTGAATGAATTCCCTTTAATATGATAAGCAAAATCGTCTTTATATACATGAAGTATAATGAACCCGCTCATGATAAAAAAAAGATCAACCATCAAATAACATTTCTCAAAAAAAATTGTCAGCTTAGCCGGCACAAATCGTGCAATGGCCATTTCAAAATGGAACAGGGCAACAAGTAAAGCAGCAATTCCCCTCAATGGCGTAAGATTCGATAAATATTCTGCTTTGTGTTCCAGATGTTTTTTTATGAATGTACGAAAGTAGTTGCAGCCAGTCGCCCGGATCAGGATGAAAGTCAGGTCAATTTCGTCAGTTCGGATGGACGAAAGAATAATAAGGTCTCATGACATCAGGCTCTGTAATGGTCAGGCTTCCATTTTTGAATTGCTTTTTTTATCTGATTGTTGTTCAGATTTTCCCTGACTGCACGATCCACCAAACCAACCATTTCATGGTCCGGAGCAAACCGCAACGCAATGATCTGGGATATTGTCAGATTATCATCCAGTAATTTACCTGTCAGTGTAAAATACCTCAGATTCTCTTCAGCCCTGATTGCCCTGTCCTGAGCTTTAAGAGGGAAAGTCCGGATCTTAACATAACTGATCAGAAGAGCAATCGCTATCATAAAAAACATGATTGCCTGCTGCCTGTTGCCACCATGTGAATACGTATCCACCAGATTCAAAACCGACTGGACAATCAGGTATATGATGATCGCCGACAATACGATGTGAAAGAGCGGGTCAAGCTTCCTGTGGTTTTTGTAATTTTGTTCCTCCATGTGATGAGTTTATTATTAAGTGTAAGATGAGTTGCAAATTTACACAAATCCCGCTGGGATTGAAGCGTGGGTGATAAGTTATGACCATTGATCTTATCAGGCAGATTGCGTGATATCAACGTCACAATGAGAAAGCATTTTTCTGGCAGAATTCAGGATATCATTTGTTGAAACCGCTTTAGTGAGGAATTCACTTGCGCCAATGGATAAAAATTCTTTTTTATCTTTTGAAGAACTGGACGTAGTATAAATGACTTTCGGGATATGCCGGTAACGGATTGTGTTCTGTAAGTAAATAAGGATCTGTTTGCCATCCTGTCCCGGCATATTATAATCAAGTACAATCAGACAGGGAAGTTCACTGTCATCTGTAACCGATAAAAATTCTATCAGCTCTGTTCCGCTGCTTACTGCTTTTAAATGGTGACTGTCCGTTAGCTGCTGAAACGCTTCCAGTAACAATTCCTGGTCATCAGGGTCATCATCAGCCAGACAAATGGTAGGTTTTGATGGAGTAGATTTTTTCATTCAAAAACAAGGCTTTACGTTTTTAACTATAATTTTTAATCTCTTTCTTTCTAAATACTATAAAAAACTGTGCCAATTGTGGAATTATTTTAGCTCCGGCTCATAATTCAATTCACCATTTATAATTCTTGCAGGCGCAGTGTAAGTATGTTCTTCTGCTTTCCCAATACCCATAATGTGCATTACATTCCATCCCCTTAACTTTAAATAATCAGAAATCATTGAACGGTGGCATCGCCACCACACTCCTTCTGAGCACATATAAGCGGTTCGCTGTTTTAATGCAATCTTAACAAGTTCATTTATCCCATCCTTAAAAAGATCAGTTTCCATATAATCTGCATAGCCACGAAAAGCAATATGTCTCCATCCTGTATTTTTTGAATCCGAATTCGCTTTTCTTCTTCCTCCAAGATTTTTTAAATGAACATATTGAATTTTATTTTGCGGCAGGGAAATTTCCAATGCTTCTTTATTAAATTGCGGATATCTTTTGGATCCGGGATAACTTCTGACATCTGCAATTAATTCAATATTAAATGAATGCAGCATGGCAAGAAATTCTTCCAAAGAATGCGTTGAATGGCCGATTGTCCATATAACATCAGTCAGGGCCACCATCTTTAACTATAATTTGATTTTATTTAAATACCGGGCCGCCTTTCCTATAAATGTCTTGAAACAGAGAGTAAAAACTAATTAAACTGAACACTGACCAAATAGGGCAAGTGCTTCGGAGGGATTTAAAGCAAATGACTTTTTGCATAATTATCCATTGAAATTTTTCCACCTCCAGCCAGTGCAAACAATGCTGATAGTATTAAAACAAAAATCGATAGTAGTAACTCTGAATAACTATGCGATAAGCTGTTGTTTAAATTAATAAATAATATGGCTCCGACAAGGATGGGAATTTGCGCCCAGGCAGATATTTTTGTCAGGAAGCCTAATATAATAAAAGTTCCACCCAATAGATGTATCCAGCAAATGAACAATGCTATTGTCATATTCATATTCAATTCATTCAGGCCGCTGCTTTTAATTAAATGAAATAATGGCTGGATAGAGGTAAGAAAAAAGATACCACGGATTGCGAGTATCAGGCCAAGCATAACTCTGAGAATGACAAACAAAATCGGATACTTACTATCCCATACAGTAATTTTACCGTGCATATTCATAAAAAAATCATCTCAACAAAGGTCAAATTTTAATCATACAATACCCAAAAAATTCTTCTTGCTTAAGAATGTATGGAGATGGCAAGCGGGGTGATAGCGGGTATAAGTTTTGCAATGTATTATATACAGCATTCCATTTTAATTATTGATCCCCTGATACCCGAACTCCCTGGAAATGCTGTAAAATTCCCTTCAATATTCCTGTGGTAATTATCTTCCCCAATGAGGTCATACTCTAAGGGTGGCTATATTTTACGATCCTCAAAATCGCATATTATCTATTTGAAAGAAACCATCATTTGAAAAACTTGAGTAGAAAAACGAGTGAATGATAAATTAATTGAGAAACAAGTTAAAAAAAGAGTATGAAAAAGATTATTGGCCTGCCTAACCCGGCTGTAAAAAAAGTAGCATTTACATTATTGTGGATTTTTATTCTCAATATTTCATGTAAGAAAGAACAGAGTACAGAACATAATTCTCCACCTTCACAAACGCCTCCAACTACAGACTCAGTCAGTATTTTTACTAACCAAAAACCTACCGGTCAAACTGAAAATGATAAAAAAGGTGCCGGTATTGAATTTGGCGTAAAATTCCAGTCAACCATTGCCGGAAATATTGTCGGAACTAAATTCTACAAAACACCTGGTGATAGCGGAACGCGAACTGCCCAGCTTTATTCCATTGACGGAACCCTTCTCGCATCAAAAGCAGCCAGTAACGAAACGGATAGTGGTTGGCAGAGTGTATTTTTTGATACGGCTATACCAATTGCCGCAAATACAACTTATATAGCAGCTTATTATAGTAGTCTGGGAAATTATATTTTAACAGCCTATGGATTAAAAACAGCAATAACAAATGGCCCGTTAACAGCTTTGGCTGACAGTACGGATGGAATTAACGGTTTATTTAAATATACCAACATACCCATATTGCCTGATAGCGGATATTTATCCAGTAATTATTGGGTAGATATAATTTTTGTTAAGGGAGGCAATTAAAACATATTGTTATCAGATCGTATGACTATTAAACTTAAAGCAATAACATTTGCAGTGAATCGGGTAATGACAATCCATCGTATTCAGCTGACGAAGACTGTGGTTATAAGCAGATAACATTGGATAGGGCTTACCTATTCTTAATTTCAGGGCATCTGAATAAAAATGAGACTTAAAGCGATGGACCAGATCGACCAACCCAAATAGAATAAACGTTGAATAAGTCCTTCCCAATTGCCCCTTAGGTTTGGTATGAAGCGTAAAATGATCAGCGACATTAAAATGAAGCTTACCAATGAAACCAGCCGAAGGGTTTGGAATTTTTTTCCCCTCCATAAAAAAATAGAAAGCAATACCCCTATATTTAAGAGCAAAGGAATCGGGCCCAGTGCGCCGTGTAATTCGTGATGCATAGGGAATATGGCAGCCCAAATCAAAAAGCGCCCCGTTTTTTGATTATGATGGTGAAATCATATTGGTCGCCTGGTTTAACTGTAAACGAAAGAGAATCACGATTGCTCAGGTAGGTAACCTTTTTTTCGGAGAAGGATCTTTCAATGGAGAAAACATCCGGTTCAGTCCATGGATTCGTATCGGGATCTATACTCCAGACAGCCTACTGGTATAAATGTTTACTTCTTTTTTAGCAAAATTTTTTTGTTACTGAAATCAGACGATGCATCAATGAATTCCAGCAGCCTGGGCCAGTTGGATACCGGTTCAAAATTATGATTATATTCTTTTTGAACATGGACGATCAGCTGGTTTCCCTGCAAAGAAGCGGTAGAAGTAAAACTTCCACATTCATTCGCTACATTTTTATTGAGCGCATCAACACCTTCGATACTAAAGCCTGCCGGAATATCTAAATGCATTACATATTCAAATGAGCGTGCAAAGGGTTGATATATATCGATCGTCCGTTTTCTGTCTTCTTCTTTAACCTGCATTTGATTTCCAATCACTTTTCCCAGTTCGAACAAATAGTTGTTTCCCGCCTTTTTGATCCATTCCTGCATCACAAAGGTTGTTGAATAAGAAAATTCAGGCGATCTCAGTTTAACACCGGAACTGCTGATCTTATACGATGTCAGTTCCTTGGGCTCTGCATTGTAGTCACCTTTCAGATCCTGCATAAATCCGTCTTTATAACTTTCCCGGGCCTTTGCGAATGAATTTTGCCACTCTTCCGCAAAAGACCGGGTTCTTTTTTCATTCGCATATTCCTGGATAAAAGTTTTGTATTCGCCATGTTCTTTCATTGCGTCTGAATAATAGTCCTCAAACAGCAACATACTTTTTTGGAGATCTTCCTTCATCAGGCCGGTTGCCGTGATTTGTCTTTCAACTGTAGTCGCAGGTGTGGGTGTCAGGTTCAGAATAACATGGAAGGTTTCAAAAACTTTATTTTGCGATGCTTCGGATACTGGTATTTTTGCGGTTCCCTGATCCATGTGTTTTGTTTTATCCCTATAGATCGCTTTGGCATTGTCATATTCCATGGTAACTCCCTTTTCACCTTCCGCATAGCCTGGAATAAGTCCGATTTGACTGAAAATCCCATCGTCGGTCAGGAAATATTCTTTCGGTCCTTTGATATGAACCATAAATACGGGCTGATCATAGCTCATCAGATCTTCCAGTTTGGTCATATAGCGGCTGCTGTAAAATATCAGTTCATTTTCTATTCCATAGTCTTTCAGACAAAGGCTTAAAATAACGCCGAAATAGTTGCTGGATATGGAAGTTTCATTCCTTGACTTACCCGGATATATCTTTTTATTTCCCATCATAGTATAATACCAGTAATACCGAATGGAATTGTAGATCGTATAAATCAGCGTGTCGGTTGGAGGCTCTTTGCCCATGGACTTTTTCAACAGCTTAACATAGTCTTTTACATAATCCCGTTCACTACTGCCTAACAGATCTTTTGTATATGCAAAAGCAACATCTTTGATCTTGTTTTTCTGGTTTGTATAAATTTCATCTTCGGTTACTCCTTTGGAAATTTCTCCGGCTCTGCAGTTACTATAACTGAGGCCGCAGAGGGAGATTTTTAATCTGACCAGCATCGCTTGCCTCATCGGGCTTATCCATTGTATAAAGGGAAATTTAGGAAGATCGCTCATTCTGATTTTAAACTGCATATCCCCATCTTCATCCTTGGATATATTTAAGTCAGGTGCCCCGTTAATACACTTGTATTCGATGGCGTATTTTTTGTCTATATTTCCTTTCAGGGAGAATTTCAGGATTGGGTATTCTCCACCCAACACAAACTGCATCGGATCAATGGTGGATATTTCCATTTTTTGCAGGGATACTATATAGTAATCCAGGATATCACCAACCTCCAGGTCAGGGATAGCAAGCTTTTCATCCTTTTCATTTTTTTCATCTTTTACTGATACGGCTTCGTTCATCATCACTTCTTTTACACTGCCGTCTTTTTTATACACTTTCGCTCCGATAAATGTACTTAGGTTATCGGATTGTTTCCCCAGGAGCATGCCGTAGGAACTACTGCTGATTTTGTTATAACTGATCTCGCTGAAATCGCCGAGTGCGGATTTATCCTGGATCAATACTTTTTGCCGGAGCAGATATCTGAAGATAATTTCCTTATTGCCCACGTTTGTCATAAATCGGAAATGCTTCTTGATTTTCGCTTCGATATCGTATCTTTTGGCGAGGATAACCGCCGACTCATTTTTAAATTGATCAGGTACGGTGTTATTTTCGAAGTCGGCGTCTTTGGTTCCCCAGATTTCGGTCTTGATTTCTGAAGCGTATTTATCGTAATCGGAATGCTGTGCTTTGGCCATTATGACGATACAAAAAAAGGCTACCAGCAATGAAAGGGTTTTTTTCATTTTTAGGATTTAGTCAGGGTTAACTGATTATTGTAAAATTCGTTGACGCCGTCAATGGCTTTATTCCACAGGGTAAAATATCCTTTTTTCAGAACGGCCTGTTTAATGTTGACTTCTTTCCGAAAGATGATTTTGCCGGGTTGCCGGGTATAACTAAGCCTGATTTCAAATACCGGGTTTAGTTCTGAAAAATCCGGGGGAAGACTCTGTGCCTGGTAGCCATCCGGTATGATCAGGGTCGTTTCAGTAATATCATTCATTTTATACGGAAACATATAATCCAGTTTCCTTTTAATGGTATCAATTTTAAATCCGGTAAAAGATTTCCTGAAATCCAGGTCCACGTACATATCATTCCCGAATATATTTATTGCGTTTTGCTGAACAAGATTGTATTGAATGGACATTTTCCCTTCTTCGGGTTTGCTGTTGATCAACACCAGGTTTGAAATCTCATAATCCTTTTTTCCACCGTTCACATAATTCCTTATGGCATTGTCCAGTTTATCTTTTTTTATGGACTCCATGTTATTAATGAGGTACTCTTTGCTTTCTCCACTGAAGGTTTGCGTTCCTGTTCCTTTAAAAGAAGTACCTTCTATATGCAATACCCGGCTTTCTGTTTCGGTGTTTTGGAGAAAGGCGGTCTGGGGTACATGCTCAAGAATATATTTGTCGCCATTTTCAATCAGGACCTGTCTTCCTTGTATGCGTTCGGCATATTCTTCAAAACCGCTGTTGGTTTCCGTTGCATCCAGGAAGTATAGTTTGTTTTTGTAATACAGCGCACAGATCATATGATTATCCACGGCCAGAGACGGGATGGAATAATCGTAGGCAATATGATTGGTGCCGATCCAGCAAAGCCGGGCATCATATCCCTGGCTTGTCAGCAGACATTTTGTTAGATTGGCCATTCCTTTGCAATCGCCGTATTTTTTACGCAGCACTTCCTGGGCTTTCTCGGGGCGGAACCCGGCAATTCCATTCTCAAATGCCAGGTAGCGGATATTTTGTTGAACCCAGAAATAGATGGCTTTTATTTTGTCCATATCAGTCTGCTTGCCCTGAACGATTTCACTGGCTTTCGCCTTGATGCTTTCGTCGTCATTTCCAATCTCTTTAACTAGGGAAGCGTACCATTTATATTGGTCGGAAGTATTCTTGAAATAGGTGATCGTATTTCCACCGATCGTTGCCTGTTCGGTAATCAGCATGATATGCGGACTGGTATATGTTATACCCGGCGAGGAACTTTCATTTGGCATGGCGGGTATATTGTTGGCTGTATAGACGATAATTTTTGCTCCGCTTTTTTCCTCCGTCGTTTTCGTGATCGAATAACCTTTAAAATTAAATTCCTTTATTTCTGCAGTTATCCAGTTTGGCAGGACCAGGGTTATCTGATGAAACTGCACGGGCAAAGCGTCATCGAAAAAGAATTCGCCCAGGTAACGGGGATCTTTAATAGTTTTTTTGATATGCACTTCGCTGGTGCTTCCTTTTTTCTCGAGCGGAAGATCGAAATACAAAATTTTCTCATCACTGTAAAAAATTCCTTCCGATGAATAAGCTTCCTGATGAACCGGAATATACTTAGTGACTTTTTTTTCGTTGACGAATATATCCACATCATCAATGCTGGTTTCGTCATTGTAAAATTCCATTATTTGATTACTGGTTCGAAAATCATTGCACAGGTAGACGGTTTCCGAACTATGCCTGATTAGTAACGGATGTTCTTTATCCCCTTTTTCGAACTCGATTTTTTCTTTTAGGGATGAAATGGTGATGTTTTTAGATTCCGTTTGCGGGAAGGCAGGTTTAGCTATCAAAAACATGATAAGGAACAGAATGCGATGCATAGTGAGTTATATAACAGAAGTTGAGAGGAAATATTGCTTAAAATGGAAGTTTATTGTCCCTGATATTTAAGGAATTCGCAATGAAAATGACATAAAACAAAATCATTATTGTGTTCACGCTCATACAAGTAAAGAGCGACACTAAGAGTCTGCACGCTCAATAAATGCCAGCGAAATAGTGTAATTGTTATATCCCGTTAATGAATTTGGGACTCCAATGGTGTTCTCAGATTCTGATAATCCATCATATCCGCTTTTACATTCCCTATGATTATCGCGCTTTCAACTCTTAAAGGCAGGTGATCAGAATCATCGCTTACCCATACAGTCATCTTTTCTCCTTCTGCAAAGAGAGTTCCTTTAATAAGCATCGCCTTGAATTTGATTGTGTGAAATCGTCCATATTTAGTTTTTATGATCTCCTTCCCCAGATAACGGATGTATGTAAGATAAACCCGGCTATCGAGAATTATTGTAAAAGGGATTTTGTCTCCCTTGCTTATATTAACAAATTTTATATTTCGCAAATAATATACCGCACTTAGAGCGTCCTGTATGCAAGGTTCTACTTTAAGCACACCACTATCCGTTATGGCCGTGTTAGCAGTATGATTAAAACGGATATTCTCGTACTTTTTTGCACCACCCTCCTTTATATTCCTTCTAAACTCCAATGGTCTTAATGTTTCCGTGTCGGTATACGATTCGTAACGATCGCGAACTTTATAAAAATGATCATAAAAAGGCAGCGTTGTTCCAGACGCTATTAAATGGTACACAGGCTTATTATTGTATTGTTCAAGATTGCATGAAAAAATAACTTCACCGGCTTCCACATATACACCAGCAAGTGTATAATATATTTTATAGGTAATTTTCTCTCCTTCTTTGAATGATGTATTCTTTAAATTGCAATAGTTCTCATCATACTTTTGGGGGAAAGAAAAAATAAGGACTACAGATATAAATAATAACCGTATCAATGCCATTTGTCTTTCATCATGATTTCAATAAAATTTCCACGGGAGATATATCTTCCATTTGTAGACCGTCGACCAAAGTCTTTTTTAATTATTCATTCAGCAAAAGAATGTATAACGATTCCATCAAACAAGTCCAGAAGTATGAGTGGTATTTGCCCTGAGGATCCAATGCCGGTTCCAGGACGATCCATCCATTTTTTCGGACTTCTTTAAAGTTATGTACCATTCCGAATTTATCCTGCAGACCCTGATCTGTAATATCTACTTTATAATAAGGCATTACACCGGGTGGTTCGAAATATTCTACTTCCGCATCATAAGTCTTGTCCATAAAATTAAATGGAACTTCCGTTTTTGTCATAAAAATTATATTTTGTTGTAATAATGCAATTCTCTTGCCTTGTTTATACACTCAAAAAGATATTTTAACTTTAATGAGTGACTTGAATAAAGTTTACATGTACTGGCTACACTAGCTTACAGGACGCAAAAATAACTTTTTATGACAACACCTGTCGCTAATCCTCAGATCAAACATGTATTTGTCCTGATGCTGGAAAACAGGTCTTTTGATCACTTGCTCGGCTTCTCCGGGCTGACAGGTACAGATGCTGCCACCGGACAGTCAACATCTATTGATGGTATCCCCGGTGGAAATCCGGCAATAAAAGGCGCAACTAATGTTATGGGAAAAGATCCCCTGCATGAATTTAGAGACGTGCTCGAACAACTGACCGGGCAGCGCGATTATAACGGTGGCGCATATCCTAAAATAAATAATGCAGGGTTCCGGAAAAATTATGCGCGGACCGGATCACAGACACCTGATGACATCCTGAAGTGTTATGATCCGGCAACGCAGCTTCCTGTAATGACTGCACTCGCAAATGAATTTGCCATTTGCGACCAATGGTATTCTTCCCTTCCAGGTCCCACATGGCCAAACCGTTTCTTTGTTCATGCGGCTTCCTCCGGTGGACTGGACCACAGTCCCACCATTGCGGAAACTGCGGAATGGTTAGCACTTTCAGGATTTCCTTTTGTTAACGGCACTATTTACGACCGCCTGAATCAAAAAGGAAAGGCCTGGCGTATCTACCGCGGAATAAAATTACCGCTGGAGGGATCGATTCCCAGCGTCGCCGCACTGAAAGGAATTCAGCTCAGCGACACACATCCCTATGAAAATTTCGACAGCGATATGAACAATAGTTATCCTTTTGATTATACATTTATAGAACCCAACTACGGAGACATTATCAGCAATACTTATTCCGGCGGACAATCGCAGCATCCGATGGATGATATACGGCATGGCGAAGCACTGATCAAGTCAACCTATGAATCTATCCGCAAATCGACGATCTGGTTGAACAGTCTGTTGATTATTACTTATGACGAACATGGCGGATTTTACGATCATGTCGCTCCACCCGCAGCCTCCTCTCCCGGTGATACACAGCTGCATAGTCGATATAATAGCACCGGATTTCCTTTTGACCAGTATGGTGTTCGGGTACCCGCGCTCGTTATATCGGCCTATACCGGTAAAAATCAGATCAGTCATCTCCCCTATGATCATTCATCTATTCCGGCTACACTGGAAAACATTTTCGGGATGATACCGCTTACGCAAAGAGATGCGGTTTCAAACACGGTATGTTCCCTGGCATCTTTGCCATTTCCGCGAACTGACACATTGGAAACGTTGCCTGATCCGGTGCCGATTTCAGCAGAAACGGAAGCCTTAGCTCCTGCGATCAGGTCGGCCATTAAGGAACAAATTGCACCTGTGGATAGCGGAAATCTGCCCGGGTTTTTGTTCGTTGTTCAGAAGTCTCAGATGGAACAGGAACCTTTAGCGGCTAATCGTGCATTGATATTGCAGCAACCGATTGAAAGGTTTAAATCCAGGGCTGATGCAAGGGTTTATATTGAAATTAACTTACCAGGATTGTTGAAGAATTAATGTCTTCCTGATGAATTTTCCCTATCGAAAAGGAGAATACAATAAGTACTATTCTAAAAAGAATTTTCAATTTTTTTTCATTTTACTTCGCGAATTGTTAAGCACTGATATGACTTTGTTTTCATTTTGATAGATTCTGCCTATAAAAGATTTATATTTAAAAAGTGAAGACATTTCTTGGCATTTCGAAGGGTATATTATTAGCAGTAGCTGTCGCCATTATAGGTTTTGGCATTTACAATCTTTTTCAAACCAAACGGCCTGAAGAGAAGCCTGAACTCCCCTGGGGACCAAATGCCGGAATATTTTACATTCTTTTAGGTGTCGGACTTTTGTTGCTCGCACTAATTCGAAGATTCAAAAAATAATCTGGGCTATAACAGGGCGAGGACGAGAATTAATTGTTCGCCGTTAAATGAAAGTGGAGGAAGTAGTTCGTGAAGTGGGGCTCAATCAGGAAATTAGTTATAAATATCAAAACAACCATTCAGCAGACTATGCTGACCTGCGGTGTGGATGTTTCGCCAGATGCGGTTGATCTCAGTTTCCGGATTAGCAGCCTTTAAGCCGCAACAGGGATAGAGATCATTCACCACTTGTCTGGCTGTCGATGCAAGCTTTCTGCTCGCAAGTGTAATAACTTTTAGTAATGAGGACGGGATGGGATGGTCATTCAAGCATGCCTCCCATGAATTTTGCGCTGCCTCATAATACAGGCGCCTGACATACTCCAGTTTCCCGCGTGCATTTTCCAGATGCGATTGCATTGCGCACAGATCAAGAAAGCGCAGGGCCATGCCGGACATGTTGACGGCCAGCGTCGTTTCAGCAAAGGCCTGGAAAGGATATTGAAAGACGGGATGCGGCAGTTTCGCATACTCGCCACCTATATGAAATCCCTTATTGTTTTTTACCCTGAGCCTGGATACTTCGAAGGAGTGACTGCCTGTAGCGATCATCCCCATGCTGTTCCAGTTTTCATGTATCGTGACTTCATCCCTTAAAAATAAGAAGGGTTGAATCGCCTGTTTTCCTTCTGTTGCCACTTCGCAATTCGCGGTGAAAGCCGTTGCGTAATTGGCCCCGGTGGCATGGTCCCAGTATCCTGTTATCTCATAACCATCATCCACCCTCTTTGCGGTACCAGAAGTCTTGCCGCTTCCGGCGATGCAGACGGCATGGCCATTGAAAACGCGCGAAATAATTTCCGGTTCAAGAAATCCGATGAACCATCCCGCTCCGCCGCAGAGTGTCACGGTCCATCCGACAGACCCGTCCGTCCAGGCCAGAGCTTCTTCGAAATGCAGGGCTTCCGGCAGGCTGAGTTCCAGGCCGCCGTATATTTTCGGCACGAATAGTTGAAACCATTTTTGTTCCAGGATTATTTTTAATTGCAAGGGATGCAATCGTTTTAATTTTTCCGCTTCATGGGCGGTATCACGAATGATATCCACCAGCTCTTTCGAAATAAATTCAGATGGATGACGGAAATCAATCATACTAAAGACAGTTTTTCCTGGTGAATGATTTTTCGCCATTCGAAATATCCGAATATAGAGTTCCCAGGATAACTATATAATCTGGCAGATGAATAGGCATAAAAGTATTTTAGGTGCAAAATTAAAGGGGATAAATTGGATGCTATCAAAGCTCCTCATGAATCTTATTATCTTTATATCACGATGAAAAAAACCGAATGGTTCAATAGAAAATTCCCTCCTATCGGAGATAATGGAATCCTGCCATCCATTATTGAACGGCTCATCGGAACGCCGGCAAGACTTGAGGAGATTACGCGAAATATTGATGAATATATACTCATGTCGAAAGCTGGTGAAAAATGGTCCATTAAAGAAGAGTTGGGGCACCTGTCAGATCTTGAACCTCTTTGGTTCGGGAGACTGGAGGAACTTATGAATGGATTGTCAGAACTAAGGGTTGCTGACCTAACCAACCAGCGTACACATACTGCCAATCACAATGCAACCGCATTAGAAATCCTATTAAAAAGATTCAGAGATCAAAGAATGCTCTTCATCAACCGACTCATACATCTCAAGGATGAACAATTAACCCATGCTGCCTTGCATCCCCGTCTCAGAACTCCGATGCGGATCATTGATCTCGCTTATTTTGTAGCCGAGCATGATGATCATCATCTGGCCAGGATCAGAGAGATATTGACGAGCTTTCCCAATTTGTTACAATAAGTATCCGTAAATAGGAGTCACTCAAAGTCCGGGACATTAATGCCCAATATGAGCAATTTTATTTGCAACTAGTGAGATATACTTGAAAAAAAATCCTGCTATCATCAGGCCCGGGTATTGCTGTATCATAGTTAGCCTATAGTAATATGTAGGCGCTTTTAAAAAATAAATTAATATTGATATGAAGCAAATATTTTGGAAACTATTCAGATTTTGTGTTTTAAGCGGAATTATTTTAAATATGGTTGCCTGTAACGGCAGTGATAATACAACAAGTAAGAACACCAATGACAGTGTTTCTTCGCCAAAGGATTCGGTAAAAGTTGTAAAGAAGAAGGGAAAAACCTCCGTTACTTTTACGACGGCAAACAATGTGAAAATAGTTAAAGATGCGCACGGCATTTACAACCAGGCTGAAACAGCTCCGGAATTTCCAGGTGGGCATGATGGTTTGTCTGATTACATTAATAAAAACCTGACATATCCACAAACAGCGATTGACAATGGAATAACTGGTACGATACACATTAGTTTCGTCGTGGATGAACATGGCAAAGTCCTGGATCCACAAGTGATGGATAGCAAAAATCTGAGTAACGATTTGAATGAAGAAACATTGAAGATGTTTAATAATATGCCATTGTGGAAACCAGGATTAGTTAAAGGCAAGAATGTAAAAACCAGATTGGAATTACCAGTTAGTTTTCAACTGGAAGATGCCGGTTAACATGTTATTGGGATTTATTTAGATTTGAGTTCAATCCAGGTTGGTGCATGGTCGCTGGATTTCTCCCAGCCCCTCACCTCGCGATCAACGCCTGCACTAACCAGACGTTTACTGAGTGAGGGACTCAATAACAGATGATCGATGCGTAATCCCGCATCCCGCCCATATGCATTTCGAAAATAATCCCAGAAAGTATAAATTTTTTCACCCGGATGTTTTGTTCTCAATGCATCAATCCAACCCTGTGAAACGAGTTTGCTGAAAGCCTCTCTGACTTCAGGAAGGAAAAGCGCATCGTTTATAAATTTCTCGGGTTTGTATACATCCAGCTCGGTAGGCATAACATTATAATCGCCTGCAAGTATTACCGGCACATCCATTTCCATGAGTTTTTTTGCATGAGTCGTCAGCCTTTTAAACCAGTCCAGTTTGAAATCAAACTTGGGACCGGGGAGTGGATTTCCATTCGGTAAATAAATACATCCGATAATAATATCCCCGACTTTTGCTTCGATATAACGGCTGTGCAGGTCTTCCGGATCTCCCGGTAGCACCCTTCTTATTTCGTCCGGTTTTTCTTTCTTTGATAGTATCGCAACACCATTCCAGCTTTTTTGACCATGCCAGATCGCCTGATATCCTGCATCCAGGATGGCCTGTTCAGGAAATTTTTCGGATGGCGCTTTCAATTCCTGTAGACAAACGATATCCGGTGCGGACACTTTCAGCCAGCGTAATAATACCGGAAGACGGCCATTTACTCCATTCACATTATATGTTGCGATTTTCATTTGTTGAATGTTCAATTGGAAGAACCCATGAACTTGTTGCAAAATCATCGTGCGAAATATGGTTGCCGGATTTTATCCCTAAGTAGTTTATTCAATGTTTCGTTTTCTCTCTTGATATGGTTCATCCTTGTTCCACTGGAAGAAAGCAGTATATCCGGAAACTCATTGTTTGTCCCTGATAGTTTCAGCCATTGGATATTGAATGCACGCATAAAGGGTTTTGGATCCGAGTATGCGCTTAGTTCAAACGAATTGTATTGAAGCTCGAAGCGGAAATCGATGTTAAGGTTTCTGTATTCCTTCCCGTTCACAGGTTCAAAACGATTTGGATGGAACTCAATCTGACGTTCAAAAAGCTGTAATGATCCTTTCGCAAAAAAAACCACAGGAATATACCTGGTTCCCATCCTGACCTGGGGAAAATCCGATGGCATTTTATTTTTACCAATCATTGTCCTCCACCAGCCATTTGATCTGGCAATTCTGTTTACTTCTTCCAGGTGTTCTACCGATGAAATCCAAATATTGTCAAAAGTCCGCGTCATTGTTCGTTTTCCTCAAGGTCAGTTAAATTCTACATATAATAGTAATTTATATCAAGTTGAACCGTAATCGGAGAAAAACTTAAAAGTTATTCGGTTTCACTACCCAAAGCATATTTTTGTTCTAATTACTGAATCAGTTTATTTGACTGTTTCAAAAATGAATCGGCGAACGTTATATTATTTTGGAAACCGGTAAGAAAATGATTGAATTTATAACTTCAGGAATATTCAATAATCTGCTTAATAAAATCTTGAAAAATGATCAGCATATTCAGAACGGCAAAAAATTGTAGAAGGACACTATTGTTCACAGTCATCCTATTTATTTCTGCGCAGAATTTTGCTCAGGGGACTGCAGACTGGCGACTTGAAAAAATGCCCGTTGATCTGGAGACCGATTATGCATTAAGTGCGCTTCCCCCACATTTGCGCAATGACGCCACTGTTTATTTGCTGGATCCCCAAAAAGGCTATTATGTGGGCCGCCAGGGATCCAATGGATACATATGCTTCCTTGCACGGACGGAATGGGAATGGAGTGAATTCAGAAATGATCTTTGTACGCCTATCAGCTATGATGCCGAAGGCGCCAGGTCGATCTTTCCTATATATATCGATGTGGCTGCGATGAGGGCATCCGGAAAATACCAGGCTGCACAGATTAAAGATTCAATCATAAACAGAATCAATACCGGAGTATACAAAGCACCTTCTAAGCCAGGTATGTCATATATGCTTGCCCCTGTAATGCGTATATACCCCGGGTCGCCGGATATTAAAGAGCCCGTCACGATAAGCATGCCCCATTATATGCTTTATGCTCCGTATTTATCCGTAGAGAATGCCCGATACAAACAGGGTACTGATGGACTGTTCCTGGCCAATCCGGACAATTCGATTTTGGGGGACGGAAAGGGACCGTTTGGCTACATAATAATACCAGCAAGCGAATCAGAAAAGGCAATAATCGTTGAGGATGGCAAAGATCTTTTAAAAAGACTTGCTGCGTACAAAACCTATTTTAAGACTGAATCAATCAATGAACACCATCATGGATCAGCGGTAAAAAATTAATTTGATGACTTTAACACATTGCTATTTCCAATTATAATGCTGTTAATAACTTTCACTTCCTGGGCTTATCCACATGATTGAAGTTGTAACAGGGACTCTTTTAACAAAAGACATTTCATCGTTGGTACATGGTTTGTTTAATTTATCAGGTTGCTTATAATGTAGTAACAATTGATATGAATAAAACGCCAGATTCCATAGATCCCGTATGTGTATCACCGACGCAACTTGATATCAAAGCTGAAGACTTATTCAGAGAATTAGAAATTGCTCAGCGCACTCAGCGACCGCCTTCCGAAGAACTGATTGCAAGGCTGAATGAGCTGGCCTCCAAACCGCCATTCAGCTACATTCACAAGGTCACAAAAGATTCTCCACTTTGAAGAAGGTTAGAACCAATGTTATTATCGGTTTCATTCTCGTCCCAGCCTGTTGGTTTGATAGAACTCAGGGGTTAAGGTTTATTACTACTACTTCTTAATGCACGAACGGCATATAACAATGCAATTGCAATGGGAATTATTAGAAATATCATTAATTAAAGTTAGGAAGTGTTGTTAAGAAGCCCCTTTATTTTACCAGATTGAATGACGCCTCTTTCACATCTCTTGAGTTGCCGCCAATAAAGACAATGAAATCTCCTGGTTCAAAAATATATTCGAGCTTATCATTATAAAATCGCAACATGTCAGCATTAATAGTAAACGAAATTTTCTTCGACTCACCCGTCTTTAAAAATATTTGCTGAAAGCCTTTCAGTTCTTTCACCGGCCTTACCACTGAACCAACCAGATCACGTATATAAAGCTGGACAGTTTCCTTACCATCGAATTTTCCTGTATTTGTTACAGTTATTGATGCCGTTAAAGATTCCCCCGGCTTAAAAGATTTTTTGCTCAAATCTATATCGCCATATGAAAATGAAGTATAGCTCAACCCATAACCAAAAGGAAATTTTGGGTCATTGGGTAAGTCATTATAAGCAGAAACATAGTTCAGGTCGGAATCGCTTTTGGCAGGACGGCCTGTATTGAAATGATTATAATACACAGGGATCTGCCCTTCCGAACGTGGAAAACTTACCGGCAGTTTTGCAGATGGATTGTAATCGCCAAAAATTACATCTGCCATTGCATCACCGGCTTCCGTGCCGAGCCACCAGGTATATAATATTGCAGGGACATGATCTGCAGTCAAATTGAATATTAACGGCCTTCCTGCATTGATCATTACAACAACCGGCTTTCCTGTTGCCTGAATGGCCATGATTAATTCCTCCTGTACGCCGGGCAAATGAATATTGCTCCGGCTCTTTGCTTCGCCACTCATATCGGCAGCTTCCCCGACATTAATGATAACAATATCCGACTGTTTTGCAACTTCAACTGCTTCTGCAAATCCCGATGTAGAAGTGTCGTTGATATTGCATCCTCTTGCATAGAGCAGCTTTGAATCTTTGCTTAATTTACTTTGGATGCCCATCCATGGAGAAATGATCCTTGTTGAATCATCAGGCCAGATGTAGGACCAGAAGCCAAGATTATCTCTTACTGATTTAATGAACGGACCTATCAGGGCGATTGTTTTTGTTTGTCTGGATAATGGCAGGATCTGATTTTCGTTTTTCAGCAGAACAATAGTTTTTTCTGCCATTCTCCTTTCAGCATTCAGGTTATCTTTATTATTCCATTGCTGTTGTTCTCTTTCCTTATTGCAGAACCTGAAGGGTTCATCAAACAAACCCATTTCAAACTTCTTTAAAAGAATTCTTTTCACGGCATCATCAACCAATTCCAAATTAACTTTTCCATCGTTCACCAGTTTTGAAAGGTTCTTAATATAACTGCGGCTTTCCATATCCATATCGCAACCTGCAATTACGGCTTCCTTTGATGCTTCATAATTATCTTTTGCATAACCGTGCAGTATCATTTCACCAACAGAACCCCAGTCGCTCACCACAAAGCCTTTAAATTTCCACCTGCCTTTCAATATTTCTCTTTGCAGGTAAGCGTTCCCTGTGGCCGGTATGCCGTTGAGATCGTTAAAAGAATTCATGAATGTTGCAACACCGGCTTCTTCAGCAGCTCTGAAAGGAGGAAGGTAGGTTTCCCAAAGCATGCGCAGGCTCATATCAACAGAGTTGTAATCTCTTCCACCGATTGCGGCACCATAGGCCGCAAAATGTTTTGCGCAGGCCATCAGTGCATCGGTATTGCCCAATCCTTTTCCCTGAAAACCCTTCACTCTTGCTTTTGCAATCAAAGAACCCAGAAAAGGATCTTCGCCCGCACCTTCCATAATGCGGCCCCAGCGGGGGTCGCGGGCAATATCCACCATAGGTGCAAAGGTCCAATGCACTCCGGCAGCTGCAGCTTCAGTCGCTGCTATGCGTGCCGACAATTCTATTGCATCCAGATCCCAGCTGGCAGCTTCTGCAAGCGGAATCGGGAATATTGTCCGGTAGCCATGAATAATATCCTGTCCAAAAAGCAAGGGGATTTTTAATCGTGATTGCATTGCCATTTCTTGCAACTGCCTCGTATGCACCACCCCAGTTACATTTAGTATAGAGCCCAGCATTCCCTTCCGGATCTGGTTTTGTTTATCACCATCCTTTGTAATAGGGCCGGTGGCTTCCCAATCACCATTATATTGATTCATCTGCCCGACTTTTTCATCCAGCGTCATCAATTGAAGAACAGAATCAACTTTCTGGGCAATCGTCTTCTTCCGGAAGCTTTCGGAAAGGTTCTGGGATGAGCACCATGTTACATGGGACATCATTAATGTGCATGCACATAAATTTTTAAAAAATGATTGCGTCATTTGTTTTAATTATTTCCTTGTGAATATCAACGCATCGCTTCCATCGGGATTAACGCAAGTCTCCGTTATAATTTGTTTACCGGAAGTTCAGATAATTTCCGCAAATAGTTACATTTTATGTTAAGTTGGTGAACACTGAAATAGAATTCAGTCGATTATTTTTATCCTGGAAATATCTATGTAGATGGGACAATTGGAATTTATAGTATAATCCAGTTCGACCTTTATAGGATAGACAGCAGAATCGGGAATAAGAAAACCTGCTGGTAAGGTGCCAATATCGAAGTATCCTGTAGCCGGGTTATTCGGATTTGGATGCCCGTCTATCTGTATCCAGGTCCCACCACCGCAAGCCGGGACACGGGGATCTGCTCCAATGATCGAGCCTGTATCCATATAACCCGGCATTGACTTTTTGCAACCGGTGCTCAATGTCAGGCACAGAATTAATATAATCGGGAAGTTTATTTTCATGATCTTTTGACTGAAAAACATGAATAATCGTTGCATTTAATAAAGAAATTAACAGATATTTCAATTCGGTTAAAATCCCAAGTTGTAAAAAACAGGTTATGATAAATAAAAATATCAAAATTTTCCTGGCAAATTTGGCCGTGGGTATTGTTTTATTCTCCTTACATGTTTCTGCAAAAGGACAGTCTATTCACTCACAAAATCAACCTGATTCGATGTGGATTGGCAAACGCATAATTATGCTACAAGGATTTGGAGAAGTAAATGCATTTGATACAAATGGACATATTCAGATAAAAGGAGTACCAAATATTGTAGCGCCTGTATCCCGGATAGAAGGAAATAAAATCTGGACTTTAAGCCCGGGAGAAATAACTCCGGGAGGCTGGGTTGATAAGAGCAATGTGATTTTACTTTCTGAAGCCATATCCTATTTCACCTCGCTAATTGATAAAAATCCAAAAGATTGGGATGCCTATTTTCGAAGAGCTGATGCTGAACATGCTCTCAATAAACGTGAAGAAGCGATATCGGATTATACATCAGCCATACAACTCCACCCCAATGATGCGTATTTATATTTCCGCCGTGCCCGATCATATCATGCAAGGCAGATATGTGATAAAGCTATTGAAGATTATGGTGAAGTTATTCACCTAAGTAGGGATTCGGCAACTTCAGCAGATGCATATAGCAGACAAGCAGGGCTGTATGCTAATTGTCCGGATTCGTCCATGCGCGATCCAAAAAAAGCTATCATTTTGGCAGAAAGAGCAATCTCCCTTGACAGGAGTCATCCAACTTATTTAACGCTTCTTGCATCTGCCTACGCAAGCGACGGGCAAATAGAAATGGCGATTATAACTCAGAAGAAAGCTCTTGATTCGCCAGAATTTCCTCCTGGTTATCGCTATGAAGCCGTGAATTATCTAAAACAACTGGAACAAAAACTTGCAGTCAAAAAACAATAATAGAAATAACCGTGTACATGCGATCATCATCTCCCCTGTTTATTTTACATAAAAGGGTATGTTAGCTGTAGCTACCTTGTTACGCCCATCGCTTATATATAAGAATAAACGGTAGGGGCCTTCCATTTTAGGTGTTTTCAAAACTGCTTTGTTTAAGTTTTTTACAACTATTGATGCCTGGATAGCTTCTGGACGAGACTCACGGTCACCACCATTTTTAAGGTCGGTGCTTTCGGGCAGCAACTCCCAGCGCGCGGTCATTTTATCCTGATTTGGGTCATATGCAAATACGGTTATTATATAATCTTTATCCGGTTGCAGATAAATAAAATCGCTTGCTTTTTTATTGTTTAACAACAGTGAATCTATATGAGGTGCCCTATTTTTGGGCCAACTACCGGTCCATAAATATTGCATCACATCTATAACTTCTGATTCTTCTCCTTGTTCAGTAAAAAGGCCATACCATGTAGGAGTTCTTTCCTGTTTTTGTCCCCATAAAAACACGTATGAACCAACACATTGTTTATCCTGTTTTATAGATGCTTCGTACCGACTTTTATATACTGCAGCTTTTTGGCTACTGGTTTCCTCAATTGCCGCCTTCCATGGGGTTTGCATACATTCCCAGTGGCCTGTGGGTCCCCACTCAGTTACCATGTACGGTCCTTCCCATCCGGCAGCACGCAATTCCTGCGGTACTTTGGCCAATCCTCCATATACTTGCACCGAAAGTAAATCAAGGTCCGGGCAACGGGCTTTTATATATTCAATCTCTCTTTTGTTTACTCCAGCCAGCATCGTAGTAACCGGGTGGTTAGGATCTTCCTGATGAATCATTTTAGCAATATTGTTTACTGCATCCCAAACTTTGGGGTTTTTATATTCCAGGTTAAGTTCATTACCAATACCCCATATTAATAAGGCAGCATAGTTTTTGTATTTATGTACTTCCTGTCGCAGATTTTCTAATTGTTGCTTTACAGCTGCTGTATCATTGTAATCAAAGCCATGACGTTCACGTGCTACATTTAAACCCATGGTTACAGTTAATCCTAAATTATAGGCATCATTCAATATTTTTTCTCCATTTTTACTATCCCATGTGCGAATTGAGTTTCCACCATATTTTGCCAATCGGTCTGTATAATTGGTACCCCCCTGCCCCTTTGATAAAATAAGGTTTCCCGGCCCTTACCAAAATAAAACCAGAGTCTTTGGCAACAATAGTTGTTTTTACAGGATTATAAATGTCTTGTGAATAAACATTATTTAAGTCGACCAAAAATAAAATGATTAGAATAATCTTACTATAATAAATCATACTGTAATGCATTTTTGTAATGAAAAGCAGCCGACCATCAAGTGATTCTGAATGATCAGTTTTAATTGCTTAGTCTCCATGAGGGTATCAGCGAGTGAAAATGGAATAAGCCACTTAAAATAACATGAAATATAATATAAGCAAGCCATGCGATGGCATAGGAAAATAAAGTCTTTTTGATATTCTTTTCAGAAATGAGGTAAAGGATAATAAATCCAAAAGGAACAGGCGTTAATACGATCAGCAAAATTGGAAAATTTAAAAGTGCTGAAAGATATCCGATTGTAACTACAACGACCCCTATTATTGCAGATCCCAACAATTTAAATTTTCGCTGAGCAATATAAATGCCTATAACATAAGATAAAGAAGTAAACGTAATGGCTAATAAATACCGGCCAATATCAAAATCTGTAAGCATACCATTACAAATTAGTGAAAAATGAGGTCGTTCAAGAATCTCCGTCTTCACATATTATAGGACCTGATGCAACTTCCGATAGTTTAATCTTCCGAAACATACTAAGATTTGTTGACAGATAGAAAAAGATAATCTTAATCGCACACTTATGTATTAAAAGCGTACAGTTAAGTTAATATATTGGTATTTGAAAATTCGTTGGTTTCCGCTATATAGGTGTAGTCCTTCTTCCATTGGTGAAGATGTTTAGCTGTCATTTCAATGGCATCCATTATGAAGTCAACCTCGGAATCAGTCATCGTTGGATGAATGGATAATCGAATCCATCCTGGTTTACTGGAAAGATCTCCTGAAAGGATCCGGTTACGTATTTCATAGGACCGCCGCTTGCTAACCCCCAACAGCGCATGGCCGTAGGTTCCCGCGCAGGAACATCCTCCCTGGGTTTGGATGCCGAACCGATCATTCAGGATTTTTACGACTAAGTTATATGGCGCATCAAGTAGGACAAATGAGATTACAGCAAGTCTTTTTTTTATATGACCCGCCAGTATTTCCAGATTTTCAACCTTTGAAAGCCGGTCAAAAATAATCGCTAACTGTTCTTCTTCCCGTTTTAATAAATTGACCACACCCATTTTTTCTTTTAACCGTATACACATTCCTGCCCGGATGCCCTGCACGATAGGCGGTGTACCCCCATCTTCCCGCTGTTCTATATGATCAACATATTCATGCTCTTTCCAGGGATTACTATAAAGAACCGTTCCTCCACCCGGTTGATCAGGAATTTTGTTGCGATAGATTTTCCGGTTGAAAATCAGAACGCCTGCCGTACCGGGGCCTCCTAAAAATTTATGTGGAGAAAAATAAATGGCATCCAGTCCTTTCCCCGGTTCTGTTGGATGCATATCGATATCAACATAGGGAGCAGAACAGGCAAAATCAACAAAACATAGGCCATCATATTCATGGATTATCTTCGCCATGGCGTGGTAAGGCGTTTCTATCCCCGTCACATTAGAACAGGCTGTCAACGCCAGAATCTTGTTCTTTCGGTTCTTGAATTTTTCCAATAAGCTCCTGAAAGCGCCGAGGTCAATTTGCCCATTCTGGTAAGGCTCAATCAATTCCACTGTAGCGATTGTTTCCAGCCAGGAAATTTGATTGCTATGATGTTCCATATGACTCAAAAAAACGACAGGACGGAGCGACTCGTCCAATCGAAAACTGTCCGGTAAGAGATAGTCCATCAACCGTTCGGGTATCCGCAACCCTAATATACGTTGCAACTTATTTACTGCGCTGGTCATACCACTGCCACAGAAAATGAGCACATCATCTTCATTGGCATGAACATGTTCTTTAACAATTGATTTGGCCTCTTCGTAAGCGGCGGTCATCTTCTTACCCGTAACAGTTGTTTCAGTATGCGTATTGGCCATAAATGGCAGAATCCGGTTTAGTATGAATTCCTCGATTGGCCGGTA
>Ga0207001_1012_pt2 | contig 36802 bp, 35 predicted proteins | sample Alteio_BWMinCont_91_FD_153481 | JGI IMG/M metagenome (GOLD analysis project Ga0207001, IMG submission 153481) | Enriched cells from forest soil in Barre Woods Harvard Forest LTER site, Petersham, Massachusetts, United States -... | ecosystem: Environmental > Terrestrial > Soil > Temperate forest >... | reverse complement strand
TCACTCAGCAGCCTGTACCGATTTAAATTTTGGATGGCTGAGAGATAGTTTTTAAGCGAAGAATCGGTTTTAAACAGCATAAGATAAACGTCTCTTTTCCTGTATGCAGCATTTACGAAAGATGCTTCTGAAAGAGCCCGGTTAAAATGAAAGGACGCTTTTAAAAATTCTTTGTTATTCAAAAAATAACGGCCCAGCGCATATTCAACTTCCTCGGATATTTCGTTGTCTTTGAGCAGGAAAGACTCCAGGTGCTCCATATCAAGTATATATTTCTCTGACTTCACGGAGTTGCCGCTGCATTCGTAACACCAGGCGAGTGTACAGGCAAGACTTGCCTTACCATAACCGTCAACGGGGGGATATTTTTTTGCAAAGCCAGTGATGAATGCAAGAGCCTGTGGTATTTTATGTTGTTTAATCAGCACACGGGTATAGAGTCCTGCAGCCCGCACAGAATAGAAATCAATAGGATTTTCCAATACCCGGTTTAATGCAAGGCTGAAATTCTCAGCGCTTTCATTTTCCTGCCCCAGTTCATCATATAAATTTGCCAGATGAGAATAGAAGTTAAAAATGCCTGCTGTGTCATTGGTACTCTTCATGTTTTCAATGGTCAGCAAGGCGTAATGGAGTGCTGTGTTATAATTTCCCTGAAAGTTGTAGACCGATGAGAGTAAATTGTAGGTGTAATGCAGTTGTGTAAATCCAATGGATTTGTATTTTTCCAGTACGGAAAGCAATTCTGTTTCAGCTATATCCAATTTGCCTTGTTTCAGATGGGTATCGGCCACTGCCCTTTCCATTTCGATCACCTTTATCCTGTTTCCGGTCTTTTTATACAAGCCCATCTTTTTCAAGAGACAATCTATTCTCGTCAGACCCAGGGTATCAAGCGCTCTGATATTGCCCGCCAGTTTACCCCAGTTTTTGATTTGGGTGGGTATATCTCCGCTGTTTTCAATATCACGGACAATCTTTACGAAATATTGAATCCCTTTATTTCTGTTGCCTTTTATTAAAAAATATTTTCCGTAATAGACATCGATTTCATTTTGAAAGTTCGGTTCAAAAGATTCTTTATTTATCTGTTGCGCCTGCTGCAGATAAAAAAACATTTTATCCAGGTTTTCCCCTACTGCATTCTGTTCAAAATAGTAGTAGAGCGTGAGTTGCAACAAAACGGGCACTTTTTTCTCGTCCGGAATATCCTGTTTTAACAACGCTTCCAGTTCGGTTGCGGGTTTGGCGACCAACTGCGCAGGCAATGGCTGGAAACAAAAAAAGATCCCGAAAAACAGGGTCACCATCCTTCTCATAACTGCTATTTACTAGTAATTTAAAGTTACTGTTAAATATCAGGACGACTCAAAGGAACAATGCGCGAACCACGATATATCGCGGTGGAAAAATTTGCCTATCGTATCCCAATCAGGTTGTGGATATTTGCTTTGGCAGGATTATGCGCAATTTTAAAAGCATTAATCACAGTTAGTTCCCAATCTATAAAAGCAGCTGTAGCGAACCCTGTCAAAAGTTTAAGAACTGAATGAATCGAATTTTTGGGAAGTAAATACAAGTGACAAGGAATCTTATGGTACAGACAAACATTATTGTATAGCACATCAGTTATGCCCCGGGGATGGTCCGAATTGTCTCACCGGTTTGCCCTCAAGTATATTCATCGCGTTCACACCGTATGCCAGAATACCCATATTATCCGTATTTTCCAGCACAATAACCGTTTGATGTGTTTTCAGATTCCGCAGAAGGATCGTTGATATTCCCATGCTGCCGCCATTGTGTGATACGATTTGTCCGGACGACTGATCGATGTCAACTCCCCAACCGAGCGCCTGGTAGAGTGGCGCGTGTTCCAATTTGGCATTATTACCATCGGGTAGTTTCACCACGGTATACATTTCTTCCTGCGTGGTTGCATTCAGAATTTTATTGGCAAACAGCGCTTCTGAAAACAGTAAGAGATCAGATGCAGAACTCACCATCAATCCCGGCCCAATTATCGTTTGCCATGGACTTTCCAAAATCGTGCGCAGTGAATCGTTGGCTGCTAACGGAGCCGGACCGTTGGATACGTAATTGATTGCCCGGAGTGAGTCGGCTTGCCGAATATACGGTGAAAGCACATAGGAATGTAGCATACCGGCGGGTTTGCAAATATTTTCCTGAACAAAATCCGGAAAAGTTTGTCCGGATATTTTCTCCACGAGATTGGCGAGCAAAGCATACCCAATACTGGAATAATGCCACTGCGCACCCGGTTTGGTAGCCAGGGGGCCAAATTGAATCAGCGCGGGAATGATATCCGAATTGCTCAATGCATGTTTACTCTTTTCGTGGTACATTTCGTTGAAATCCGGTAAGCCTGAGGTATGTGAAAGAATCTGTCTTATCGTGATATCGGGAAATGGAAAAGCAGATAAATATTTCTCTAGCGGATCATTGAGTTGGATGCGTCCTTTTTCCGCCAACTGCATAACGGCTGTTGCTGTAAATACTTTGGACAGCGAAGCCAGTTGAAATCTGGTCTGTATAGAATTCTTCTGCTGATTGCTGAGATCCGCATAGCCGATGGCATTCTGAAATATTATTTTATCTCCATCCGCTACGAGCACGGCGCCGTTGAAATGATAACCCGGATCGCTGGATACTTCGAGGAATAATTTGTTTAACTGGGCAGGTGTATTTTGGGCTGTTAGAATACCGGAGGATAAGAGAATACATGCGTTCACAAGCATACTGATTCGAAGAAGGCGTTTCATGGTTGCTTTTTTTGGAACCAATCTACGATTTAATTCGTACAAACAGGTCATTTAATCTTTTATTAAGGACTTAAACTCACAGCCAGAAACTTCACATTGTTACCGATACAGGCCACGATGGTGAAACCCAGGGGTTTTTCGATAATTCCATTAATTAAAGTTTACAGAAGTCAGAAATATTTAAAATGATCTGCTATTTAAGAAATTAAATCAGCAAGTCCCATTAGATCTAATATAAAGTGGTTCGAGATTTTTCCAGTCCGGTTCACATCAGATCCTGTAAAGGGTTTCAGACAAAAGATAAAACCTATTTCTTTGCCCATCTGAAATACTTATTGACATACAAATTAATGATAACTCCCAAATGCGTGAGAACAATATGCGCTTCGAGAAGCAAATAAGAAAATTGCAAGGTCCAAATATCATTTCATTTCTTTAAAAAACAATATGTAAATTTATATCTATGAAAAAGTACTTGAAAATATTGAAACTCTTCTTTCCAATGGGGATGACCTGGGCTGACTTCAAAGACATTTTCTCTTCGTTAAAATAGATAATTACTTCAACGCCTCTCTTATTAATTAACTTCCTTTCGGTCAAAATCTTTCTTGAAAAAAAACTCAATTTGCGCACCATTTCCAAGAGTTGCACTGGCAATTAATTTCCATCCCTGTTCAGCCAACAGGTTAAATGCATCAGAAATCGATGTTAATCCGTTGACATTTTTTAAACGATCAATCACATCTGAATTTTTAAATGAAAATAAAGAATCAACATTACCGGGTACAAGCCTGATGGTGTATGCGCTGGTAAATCCATTTTTATGATAGGCTTCAATTTGGCAATATTTTTCGATCGTTGACTGTGAAGAAGCAGTATACCAAATAAAGAACAAACAAATAGAAGATAATACCGTTCTCATTTTGAAATGATTGTTGAATGTATAAGGTACAATGTCCGTTTTTGTGGGAAATACATACTTCATCTTTTTGCTGATTGTTAACACGCGAATTACAATGATTTAACAACTCGTGGCGATGTCTGTATGGAGATTAACCCTTCTGAACGATATTTGTTTATCTCATCATCAACATATTATTGAACCTAAATTATAAGCTTGTGCCTTATTTCCATATCGTGATTATTTTACCCCGTTGGGTTATATGAAGGCCTTGTTTGCGAAGATTGTCCAAAACTTCTGATATTGGAGTGCTGCGTGGCATCCGGAGACTGAATTTTTTATCCGGAACCTGGCTGGCATATTGAATTTCCAGATCATACCATTTGCCTATCGCCGGCATCATGATAGGAAGACTCACATCCTTATAATCGAATTGCCCATTTTTCCACGCGATGATTTCGGTCGAATCAACATCATGGACCACAGTAATTATATCAGGAATAATCGCCGCCTGTTCCCCTTTTATTAGAAGGGTTTTATTTTTTATTGTATCTAATTTCACCGCTGCTTCTCCTTGGATAAGGGTTACAATCAATTCATCATGGCCAGTGTAGGAGTTGATGTTGAGGTTTGAAGAAGGATGCACATAAATCGTTGGCCGTTGGCTGTTGGCCGTTAGCCGTGAGATTAAAATATAATGCGAGCTGTCTTTCGACATTTGAATATATACTTCCCCTTCTACTTTAATCCGGATGGTATCCTGGTCGAAATTGGCGGGATATGTAATCCTGCTCGCTGCATTCATCCAGATCATGGTGCCTCCGGGAAGCTGAAGTATAAACTCTCCACCAGGTGCTGTGTGCAAACTATATGTTTTGTCTTTCTTCGCTCCGCGTTCATTGGGGGCTATATAGATAGGTTCGCCTTTATCTGTTTGGATTTTTACACCTGCTTTGCCAGCCTCAAAACCCCGGTTAAAATCTTCTATCATGGTTTTAATCCCATCGGAGGAAATCATCTCGGCCCTATAGTTTTTGTATTTGGTATCTGTTGTTAGATAATTAGCAAAAAACAACAGGGCCACAAAGGCTGCCGCATAGACTAAATAGCGTAATGGACGGTTCTTTATTCTTAACCTTGATTTTATTGACCTGCTCGTTATTGGAACGACTTTATTTTCGATTTTGGTTTCTCCTTCTGACTGCTCAGCAGCATCAAGACGGGAAATCATAGAATTCCAAAATTCTACAGGAGAAAGACCCGATCCGGCATATTCATTTTCGGAAAGATCTGTATGATCATCTTCCAAAACATCAGTTTCAATAAAGATTCTCCTCTCATCATCAATGGAACCTGAAAGCCTCATTTCTGAAAGTTCGGGCATCAGTTTCTTCAATTTTTCAAAATCCCGGTCCCTTTCCTCATAATATTCCTGCATCACTGACCGTAGAGAATCCGGATCCGTCATTTGAAAAAACAGTTTTTCATTTTCCGGATCCTGATACCGCCATGACCTCAATTCTTCCTGTTCTGCGGGCGATAATTCATCGCGTGTGTACAGGAACAATAAGATGCCTATTCTTTTGGATTCTTCCATAACCATTTTTTATAGTGAGGTCAGCTGACCCCAGAGTACCGGAAATAATAATTCGATAAAATACATTCGCCCACCATTCTTTTTACACTCTTTTTTGAGCTTTTTCAAGGCAATATTGATATGATTCTCCACTGTTTTCTCCGATATACCAAGAACGGCAGCGATCTCTTTATTTCGCATTTGTCTGATAAAGGACATTATAAAGATTTCTTTACTCTGTGGCGCTAATCTTTCCATAGCAATACAATGGATTGCTTTGGCCGTTTCCATGGTTTCAGCATTCCAGATTGCACGGTTCTCAATCCGCTGATAGTATTCCTGCACATCGTCCATGTTTTTGACCGGAGTCTCTTGTTTTTTCAAATAATCCCTGCACATCCTTCTTACAACAGTCCACAGATAATTTGTTATATTCTTCAAAGTCTCAAACTGTGCCTTTAGATCAAACATTTTATGGAATATGTCATTGACCAGATCTTCGGCACCCTGCTTTTTTCCAAGTCTTCTTTTAACCCATAGCAATACTTCCGGGCGAAAAGTTTCATAAAACCTGGTAAAAGCAATGGGGCTGCTTTCATTGAAAGCGGCAACCCAATTCTGTGTAAATCCTGAATCTTGCATAATTGAAAAACCAAAAATAGAAAACCGTCTTTTCACTTGTGCATAACCGTGAAAATAAATATGCCAAGGTTTCAGAAAGCGAAAACACCCAATGATTTTAAAATATTTATGCTAAGGATTGAAAAATCAAAAGCACCCAAGGCATTTAAAATATTATTTATACCTGTCAGACTAAGGGTAAACCCTTAGTCATGCCTGTTAGTACAGGTCCTAATTGAAATCAGAAAACCACCCAAACCAAAAAAAACGCCTGACAAAGGGCTGAAAAAGGGAAAACACCCAATTGATAAAAAATATATACTAAGGTTTTAAAAAGGGAAAACACCCAAATTCAGATCAATAATAAATATATTTTTTTACTGAAGATTTTCGATTATTTCACGGCGTGAAACAACCTAACTGATACCGTTTTTTAACCCGAGAAATAATTATTATGAAAGTGTTTACAGAAAAACTGCACAACGAACTTTTGTTAAAACTGGATGAGCTGGAAAGGAATTACGATCCACTTATGCTGACTGACTCACGGTTAAGCACTATCACAGAGACGATTGATCAGATCAAAGAGAAATTGAAAACACACAGGTTCCCTGCTGAAGAAGATGAAATTCATTATTTCAAAAAAGTATTACCTGAAACCCTGGCACTTTATTTTTATTATTCCGATAAAATGGAACGGGACCGGATCGTCCGGCTTGATTCGGATATTTACAAGTATAAATTTCATGACAGAATATTTTCGCAGGCGGAAAATTTCCGGGCAGAACATAATATCTTCTGCGAATATTTCCGGGATGGAAAAACGGACATGGACAATTTTTACTTTCTTCGAATTAGTCCGATAAACAGGGAAACTAAATATCCCGTAATACGAATACTTCATCCCTCTACTCCCCCATTGCATTGTGAATTACTGGCGAAACATATCGCTTACAACAAGTTGGAGTTTGAATCTAAAATAATCATAGCGGAAGAAAAAGAAACATTTTCTTCCTTGAAAACCGGACGATCAAAATTAAAATGGACCGCCAGACAAATCGATATCATTGAATTAGGCTATGCACTCAAAGAAGCACGCGCATTTAATGATGGAAACGCTTCATTGAATGAGATCTTCAGATGCTTCAAAGAAGCATTTGATTTTGATACCGGTAGTACATCCAGAATATTCCAGGACATAATACGACGTAAAGCGAATAGCCCCCTGTTTTTAGACCTGCTGAAACAAAAACTACTTGAGAGGATCGACGATTTTCTGAACTAAAAATGAATTTACTCACGTCGAACATTTACAACACCCATGTAACGGCTCTCAGATTTTTTTGAACTGTTCTTTGAAATAAATCCAATATAAGTTTGAACACCCTTGTCGACAAAAGGTTCAACATCCAGCACACAAGTTGTTATGCCGCTACTGATATCATACTGGCCGATGATCCACCGATTGAGTTCTTCCTGATAGGCTGCGATAAATGCTGAACCTTCCGTAAGATCCCTATCAATCCCATCACCCTTTTTCCAGGTAAGCAGTAATTTCCCCGATTCCTGTGAAGATATCGTTGGTGGCTCGCCCAGCGGCAGTTTACCTTTGCTTAGCAAAATCTTTGGATAATCAATTGCTATAAGCGGATAATTTCCGGTAATGGCCGATTTATTTTCTGACAATGCTTTATTGAACCATGACATACCCACGGCCGATTGATGAAATGTTTGGTTGAGCAAATCCTTTAAAGGTTTCAAAAAGCCGGATATCAATTTAAACTTTGCTCTTTGCTGTTCCTGCAACGGTGATGGATTGATATTTTTACGAATTGGTTTACTTCGAATAACAGGTATCCCTTTCCAGGTTGTGAAGACAACAGATCCTACTGTTCCACTGAAGGATCCCAAAATACCATTTCTATATGTTGCCACGATTTTAATTATTGATTATTAATTATTAATTATTATTCCTTTTTGTTTTTAAAAAGGGGCGCTTTTCAGCAGCCCCTCTTTTTTTCTGCCTTTCAAATTCATGATGGTTATAAAATATTTACCTGTCCGGTGTAAACACTCGGGGCAAATTTTTTACGGTCTGACGTCATAAATCCGATATAGGTCTGCGCCGTTTTTCCACTGAATGGTGTAACATCCAGTATAAAACCCGCAGCATTTCTCGTAGCTGCATTCTGGATAAAGATCCAGTGCTTCAGATCGTCGTTGTATGCTGCTACATACACCAGATCCGACATTTGCGCGCTGTTGATGCCACTGTTATCACCCCAGGTGAAAGCAAGCTTACCTGCTACTGTGGAAGCTGCAGTGGGTGCGGTTGCATTAGGCAGACTACCCTTACTCAACAGAATTTTTGGATAATCGACTGTAAATGCAGGAAAGACCCCTACAACCGCTTCACTGTTTACAGAAAAAGCCTTATTAAAGCCCGTCATTAAAGCAGCGGCAGATTTACCGTAAGTCAGATTTAGAAAATCTGTCAGCGGTCGCAGAAAAGCCGTGATCAATGAGAACTTCGCCTGCCGTTGCAGTTGCGCTTCAGTTGGCTGACCCTTTCTTTTGCTGGGCGGATTGCTGCGCAAAACGTTGATTTTTTTCCAGGAAGAACCGACAGCCGTGCCGACTTTCCCGCTAAAACCTCCCAGATATCCTTTTTCAAATGTGCCCATAAAATGGTTTTTAGTTTTTTAAATAATTGTTTTTAATATCAACGGTTCGTCAGGCATTGCTTCATCACGCAATGAACAATTATAATTTTCGCCGTGGCTATTCTTCGTGTGATAGTCGTGACTATCGTTGACAACACAAATATGCATCACCACGATAGCGTCACCACACAGTCACAACACCGCCGGTGTTAAATATTTTTTCAGGAGAGCCTGAAAACATGTACAGGAAATAGATAAAACCGGAAGATTTCAAATGAGTTTCTACCATATTGCTACTGCCATGCTTCGAGAATCCTTCGAGAATTCGCGAAGAATTCCAGAGGAACTCTCGAAGGATTCTCGAAGAACCTTAGTTCGAATACAAAATGAAACCAGAATCAATACAGACTAACCTGAAAATGGACTTTCATTTTTAATGGAATTATTTCAACTCTCCTTTTTCAAAAAATAATTTTTCGTTTCTATTCTGTGAAACTCACTTTGTTAGATAGAAAATCAATAGCCCGGAAAAAATAAATAATCCACCGGCTGTGTTCTGGCTGTGTAATATCACATTCACGTTGATGCATTTTTGCTTTGTCAAGCAGAAAGCCTAAAGCCTAAAGTCGAAAGCTTTCTATCTTTTCCGAGAATACTAACCCCGTAAGGTTAGACACACCGTTCCCGCTCCAGGCGGGACGGTTTTTTAAAAAATTGAATAATGGAACTGAAGCTTATCAGAACATATTTTTTAGAAGGAACCAATGGAAAGATTCTTTACCAGGATCGTTTGATAACGTATACCATCGAACTTCCATGGAAGAATAACCAGGCACGGGTTTCGTGCATCCCAGAAGGAAGATATGAACTGGTAAAAAGATGGAGTCTGAAGTTTGGTCGTCATTTACAGGTAATGAATGTGTCCGGACGGGAATATATTCTCATTCATCCTGCCAATGAGGCGTTGCGCGAACTGAAAGGCTGTATTGCTCCCGTGTTTTTTATAACAGGTGCCGGAAAGGGACTTCGTTCCAGGATGGCACTCAAAAGGCTGATCACTCTGGTATACGATGCCCCGGACCGGCACAAACAAATATTCATAACAATTAAAAAAGATCATTATGAATTTGATTGAAAGGGCTGTGTCACCCACACCCACGTTCTTTCAAAAGCTGAGAAATATCGGGTTGGCCCTGGCCGCGATCAGCGCAGCCATTATCGCCACACCCGTTGCCTTACCCGCGATCCTCAAAACCATCGCGGGTTACTTAGCTGTTGCCGGAACCGTGCTGAGTGGAGTGAGTCAGGTCACCACTACCGGAGACTAGTCCGCCAGCTGGCGGATTATAAACCCCCTGTCCCGCGTAATGCGGGATGGGGGTTTTTCATTTAATAGAAATTCACGGTAACTTCCCGATAGAAAAAGTACTTAGGGCCGATTTCAGTAGGTTTGCCGGGAATTAGTGATGGATTAGTAATTAGAATTTGGTTGATATTAAAAGATCCATTCTCCAGTTTTCTCGCATCGATATGCATCTGCCTGTTTTATTTTTTGAATCTAACTGAACTTATTCTTAAATTCCAACGGAGTAAGCGTTGTTTTCTTCTTGAAAAGCCTGAAAAAATAGGAACTATCTGTATATCCCAATTCGGAAATAATTTCTGAAACACTCTCTTTTGAAAATACCAGCATTCTTTTAGCCTCAAGAATTATCCTTTCGGTAATGAGCTCTGTTATGGTCTTATTTAAACTGATCTTGCATAGCCTATTCAGGTGTCTCTCACTTATGAACATCATTTTTGCATACTCTTTCGGGGATTTAACCGTCTTGAAATTCGAATCGACTAAATCTTCGAACTTTTTCACTTTCGCTAAAAAATTTAAGTTTCGTTTTTCTCTCAATTGTTGCGGTAAATATTTTCTTGCCAATGCGATATACAAAACATTCACAAGAGAACTTATCTTTTGGAACTTCATCAATTCATTTTCCCGGTATTCTTCAACTACCTCTTTAAAAACAGGTTCGAGTTTTTTTAGATCCGTTTTATTCAGGGTGATCAAAGGTGAGTTACGCAAACTGCTGAAAAAAGGATAGTTTTCTACCTTATCATAAGTAAAATTAAAATCATAAAACTCCCTGGTATGAAAGAAGATATAGCCATCAATATCTTTTGATAAATGCCAGGTATGCACTTTACCCGGACCTAACATAAAAATTCTCCCTGGTTTAATATCAAAGCGATCGAATTCGATTTCATGAGTACCGCTTCCTCTTGTAAATAATACGCTCAGGTAAAAGTTGTGCTTGTGGGGTGCGAGAATAAAATGATTGTGCTGATTTAAATGGGACCGGAAATCATTTGCATAAAAATCATCTTCTGTCCCGAGGTACTGGAAATCGCTGATATCATAGACAGGAAGAATCTTCTTTTTCACATAAATGAATTCAAAAATGTCCTAATTGTCCAGTATAATGAGTATTCTCTTGTTGTCCGGTTAAAATAACTATGCCAGCTTTGCAAATGTGAAGCTACTCATTTCAGAATGGTTTCGCTATATAAATTAATTTTCTCAAACATTCACAATGAGATGGTTTCCGGAGCCGGTAAATTGAGTAAAAAAGAAGATCAACTGCATGGCAGGGAAAATGAAGACGAATTCAGGATATTGGTAAGAAGTGTAAAAGACTATGCCATATACATGATCGATTCAAAGGGCTGTATACAGACCTGGAATGAAGGCGCCCGGAATATTAAAGGATATGAATCACATGAAATAATTGGAAGACATATCTCCGTTTTTTACACCCAGGAGGATATTGAAAAGGGAATTGTTGAGGAGAATTTACGATTGACCAAGAAAAGAGGATCATTTCAGTGTGAAGGCTGGAGGGTTCGCAAAGATGGAACTGTGTTTTGGGCTAATGTAATTTTTACAGCCATTTATGACAGTCGGAAACGGTTGACAGGATATGCAAAAGTTACAAAAGACATTACTGAAAATCAAAAAACAAAGAAAAACCTAATACGATTAGTCCATGAAAAAACCAAAGAGTTGACAAATGTTTTTGAAAGGATTACCGATGGTTTCGTCGCTTTTGATACTAATTGGAATTATGTCTATTTAAACAAAAAAGCTTCTGAAATCATCGGTCGCAATCCAGAAGAATTGATTGGGAAAAACTTTTGCAATGAATTCCCGGGAAAAATAGAATATTCTTTTTATCACAATTTTTATAGGGCTATGAATGAGCAGCGAACCATTCAGATAGAAGATTATTATCCCCCTTTACAAATGTCCTTTAAGGCAATTCTGTATCCTTCTCCGGAAGGGCTCTCCATTTATTTACAAGATATATCTGCTAAGAGAAAAGCCGAGAAAAATCTTGATGAATCCCGGGAAAAGTATCGTCAAATTGTGGAAACGGCACAGGAAGGCATATGGTTGATTGATGAGAATAACAGAACCATCTTCGTTAACAAGAAAATGTGCGACATACTTGAGTATTCAGAGGAAGAAATGATGGGAAAAGAGATTTCTTATTTTATGGATGAAGAAGGCAAAAAGCAGGCGGCAATAGGAATCGGCAGGAGAAGAAAAGGAATAATAGAAAATAGGGATATAAAATACATTACCAAAAACGGAAAGCAAATTTGGGCGAATATATCTGCCAACCCAATCATTGACGAAGCTGGAAAATATAATGGCGCGTTGGCAATGGTTTCAGATATTACCGAGAAGATAAAATTGCAGCGACAATTGGTGGATGAACAGTTGAATAACCAAAAGAAAATTACAAAAGCGGCCATAGATGCCCAGGAAAAAGAACGTGCTGAAATCGGAGAAGAACTGCATGATAACATTAATCAATTACTTTCGGCTTGTAACTTGTTTCTCAGTTACAGCCTAACGCAGGATGATTACAAGCCATTCATTTTAAAAAGCAAAGACATCGTGAACGAAGCCATTGAAGAGATAAGAAAATTATCAAAGGAATTGGTAGGTCCTGTAAAAGCGGAAAAAAAGGGCCTTTTAAATTCGATAGAAGACATGATCGCAGACATATCTCAGGTAACTAAAATAAAAATTAATTTAAATTATTCCTCTTATAAAGAAGAACTTATGGATGTTGATTTAAAAGTGGTTATTTTTAGAATAATACAGGAGCAATTGAATAATATCTTAAAGCACTCGGAGGCTTCTGAAGCCGAAATAGAATTGAAAAACGGGAAAGATGGTTTGATATTATCAATAAACGACAATGGAAAAGGATTTAATACCACAGAAATACGAAAGGGAATAGGTCTTAAAAACATTGAACACAGGGTCGAAACATATAATGGTAATGTTGAAATTATTTCTTCTCCCGGCAACGGATGTAAAATGGAAATAAGCTTTAAACAGGTCTAATTTTTCTGCCTTATTGCTAGCTGTTCAGTGAGTTATTCTTTTTCGTTCGGTCAAATGCCACAAAGACTATTGCAAGAATAAGTAAAAGTAAAATTAGGTAATTCATTTTATGAGCCTCACAAGTGCTTCGTTTATATGTGAGATGCATTTGCTTTTCTTTAACGCCAAACCCCTTGTTAGCGGCAACCTTTGGTGCTTATTATTTGTCTTACAATTTCAGCTTCATCATTATATCTGTCTGCTCGTCAATACCTAATTTAAAAATGTGTTTGTCAAATTCAACAAAGCCATTTTTTTTATAAAAATTTATTGCTCTTGGGTTTTCTTCCCAAACTCCCAACCAAACATAGTTTGCATTTGTCTGCCTTGCAATTTGCATTGCCTTTTCATAGAGCAATTGTCCAACTTTTTTCCCGTGAAATTCCTTTAAAACATAAATCCGTTCAATCTCGAGCGCTTTTTTGTCTTTTAATTCGGTTTGCGATTGTCCAAAGTTTAGTTTTAAGTAACCAACAACGTCGTTGTCGAGGGATGCAAAATAAAATTCTGAGTTTTTGTCGTTGAGCTCAAAAGTCAGTTTTTCAGGAGAAAAACCTTCTTCTAAATATTTTGCCAAGTTCTCCTCTGTGTTTCCTGCCGAAAATGTCTCTCGAAAAGTTTGTTGACCAATTTTTTGCAGTTGGTCAATGTCGCTTAATGTTACTTTTATAATGTTTATATTTTCCATTAAATTATAGAGGGTATCATTTTAAGGTTGCCGCTAACACTCCAATTTATGATATAAGGCGCTTAGCCTGTAAAGATATTTACCTAAATACAATGTTGTTTAGCGTAAACATTTTGTATTGTCGTTAGTACAATCGGTTGTTTTCCCATAGGAGCCCAGGATTTTCGCCGTATAATACGGTATCATTGTGCTCTATAATCTCGCCACCAATATCAAATAAATCGCAAACCCTGGATTTAGTAACAGTTTAGGAGCGAAGAAAAGGCTACTAAAGGCGAAGAAAAGCAACTAAAGGCAAATGAAATACAGTGAGAATGAATGTACTCCCCTGGGAACGCGCATATATCGTGGGCAGAAATTCTTGAATAAAGATCATTTGAGAATTAACCAATTTCTAAATAGAAATCAATTCAATCTAAATGATTTATATATGGGATCTAACGAATTTCCGTATCAAACTTGGTATCGTCCACTGAGAACTGAACTTTCTGTAGCCACTAAACTGTCTTAAGAGAATGAAACCCCGCCTATTGAAAATGCGCTGTTAGCGGTAGTGCTTTTACTCGCTGTTCTTGTCAATCAGTTGCACCATATTTTTATTGAATGATGAAAGTTTAGTGTCTAAAGTAGCAAAAAAATCTAAGTCAGCATTTTCTACCTCAATAAGCGCTTTTTGCAAAACAACTTCTCCATTAGTTGTCAGTCTAATTGTTTTTGCTCTTGTGTCTGTTTCGTGTTCTTTTCGTATTATAAATCTTTTACCTTCTAATGTTCGCAATACTTTTGATACCATCATTCTGTCGGCATTACTTTGGTTGGCAATGTCAACTTGTGTAACAGCTTTGTTCTTTTTTGAAAGCCAACCTAATGCAGCCAACAACACAAATTGCGTTTGTGTCAAGTCTAAAGGGTCAAGAACCTTTTTTTGTTTACGCTGCCATAGCATAGTTAGTTGTCCAAGCAAATAACCAGGGCTGTCGTTTGGACTTTTAAAATGGAATTCAATTTCTTTAGGCATAATGATGTTGAAGCATTTGTGATGAAATTAAAATTCCTTGTACAATTCCTGCTTTTACATGGTCTTTTGATGCCAAGATTACCCAATATTTTGCAACTATATTAATCATTGTTTGAATTTTTAGTTTGTTTTCAAAAATGTAATAATGTAACCATCCGGGTCTTTTGCCATCAACGTTTTACCAAAAGGTGTATTGTTGATTGATCCTATAAGAGTTACTCCTTTTCCAGTCAGTTGGTTTTGTAGTTCTTCAATTTTTTCATCAATAGCGAACCAAAGTGAAGCACCTACACCAAGTTCTTTGCCGTCTATGTTCCCAATGGGCGTTCTTATAGCAAAACTTGCTTCGCCTTTGTTGAATTTGAAAACACAGGCATATGGATTGCTCATTTCGGATAATTCAAATCCTAATTTGTTTGTGTAGAAGGCTTTTGATACTTCCAAATCTCTTACTTGAAGAGACGCAAAATCTAATTTTCTCATTTTATTTAGTTTTATTGTTGTCGCAAATATAGTATATGCGACAACAATAGCCTAATAATTTTTAAATTTTCTTTAGCTACTATTGTGGAGTGCTACTTCCCGATACAAAAAGTACCATCTCCTGATTCTATTGGGTTTGACCGGCGGGAAATACAAATTTTCATGTTACTTTCAATCCCGAACGTGCGGGATCATAACTAATCAGTTCAATTATTTTATATGAATCTTATCATGCGACCTGGAAAGCCTGAAGATGCCTGGGCATGCGGAGCTATTTGCTACAATGCATTTAAGGGCATTGCAGAAGCTCACCATTTTCCACCAGATTTTCCGGATATTGAAATGGCCGTTGGGTTAATGAACTATGCTTTTTCCAGTGCAGGCGTATATTCTGTAGTGGCTGAGGAGAACGGGCAAATTGTTGGCAGCAATATTTTATGGGAGAATGGATTTATTGGAGGTGTGGGTCCAATCACAGTGGACCCGGCCTGCCAGAATGCTGAAGTAGGCAAAAAACTGATGGAACAGGTTCTTCATCGCGCAGAAGATATCAAACTTGCAGGCGTGCGATTGGTACAGGCCGCTTATCATAACCGGTCATTGGCTCTCTACACAAAACTTGGATTCGATGTACGGGAAGCTCTTTCTGTGATTCAGGGCGCTGCACTTGCCATTCGTTTTCCCGGCTACCGTGTTCGCGCGGGAAATGAAGCGGATCTGAATTTCTGCAATCAGTTATGTTATAAGATACATGGTCATGACCGCAGTCATGAACTGCCCGGTGCTATCAAAGCAGGAACATTTTTTGTTGTTGAGTATGATGGAATGATTAGCGGTTATACGACACAGGTAGGTTTTCTGGGGCACAGCATCGCAGCAACGAATACCGGGCTGAAAGCACTGATTGGTGCGTCTGCGAATTTTTCGGGCCCGGGCTTTCTGCTTCCTTCGCGTAATGCAGAAGTGCTGCGCTGGTGCCTGCAAAACGGCCTGCGTATTATTGAGCCGATGACATTAATGAGTAAGGGACTGTATAACGATCCGGCCGGTGCTTTTCTGCCTTCTGTTCTTTATTAAAGTTCTGCATAGTTCCCCTTCGCCGTCCCGCACGTGCGGGACTATCCCGCATGTGCGGGACGGCGGACGATGTCATTCGCAGACACCGCGTCCGTTTTATTTTCTCCCGGCAGGCTGCTAATTGATAAATTCTTAGTTTAGCTGTATCTAATCCTGTTAAAAAAATGATGACAAACGCCCGGATTATTATTGTTGTATTTACCGCCAGTTTATTTGTAAGCAGGGCATCTGCGCAAAGCGAAACTTTAGCAGATATACAAAGGATTGAAACCCGAATGAATCAACTGGCAACCTACGGCGCCAATACGCCGGGAGTAATGAAAAGAGTTGCTTTTAGCGATGGAGATATACAGGCCCGTAAATATATAACCGGGTTAATGCAAGCTGCCGGCTTAACTGTAACCACTGATGCGGCCGGAAATATTTTCGGGAGAAAGAAGGGCAAAGATAACTCCCTGCCATATGTTGCATTTGGTTCGCACGTTGATGCTGTACCAAATGGAGGGATTTATGACGGCGACCTTGGTGTGATCGGCGCCATAGAATGTATTGATATTCTAAATCAGAATCACATAGAAACAGTTCATCCGCTGGAAGTGATCATGTTTACGGATGAAGAAGAAGGATTGATTGGTAGTAGGGCGATGACAGGACATTTACCTGCAGATGAACTGAATAATAAAATGAACTGTGATAAAACGTTGCGCCAGGGAATAAACGACGTTGGGGGTAATGCCGATGAATTGGATAAGGCAAAAATTGAAAGGGGCAGCATCGCCGCTTTTATTGAATTGCATATCGAACAGGGCGATAACTTAGAAACAGGTAACACCAATATTGGTATTGTTGAAGGTATTGTAGGAATGAAGCCTTATACAATTACCATAAACGGAAAAGCCAATCATGCTGGTACAACACCTATGAAACTGCGGAAAGATGCCTTGCTTACAGCAGCTAAACTGATCATCGCCATTAATGAGGCTGCACTAAGTATGGATGGCAGACAGGTAGCAACCGTCGGTCAGATATTCGTAACGCCTGGCGGTGCAAACGTAATTCCCGGCAAAGCCATTATGAGTTTGGATTTGCGGGACCTGTCAGCCGGCAAAATGGATTTGTTGTTTAATATAATTAAGCACAAAGCTGATAGCGTTGCTCAGTTAAACGGAACGGTAATAACTTTTATTCCAAAGGAGGTAAAAGAACCGGTGAAAACCGATAAAGAGATACAATTAATGATAGCAAAAGCGGCGGAGGAGCTTAACCTGACAGCAAAATATTTACCCAGCGGCGCATTACATGACACTCAGGACATGGCGAAACTGGCCCCGGCAGCGATGATCTTTGTCCCCAGTAAAAATGGCATCAGCCATTCCCCAGATGAGTACACTTCACCCGAAGACATGAAAAATGGGATCAATGTTTTGTACAAAACCATTTTAGAAGCTGACCAAACTTTTAAATAATATAATACTAACTCTTTTCGATAGAAAGTGTTCAGTTATTTTACCTAACATGAGTATTTTACTTTAATTCTTTCCTTTCCAACTTTTCAATGGTCTTCTTTGCTTCGGCCAGGCGAATGGCTTTGTTCTTCTCCACTAAAGTATGCGTAGCCCATTTTTCCAGGCGATGATGCAATGGCACCAGCAACGCGGCAATCAGCACCAGCGCGAGAAGCATGAGTATGGGCGAATGATTTGTGATTTTTTCTAAAAAGGGATGAAGCAGGAGATTGAAAAATTCAAAAACGATTAAGAGTGCGATCACACTGAAATAGTCCAGGAGTTTGGTATTGGTTATAAAACTTCGGCTAAGCAATAAGAACAAAATGATGATGCTTACAATTCCCAGGGCAATCAATGCATACTGGATATTGGTCCGTCGATCTTCTTCGGCTTTTATTTTTTCCGCTTCCTTTTCCTGCAAACGCAATTCCTCGCGGAATCCCAGAGCCTGAACTGTCTTTATTTTTTCAAGGTTGTAGAGGGAATCCTTCATCGTCATCGCCAGCCGGTAATACTTATTGACGCTGTCCTGCTGATTCGTCTGTTCAAAACTCTTGTAGAGATATTCATAGGAACGCATGTTCTGGTCCTTAACCCCCGCGGGGATAGAAACAGCAAGCGCCTCGTTGGCATAATGGTTGGCGCTGTCAAAATGTTTGGTTGCCAGGAATACCTGCGCAAAATCATTCTTGAGATAGGCATCCAGACGATGACCATGCGTTGCTTTCTTAGTGCTGTAGAAATCCGACGATCTGCGGAGAAAAGGCAAAGCAATTTCATATTCGCCCGCAGCGATATAGTTTTCTCCTAATGTACTGATCGAAAGTGCCAGCTGCTGGTTATTTTTCATCGCTGCATCCAGCGCGACGGCTTTTTGAGCATAGACCATTCCTGAATCCGGTAGGCCGCCTTCACCATAAATACAACCGATGCCATTATAAGCGCGAGACAGGGTAGCCTGATCACCGTTTGTCAAAAATTCAATTTCCTTTTTCGAATAATCGGCCGCCTGTTCATAATTTTTAGAATCGAAATAGGCTGCGCTGATGATCGCATAGGATTTTGAAATGCCCAGACTGTCCTCTCTTTTTTCGAAACGAGGCAGCACGGAGAATACCAGATTGAGCGATCCCGGATAATCGCCTTTGCCGATCAGTATTCTGGCCAGCAGGAGATTGGTATAATCCAGCCCCACTTCATCATTTTGTTTTCTGAACCAGGCAAGAAGCGAAAGCGTATTGTCCGTCGTATTAGTTTCCTTGGCGGATAACGTGTTAATATAATTAAAGAGTATGTTGCCTTTTTCCTTATCCGTTTTAGCAGCACGGTAATTCGCCAGTAATTCCGGTGAAACAGACTGACTGTAAGCGATCCGCAAACCCATGAACAAAAACAGGTAAAACAATAATTTATTCATGCAGATAGTTAATAGGAACCCCTATTGGGACGTAAATAAATGCCGTTCATTTAAGTGCAAGCAATATCAAATTTACACTATCTTCTACTATGGAAAAGTAATCATTAAAAGGAAGATTATTTGTTGTATATCCAATGTTTGCAGCTAATCGCGACAGTGACTTTCGGTAATGAGTTCCAGTCTAACTTTTCATATGGCTCGTCTCTAACTGCTGAATGGTTTTTTTTGCTGCAGCCAGCCGAATCTGTTTGTTCTTTTCCACCAATTTGGCGGTCGCCCATTTTTCTACATTGTGATGAAGAGGAACCAGTAATGACGCAATACAAACCAATGCCAGCAACATCAGTATCGGAGAGTTGTGTGTTAATCTTTCTAAAAAAGGGTGTAATAATAAATTGAGAAATTCAAACACGATCAATAATGCGATAACTCCAAAAAATTCTATTAGTCTGGCATTTGTAATAAAACTTCGGCTGAGTAATAAATAAAGAATCAATAAAGTAAGAATTCCCAATGCGATTAAGGCATATTGGATATTTTCTTTGCGTTGCCGGGATTCCTCCGCCTTCCTTGCATTTTCCTCTATCGTTCGAAGCTGTTCATTAAAAGCCAGTCCCTGAACCCTGTTGATATTGTTCTGGCTGAAAATAGAAGCATTCAGATCGTCCTTCATCTTTGAATAATAGTAAGCACTGTCTGTCCGGTGCAACGAATCAAATATTTGTTGCATAAACCCTGCAGCCGTCAGTTTTAAATTATTATTATTATCCTGGTTTCCCAATTCCATTAATTGACCTGCCTCTTCATGCGCTTTGTTTATTTGTTTATTAGCCAGCAAAAAGCGGATATAAGTTTCAAAAAAATCCAGCTTGCCGGATGTATTTTGTATCTGGCCTGTCATAGCTTCTGCTTTTTTAAAATAAACCTCAGCCATTTCGATATCGTCCATTTGTGCATACGCGGAACCATTTAAATATAGCGCACCATATTGAAAAAGAGGACTTTTTAAACCGGCACTTGTTTCAGTTAACGCCTGACTATAGTGCAAAGCAGAATCGTTTTGATGGACAAGCAAATAATATTTGGCCATATTGCGCTGATATTGTACCAGCATAAAGTTGTACATGGGTGAAGCCGGGTCGGGTAAATTTTCTCCACCTTTACGAATATTTTTACCCGCTTCTTCATTGTTTTGAAGCATAAAATAAATCAGTGCAATATCAAAATACAAAGAACTGATTCTTCTCTTGTCCCCAAACTTTTCCGCCAGTGGAAGCGCCTTAAAATAATATTCCAAAGCCGCTGCATTGTCGCCCTTGTTAAATGCCAAATAAGAACCTGCCCAGTTATAACTGATAGCCAGTAGCGAATCATTTTTTAATTGGCGGGCCAACTGAATTAAGCGGATAGGTGTGGCTGAATCTGCTAAACCGCCATTTAGTACAAGATTATTTTCCGAAAATTTAACGATGATACTAAACCGCTCAATTGGGTTCGTTGTATTGGCCAGTTTTATGTTCAGACTATCTGCAAATTCTTTTTCTTGTTTGGAAATTGATTCCTGGGCAAAAAGATTTTGCGCATTCAGAAGAATAAAAAAAAGGAATATTGATTTTATCAAAATTTTGATGTGTTATGTTAGTTGCAGTTTGCCTGTTAAAATAACGAAACAAATAGTTCCGCTAAGATTTTCCAGCTGTTATTTGTTTTTTTCCACATTGCACTATAGCTCCCTCCATTACTATAAGAGTTAAATGCTCTCCAGGTACCCGTCTCCCAGGCAAGTGTATCATTGTTGCTGATCGTGATTTGAGTAGGAACCCTTAAATAACTGACTTTGGGATTATCTTTAAATAATTTTCTCCAGGCTGCAACTATCGTGTCTTTCCCGGCGAGGTGAGAGGAATTTCCCCGTATCAGTACAAGGTCGTCAAGCCAGTATTTTGACATCCCGTCTACATCGTGTTTTGCGAGGGCTTCATTGGAAGCAGCCCTCAAAGATTTTATAAGAATCGCCTCTTTATCCGCATTCTTTTGTGCAAATGTCAACTGCGCCATAAAAAAGAAACCGAGTAAGGATATCATTCCTTTCATGACACAAATTTAGAAATGGCTGATCGACGATTAGAATTTATTATGTTGAAGATAATAACTTATAATCATTAGAATGATGGCTGTTAGCGACTGTTCGTGACAGTACCGAAGCGCAACAGTCCCCGACTTAAAAACCGTCGACCTTTATGAGATATGGGTTATGAGATATGGGTTCCAACTAATTTAACTCATAGTTCATATCTCATAGCTCATAACCCATATCCCATAGCTCAAGTGAAGTCATTCCGACCTAAGACTATTTACCGGACTCGCCATCGCTGATCTTAGTGCCTGGAAACTGACGGTTACCAGCGCAATAAAAAGTACGAGTCCACCCGCCAGCGCAAAGATCTTCCAGCTGATATCGATCCGGTAAGGATATTTTTGCAGCCATTTGTTAATCGCATACCATCCGAGCGGTATCGCGATGAGTAAAGCCAGCATCACCAGTTTCACAAAGTCCTTAGAGAGAATGGTTACCACACTGTTTACCGAAGCGCCCAGCACTTTGCGAATGCCAATTTCTTTTATCCTTCTTTCGGCAGACAATACCGAAAGGCCAAACAGGCCAATGCAAGAAATAAAAATGGTGAGTATGGCGCTGAAAAACATAATCTGCTTCCACTTTCTTTCCGCTTCATAACTCTTAAAATTATCATCAGCTCTGAAAGAATAGCTATAAGGCATCATCGGGAAAAACTGTTTGAATTTTGTCTGAATATATTTCAGGCTTGATGTTTCTGTTCCAGGACTGATTTTTAAGAATGCCAACCCGTATTGATTCTTCACTCTCATGGTAAACAACTGGGGACCAATTTTCTCATTTAATGAGTGGAAATGATAATCTTTGACTTCACCAATCACCGTATATAACTCTTTTCTATACCAGAAATTAACGGGTTGTCCGATCGGGTTTTTCCAACCCGCTTTTTTGACGAAAGATTCATTGACCAGTACAGAATGGGAGGAATCTGCCGGAAAATCTTTGGAGAAATTTCTGCCCCGTACCATTGAAATTTTTAGCATGGGGATATAAGATTCATCTACCGTTTCATATTGAAACGGGATGACGGAATCGGTATTTATTTTAGCCACAGTTCCCCAATCTCCCCCATTCTTGAAGGTCACATCCGTAATATTGGGATTCTTCAACAACTCGTATTTGAATATAGCAGCGCGTTCATGTTCTATTCCCTGCATCCTGACACCAACCAGGTTGCTGTCATCATATCCCAATTTTTCTGTTGTGAGGAATTTAAATTGCGAATAGATCGTGCATGTGGCAATGATCAGAAAAGAAGCCAGAGAAAACTGTAGTACTACCAGGGTTTTCTGAAGATAATTTTTTCCACTCAGCTGAAAACGATTGTATAAGGTTTGCACAGGATTATATCCTGATAAGACCAGTGCGGGATAGAAGCCTGCCATAAAACCGGTCACGAGAAACAACAGGATATAGCCCGCCACCAGTTTTATGTCGAACAAATAAGACAAAGCAAGGGTCTTATTAGAGAGATCATTGAATACGGGCAACACCAGCTGTACAAGGAGGATAGCCAGGGAAAATGCAAAAATGCAAAGTAAAAATGATTCGCCCAGGAATTGAATGATGAGTTGCCTTCTCTCGCCACCAACTACTTTACGGATGCCGATTTCTTTGGCACGCTTAACAGACCGGGCAATGGTGAGGTTTACAAAATTGATGGTAGCGATCAGTAAAATAAACAGCGCAATTCCTGAAAGAATATAAGAGTAAACGGGATTGCTGGCATCTGTAAGGCCGTTGTCTGCAGGCATGTCTTTGTTCAGATGCAAGTCAAGGAAAGGCTGGAGTTTAATTTCACCCACCCAGTCTTTCACCATATCGCCAAATTTTGCCGACGCAATCCTGACGGCTTCCCTGGTGTCTTCTCCGTAAAACTTTTGCATCTTCCTATCCACATCCTTCGCACCCGAGTTGGGGTTCAATACTACAAAAGTGTTGAGGAAGGAATTAAACCAATTTTCACTGTTTTGAGCATCTACTGATGATACAACCAGCGGCACCAGGATCTCGAATTTTATAGAGGAATTCTGGGGGCATTTTTTAGCCACAGCTGTCACAGCATAAGGGACAAAAACACTATCATCCTTCATCATCAGGGTTTTTCCAACTGCATGAATGGTTCCAAATTGTTTTATCGCCTCATCGGCTGACAACACCACAGCATGGGGATCCTTCAGACAGGTTTTGGGATTCCCTTCGATAAGAGGGAAACTAAACATGGAAAAAAAATTCGAGTCCACCTCTAACACATCCTGCGAACTGATGTCGGTGCCTTTTCTGATATCCTCTCTCCCACTCTCTACACGAACGAAGGAAAGGATCTCCGGAATATGGGCAGTAAAGCGCGGCCCCTGCAAAAAACCCGTATTCCCATCCAGGTCGAGTTTATTTTGCTTTTTGTCAAAGTTTTGGGAGGTGATCCGGTAAATCTGATTCACTCCAGTGTGGAAGCGGTCATAACTGACTTCATCTTTTACATATAGGATGATCAGCATGGCGCTGGCGAGACCCAGACTCAATCCTGAGATATTGATAAAAGAATATATTTTGTTTCTGGCCAGGTTTCGAAGTGCGATCTTGAAATAATTTTTAAACATGGGGGTGACTTTGAGATACGATATTACACCTGCTGAACGGGTAGAAGGTCTCAAATCATAAGTTGAGCGCTTATTTTTCAGATCGCTCATATATTCTGCGGGATTTTTCCCGATGATCTGTTTGAAAGTCCGGTTAAAAGTGGCTTTAGAGTTGAAGCCGGCGTCAAAAGCAATACCCAGCAGGGTCAGTCGCGCATTGGCGGGGTTCTTCATTTTTCGTGTTACCTCCCTGATGCGGTATTCATTAATGAATTCATGGAAGTTTTTGTTTAGCGCGACATTGATAATCCGGGACAGTTCATGCGGATGGATGCCCAGCGATTTAGCCAGCGAGGATAAACTCAATTCAGCGTCCTGGTAATAGCGGCCGGTTTCCATGGCTTTCTTCAGCCAGGAGCCTTTTTGCCAAAGCTCCCCGGGCAGGGCCGACTTTGTCTGGTCTTCTTCCTTCCTCAAAAAAGCCGACGCCGCCATCCAGACCGTCATGATCCCTAAAAGGAGATTCAAAGGATCGTAAATATCCATCCCCGATATCCACAACAGCCATAAAAAGCCGAAACCAACTAGCTGACGATCGAGCCACCTGAGTTCATGGCGATGGCGCTCTCCCCCGCTAAATTTTTGCTGTTGATAATACTGTTTTATCAACTTGTGAGACGAGTACAAGTAAATGATGACTGAAATGGTCGCGAGCAACTGCATGGCGGGGTTGAATAGGGAGACCGGTGCCAGCAACAGAGGGATGAAATGCAGCAGGTCCCTGCGCCGAAATGTATATTCCGGCCGGATAATCTTGAGTGAATAAAAATAAATCAGGGGGCCGAGTGCCATCGAAAATTGCAGTCCCGTAACTCCCAATACCCGGACCATCCACAAAATGATAACTGTAAGTGCCAGGGCGAGAAAATGGTTGACGGTTAGCGGTTGACGGTTGACGGTTGACGGTTGACGGTCGATGGTCTTGGAAAACCACAACAGCAATATAAAAGTCAGCCCGATAAATATGGTTCCCAGCAGGGCCAGGTCGTAGGGGTTGATATGGAAAGTAGATGTGTTCAAGGGTTTTATTACTCCAATACCTGTTCCATATTACAAACCTACTGATATATAATAAATAGCGTTTTATCTATACTGATTTTTGTAACGAAACCGGACGCCGCACGTGTGGGGGCGAACGGTTTTGAATTCTGCGTCATCCGTCGTCCACCTAGTCCGGCGGCCCAAACTGCCTCACTGGCTTCCCACAAAGTATATTCATCGCGTTCACACCGTAGGCCAGAATGGCCATATTGTCTGTATTTTCCAGCACAATAACCGTTTGATGTGTTTTCAGATTACGCAAAAGGATCGTTGATATTCCCATGCTGCCGCCATTGTGTGACACGATTTGTCCGGACGACTGATCGATATCAACTCCCCAACCGAGTGCCTGATATAGCGGAGCCCGGTCGAGTTGTGCAACCTTTCCATCCTTAAGTTTCACAGGCGTATACATTTCTTCCTGGCTCTCGGCTGATAGAATTTTGTTGGCAAATAAAGCTTCAGAAAAAAGAAGCAAATCTTCTGCGGAACTGACCATCAGGCCAGGACCGACAATCGTCTGCCAGGGAATCTCCAGATCCGTACGGACAGAATCATCTGATTTTAAGGGATCGGCGCCATGAGCTACATAATTCAATGCCCGGAGAGAATCCGGATGTTCGATATACGGCGAAAGCACATAGGAATGTAGCATCCCTGCCGGTTTGCAAATGAACTCCTGAATATATTCAGGAAAAGACTGTCCGGAAATTTTCTCCACCAGGTTCGCCAGCAATGCATATCCCATGCTGGAATAGTGAAAGGAAGTTCCAGGCGGGGATTCCAAAGGACCAAACTGAATAAGTGCCGGTATCACATCTGCATTATTCAATGCATGGCTGCTTTTTACCCGGTACACTTCGCTGAAATCAGGTAAACCGGATGTATGCGAAAGAATCTGTCTTATGGTGACGTCTGCATAAGGAAAAGAAGGCAAATATTTTTTAATCGGATCGTCCAGCTGAATACTTTTTTTTTCTGCCAGCTGCATGATCGACACAGCAGTAAAAACTTTCGAAAGGGAAGCCAGTTGATAACGGGTTTGTAATGAATTCTTTTGCTGAAGAAAAATGTTCGCGTATCCAGTTGCATTCTGATAAATGATTTTACTTTTCTCGGCTACCAGCACGGTTCCATTAAAATGAAATTGGGCATCGCTCATTTGCTGCTGAAACAAATTATCCAGTTCTTCAGGGAAATTTTGGGCAAATAAAAAGTGAGTGTTAACAAGCAGGCAGATGATCGAAAATATACTTTTTAAGAAGAATCGTTTCATTGAAATTCTTTATCGGCTAATCTACGATTCTTTTCGTATTAATTAAAATTTTTTGATTGTGTTCGCGACGGTGGAGTTGCACCGGTAAATTTTACCAGAATAATACGCGTATTGCGAACTATTATTTAGCAGGCTGCACTTTGGACTTCGAAAGTGTGAAATCAATCGCAAAACGGACAAAGTCGTTCAGTGACATGTTTATTTGTGCAGAGTGGATGGCAGCCTGACGATGCAAGTCTTGTGGAATGCGAATATTGAAACTGCCCTTATAGGTTTTGTTTGGATCTTTACCAATTACCTTACAGGTTTCCAGATAATCTTCAACGGCTTCGGCAAATGCTTTTTTTAATTCTTTGACCGATACTCCTTCAAAATTCACCAGGTCATTGATTCCCAAAATTTTTCCGTGAAACACTTCGTCGTCGGCATTGAACTGAACGCTTGCCAGGTAGTCCTTATATTTTAGTATATCATTTATTTAGATATCCTCTTTCTTTTAAAACATTTACAACATCATCCAGTTGATAACGTTTCATGATTTTTGCGGGATGCGGTTTATGCAGGCTGATAATCAGACCTTCGCTGTTCGAGAATTTCCTTCTCGACCCGCCTGTTTTTCCAGTTTTAATTTCTTTAAATCCAAAATGATTTAAAATTTTAACGAGTTCTTCCCAAGTAAAGTCTTTTGGAAAACAGAGTAACCTTGCAGCTTCCGAACAGGCTTTTTGCTTCTCCCAAGTCTTCAACTGGATTTTATTATTAACAGGTTCTCTGGAGGCCGAAACAATGTTAGAAACGATTTCCTCTAAGTAAAAACCCTAGTTTCATCTGCTATTTTAAATATTAGTTCAGGATTCGCGTTGAATACTGGCGCTATTATTCTTCTTTTAATAAAAAAATTGTTTCTTTAGATATGAAAAATGTTATATGCTTTTTGCTCGTAATGATTATCATCTTCAATTTTATTGCTTGCAAAAAAGATACTACTGGAGGGCAACTCCAAATAACGGAGATAAGCGCCAACCATGGTAGTTACGGTTCCACAATGACGATTACTGTAAATAATTTTTCCGCTGGCAAGGATACCATAAAAATAAACGGAATGCCGTGCAATGTTACTGGAATTCAAGGGTCGGAAATAACGATCGACATTCCTAAAGCATCTGGTTCAGGGTATATCACGATCACTGACGGTACAACAATTTTAAAGGGACCTCCATTTAAATATATCTATACCTGCAATGTTACAACACTTGCGGGATCATTGGACAGTGGTAGTGTTGATGGAACAGGATTGGGAGCAAGTTTTTTGCATTTAGATGGTGTTGCAGTAAGTTCCACTGGCATTTTATATACTACAGAATTTACGGGCGACAATCAATACATAGATACATATTCAGCCAGTTCCAGAATAAGACAAATCAATGCAGCAGGAGTCGTGACAACTTTTAGTGGAAGTGGGCATTATGGATTTCAAGATGGACCCGCCAGCGTTGCCGGATTCGGGGACTTGGCTACTATTGCGATAGATGCAGTCGGGAATCTTTATGTTACCGATTACTACTATAATAGGATTCGTAAAATTACAACTACCGGGGATGTTAGTACCATTGCAGGAAATGGAAATGCAGGGTTTGTAGACGGTCCGGCCGATAGCGCTAGTTTTGACGGTCCGACCGGTGTTACATTGGATGCTATCGGAAATGTTTATGTAGCTGATAACGGAAATGTTTGTATACGTCGAATCTCCCCAGACGGTATGGTAACCACGCTCACAGATAAAGGTTTTATCTCATTAACAAATGCGAGCCAAAATCATGTAATTTTTGAGTCTCCATGGGCACTTTGTTTTGATCTTCAGGGAAATCTACTGGTAGGCGACAAAGGCAATATTTGGAAAACTTCACTTAGTGGAACAAAAGATTTTTTCTACAGCACCGATGATGGGCCACATCCGGATGGGTTTAGTTATAATAATGGAATAGGAAGAATAACAGGGCTCGTTGTCGATTCACATGGTAATGTTTATGCATCCGACCTGGACTATTCTGTAATATACCAAATATCAATCTATGGAACCAACATTTTTGCAGGCATTCCAGGACAATACCCTGGACAATTCCTGCCATTTTCTGACGGACCCCTTCTGACTGCAACTTTTATTAACCCGTCGCAGCTTGCTTTGGACATAGATGACAATCTTTATATAGCGGACGGTTATAGAATGCGCAAAATTGCCATTCAATGAGACTTTTTTAAAACATGCAACATTTCCGCAACTTTCATGTCTTTTAAGAAGGACCCCTCTATTTAACCGGTAAATCTTTCATCGATGTTTAAAAACTATTTCAAAACTGCCTGGAGAAATATACGGCGGCACAAGGCTTATTCATCCATCAATATTTTGGGTTTGGCGATTGGCATCGCAGCATGCATGCTGATCCTTCAGTACGTCTCATTTGAATTGAGCTTCGAAGATTTCCAGCAGCATAAGGACCGTATTTACAGGGTACAGCAGGACCGCTTCGACAACGGTAAAATCAGTACACAATGGGCGGCCGGGGCATTCGGAGTAGGCAATGCTTTTAAAGCAGCGATACCTGAAATAGAAGATTATGTAAAGGTGATTCAGAACGACAGAGTTACAGCCGAAGTCAGGAATCAGCCGGTGAAAATCGAAAAAGTATATTTCACCAACGCTTCCTTCTTTAACATATTTACCTATCCGCTAATTGCCGGTGACAAGAATACCGCGCTGAAGGATCCGTTCACGGCGGCGCTCTCAGCATCCACCGCGATCAAATTATTCGGCACTACCAATGTCGTAGGAAAGCCCCTGGAGCTGAATCGCAAAGATAACTACCGCATCACGGCCGTATACCCTGATGCGCCTGTCAATACCCAGCTCAAGCCCGACATCCTCCTGTCCTATTCCACTTTCCAAAAATGGACAACCGATTCTGCTGGCAATGGTCCCGAAACTGCATGGGAATGGGATGGATGTCTCACTTATCTGGTGTTACATAAGGGCACCAATCCCGCCGTGGTGGAAAAGAAGATGATTCCGGTGGTAGAGAAGTTTACAAAAGACGACATGAAAAAATACAATGCAGGGGTCATCTATCATTTACAACCCCTGAATGATATCCACCTGTATTCTCATTATATGATGGAACCAGGTGAAAATGGCGATGGAAAGACCGTCTATCTTTTATTGGGCATTGCATTTTTCATAGTGGTCATTGCCTGGGTAAATTATATCAACCTGGCAACGGCGCGCGCCATTACCAGGGCTAGGGAAGTTGGTGTGCGAAAAGCAGTGGGTTCGCAACGCAGTCAGCTCATCATTCAGTTTTTGTCTGAGTCTGCTGTATTAAACGCCCTTGCTTTGGTGCTGGCACTCATCATCGTTGTCCTCGCCATTCCAGGCTTCAACACAGTTTCCGGACAACACCTGAGTTTTTCGTTGTTTACAAAACCCGGATTCTGGTTGGGACTGGGCTCATTGTTTCTGATTGGCGTTTTCTTTTCCGGATTGTATCCCGCTTTTGTATTGTCAGGTTTTAATCCGGTAGATACACTGAAGGGAAAACTCTCTAATTCAGGTCAGGGATCCCTGTTAAGAAAATCCCTGGTCGTTTTTCAATTTGTAGCTTCTTTATTTTTATTGATTGGTACCCTGGTCGTTTATCAGCAGATTCAGTTCATGCGCCGGCAATCCCTGGGAATAAATATCGATCAGACCCTGGTGCTTCCACGCCCGCTGGTGGGCATCGATTCCACATTTTTGAAAAGAATCACGGCGTTCAAGCAGGAATTAGAACAAATACCTTCCATTCAACAAATAACCGTTTCAACAAGTATTGCAGGTGAACCCGTGGATTGGAATGCCGGAGGGATTAAACTGGTAGGACAGGATGAATCCAAACAGAAGCAGTACCGCGTGATTGGCGTCGACTATGATTATCTCAAAACCTATGAATTAAAAATAATTGCCGGGCATCCATTCGACCGGTCTTTTGGGTCCGACAAGCATTCCGTTATTTTCAACCGGATGGGTATAGAGCATCTCGGATTCAATAATCCGCAGGAAGCTATTGGAAAGAAAATCGATTTTTGGGGAGACCAGTATACAATAGAAGGGGTTACCGAAAATTTTCATCAACAATCTCTTCGCGAAGCTTATGAGCCTTTGATTTTAAGACTTATTCCCGATGTAAATGGTTCCATCTCCCTGAAGATGTCTGCATCCAATATTTCCCAGACTATCAGCAGTGTCAAAAAAGAATGGGATAAAATGTTCCCGGGAAACACGTTCGAATATTTTTTCCTGGATGATCATTTCAACGATCAGTACAAAGCAGATCAGCAGTTTGGAAAAGTATTCGGGATTTTCACCAGCCTCGCCATCCTCGTTGCCTGCCTGGGTCTGTTCGGACTCGCTTCATTCACCACCCTGCAAAAAACAAAAGAAATTGGCATCCGCAAAGTGCTGGGTGCATCTGTTATCAATATCCTCAACCTGTTATACCGTGAATTCGCGGGTTTGCTGGCTATTGCTTTTTTTATTACCATTCCTCTTGCATGGTTAAGTTCGAACAGCTGGCTGCAAAACTATAATTTCAGGATTGGCATGCACTGGTACTATTTTCTCCTGCCTTTTCTGCTGATCGTGCTGATCGCTTTGCTAACCGTTAGCTTCCAGTCAATCAAAGCCGCGTTGGCCAATCCGGTCAGAAGTTTACGGACTGAATAAGTGCCGTCCACTGTTTTATTAACAGTCAATTTGTTTACGATTTTTCATAATGAAGTGCAATTACGCCTCATGCAAAAGTTTTAGACTCTACAAGTTTCAATTTAGTCGTCCCGGTTATATCTTTAAATAAATCAAGGCCGAAATGGATTCCCCTTATTTTTCTGGTTCTTTCGATCTTTTTTCTTTTACTATCGATGATATTACTTATCAATTTATGCCTGAATTAAAAAACCGGCATTAGGTATCATACCGTATCATTGTAACACATAAAGGACAAATTGTGTTTTAAATTCAATTTTAGGTATATACGACACCATGATGACTTTCCATGAATTTGATCAAATCCCTGATTTTCCGGACTCCGGTTTTTTGATAGAAATTTTTTCTGTGAGTCTTCACGGTATATTCACTTAAGAACAATTTTTTTGCGATTTGTGGATTAGAGAGTCCTTCAATAACGTAACCCATAATCTCAAGTTCCCTCTTGGATGGTTTGTTTCTTTTTGAAAAGCTATCCGACGGGTCTTCACTGAGATCCCTGGATTCAGTAGCCTCATGATTCCTTGGGAAATAGGTATTACCTTCCAACACTATTTTGATGGCATCGAGCAAATCATTGCTATTATCTTTTTCAATATACCCGTCAAATTCCAATTTCATCAAGGTTTCCTGCAAATTGCTATATTGCGTAAGCGCAATGATTTTACAAAGAGGAAACTTCTCCTTCAATCGTGAACAGGATATTTCGCCTCCCAGTCCGGGCAAATTCAGATCAAGCAGGATGAAATCAGGCCGCATATAAGTCTCTGAGTTGATCAAGGGACGTGTCTGGGAAAATTCTCCGATACATTCGAATGGGCTATTGAGATCCAAATAATTCTTTACTCCATCCCTGAAAAAAGGGTGGTCATCGATGATAATGTAGCTTTTCTTTTTTTCAATAGTCATATTGACTTAATCTCTGATGTGTGTTATCGCGGATAGGTATTTTAATGACTATCAGGCTACCGGTTCTATCCCGGGTCTGATCAGTGTCTTCAGATAAATCAGTAAACCGACTGAAAAATGTTTTTTTCCCCGGTGGCTGGTGGCTAAAAGTTCCATTCAACATTTTCACTCTTGATTTGATATTCCTTATGCCCTGACCCATTTCCCCAGAACTCCGATCATCAAACCCTACTCCGTTATCTTCAGAAATGATAACCAGGCCATTTTTGTGAAAGGACAGTACAATATCAGCATTGGTTGCCTTGGAATGAGTCAGGATATTAGCGATGAGTTCCTGTACGACCCGGAACGTATTTAATTTAGCCAGATCTGAGAATTTGACCGTTTGTTCATTAGTAGAGAAATGTATTGTGAAAGTATTTTCGGTCTGTTTTTTCCCCGCTTTTTCCTGAACATTTTCAACATATTGTTTCACAATTTCTGAAAGACTATATTGACGGATATAATCAGGCGTCATAAAATGAGATATATTCCTGGCTTCTTTTTGGACACTGTTGATTTCATTAGCAATCTTTTCTAATTGCATTTTTGAATTTGCCGGGCCAATTCCATTACCCATCAGATTGAGTACCGCGTATTTTATGGCTGAAAGCGAGTTGGAAATGCTGTCATGGATTTCCCTTGAGATTTTCTGTCTTTCTTCCTCCTGAGCAGCTATGACCTGTTGAAATGTTTTTAGCCTGTAAATTGTATAACGGTAAGCAATGGCATAGGTAAGTATGGTAATTTCAATCAATATGCCGATTTGAAGTAAGCCTTCCATATTGTATAAGCCAGGAGATATGCCCAATTCCAGCAGTGCGAGATTAAAAATACTGCCGACCTTCAGGAAGCTGGATATCAAATAGAACCTTGCCACAGTAGACCCTTTAATAGTATAAAGGAGGACAGAAAACAAAACCATCAAAATTGACGCCATGATTAAAATGAGGAAAATAACCAAATACCCATTATTCAGCGAATATCCATAGTGATCCAGGTTTACCACGATGGGAAAGAGCGCAGTAGCCAGTAATAAATATTTAAAAACATTCCCTGCTTTGTAGAAAGACGGGCTCGCTTTATTCAACCTTAATAGCTGCTGACAGATCTGGATATTGAGGATAATGTTCATGCAAGCCAGAAATGGCGATGAAGGAGTACAGAAACCGGGATGATTGCCCCAAATGTATTGAAAGCCTAATCCAAAATAGCTTAGGAACCAGGCGATAGCTGTAAGAACGTAAAGACCGTAGATCAGATAAAGGGAATGACTGGTATTTATGAAAAACAAAAGGCTTAATATCGATACAAAAAACAAAACTCCATAAGTCAACCCATCAATCAGGTAATTTCTAAAAGATATCATGGGAAAAACATTATTCTTAAAGATCTTAATAGGAAGGATAAGAGTATGGCCAACCTGGTTGACAAATAGAAAATAATCCTTGGGCTGACCTTTTTTTAGAAAACTTTCAAATAAAAAATTCTTATAGACAATCTGTCTTTGAGAAAAAGGGGCAAAGACGCCGGATTTACCAAGCGAAATGATTTGACCGCCGCTCTCTTCAAACAATTCCAATTCAAAGATGCGGGGGTTCTCTATATCTATGACCAGGTTGTCGTCAACACTATCCTGATTGCTGATCGTAAAATGAAACCAGTAAAATTTACTGGGTATACCAGAATTGAATACGGCCTGACCAACTGTTTTGAATTGGCCGGTCTTATAAGCTATTAAGATTTCAGATATGGAAGTAGCTCTGTTTTCTGTTTGAAAAAATGACCACGAATCCCTGTTAAAGGTATATAGAGAAGGGCTACTGATGACAATAGAACCTGCATGTACTTGCACTAAACCAAGCAGGGAAATGACAAAGTAGTAGCAATAAAACCTTTTAGTTGGTTTAGAAGAGAACATACTCTGCATTGATCCTCTTAATGTACGGAAATTCTGCCTAACTTGTAAGACACCTTCTAAATTTCATAGTATGGTAAAGCCTATTATCATATACTGGAATATTGTGAAATTGGTTTTTATTGTTTTGGTCTGCATCATATTTCTTTTCGCGCCAGTCTTTTTTTTTTAATATTTGTATTTCCCACTTCCCCTGTTTTATAGCCATTTTGATTGGGTCTCTACCCTTATTGTCTCTGATCTTCTGCCTGCTAAAGAATGGTAACTCTGGTGATATTAGAAATAATATCACATCGATTAGATATGATAATTTTTGCCCCCTATTATTTCAATATGATCCTCGTCCGGATCATTTTCGCTTTAAGAATATAAAAGCTCTTAAAGATACCCTTCAGCCCTATGATATCTTACTGAGACGCCAGGAACGTTACCTGGAAGGCCTGGTGCTGGAACAAACCAGCTATTTTACCCATGCTGCGATTTATTATGGGAACAAAGGACAGGATGTTGAACAGGTAATTCAAGCTGTGGGAGGCACAGGTGTGGGCCCCATTGGTTTGGACGAATTTGCCAGATGTGATGAAATAGCAGTACTTCGATTCAATATGAGCCTGGTGGAGGACGAAAAATGGAAAGACAAACCTCATAAGATCAGGGAAGATTTCCTTGAGAATATTAATCTTGCTCTGCCAAATAATACCTTAATCAATAATGGCCCGACCAGGAAAAGTGTAGATCTATTACGAGTGGTGAATTATGATCCGCTAAAAAATACGGCATATGATGATAGAGCGGCAAGAAAAAAGGTTGTGATTTTGATCAATGAGGATATAAATTGTAAGGAAACTCCTGGATTGAGCGAGGTAGGCAAAACTGAAAAAGATATTTTCGATTATTTCATTAAAAGTTTTGCCATAAAAAAACGTCCACAGATAGATATATCCAGACTTCAAACTTTTATGCCAACCATCCTGACTTTATGCGATAAGTATAAGGGAAGACCTTATGATTTTGGATTCAATTTTGCAGATAGTGAATCACTAAGTTGCGTTGAATTTGTCTGGGGTTGTTATAAGGCCCTATTCCCTCTTCACCAGATACGTCGCGACTACACCTATTATTTCAAATGGGTAAGAACGCTGGTTATTGTACCTGATCAGTTTCTCACTTCGGAATTTTTTACACTTCAATATAGCAGCGTCCAGATTCCAGATACTTCAAGCGCTCCGGAATTGTATAAGTTTGCTGCAAAAACGAGATTGAATTTCTTCCGTTTTGTTTTTAAGATAGTGGCCTGGCAACTGGCCATTCTATTTGTTCTTTATTTGTTTTCAGGATTCAGAAAATGTTTCTGACCTAAAGTTCGTAGATATCACCAACGATAAGTGATTTAATTTTTCTGTTGCCTTTCTCCTCTTTCAAGATACGCAAAGGGTCTTTCATATTTTCATTCGATAGATTATAGGTTCCATAATGCATCGGAATCATGGTATTTGCACCAGTTTCATCAAATGCCTTTAATGCCCCCTTTGGTGAATTGTGATTAGGATGCATAAGCCATTTTGGACTGTAAGCACCAATCCCCAATATGGCGAGGTCAGGATGAAAAAGATCTTTCAGATCAATGTAGTATTTGGCCGCTCCCGAATCTCCACCAAAATAGATCGTTTTTTGTAAAGTTTTGTCCGCTTTATAGCCGATCATAAATCCACCCCATAAACGTCCATTGTATTTTTGACCAAACCGGTTGCAATAATGCCGGCTTGGTACAAAATGGATTTCCAGCCCTTTATCAATAGGGAATTGTTGATACCAGTCAGCCGTCAATATTTTCAAAGGCTGGTTTGAAAAGGATTGTAATAAATTTTCCATGCGTAATCCGGTCAGGAAAGTAACTCCGGGATTGTTGCTCAGGAGTGCCTTCAAACTTTTTTTGTCGCAATGGTCATAATGATCGTGAGAAATCAGAATGTAGTCGATCATGCTAAAAAGATTCGGATTGATAGGACAAGGAATATGTCTTCTATTGATCTTAAAGTTATAAAACAACGGATCGATCAGGATTCTTACACCATCCAGGTTTAAATAAAACGAAGCATGACCCAACCAGATCAAAATATCGTTCTTGTATAGAAACTGGTCATTGCTATGCAAAATGCCTGGAAAGCTTTGCAAGATGTTTCTAAACATGCTCACCACATAAGAGGGAAGCCAGTAAAGTACCTGTAAATAATTTTGATAAAAAGGGAATTCTTCATTAACAAACCTTCCTTTCCTGTCCACGGGAGTACCCTTCCAATTTAATTTTACACGATAGGAACCCGTCGGATTTCGGGTTAAATGTCTGACCGGTAAGGCCCTTTTTGGGCTAAGGATCCAGGCAAACACCCCCAACAAAACTAAAAAGAGCAGGATAACTATCCCCCATTTGGAAATACACGGGATTGCGAAAATACTCACATGTAGGTATTGATTAAGAATACTCCAAAATGGTACTTTTGAATTCATCAGCGATGTTTTATTGAACCAAAAATGATCCAACAAATGACACTCAACGGGCAAAACTAAAACAAAACGAATGTCGTTTGTCCAACCCTTAGAAATATTCTGTGTATGCTTTGAATCTTCCGCCTACTCACATGACGATGTTGGGTAAGTGCATGGCGATCATTCCGGAATTGCTATTACCTGTTTTTATTATTCACAAACCTGCAGGCAGTTTGAGAAAATCCACTTTGAGAACCAAACATCAATTCAATGTAGTTGACTTCAATTTCATTAACTATTAAATCTTACAAAAATGAAAAAAAAATCTAATCGCGCTATCGGCAACTTATTTAATATTTGTTGTATGTACTTATGG
>Ga0207001_1014_pt1 | contig 37813 bp, 24 predicted proteins | sample Alteio_BWMinCont_91_FD_153481 | JGI IMG/M metagenome (GOLD analysis project Ga0207001, IMG submission 153481) | Enriched cells from forest soil in Barre Woods Harvard Forest LTER site, Petersham, Massachusetts, United States -... | ecosystem: Environmental > Terrestrial > Soil > Temperate forest >... | reverse complement strand
AAATATGGCATTAAATAGAAATAGGCAATTTGTATGTTTTGATCATGATCAAGCATTTGCTCCTGCATCGGTGCCGCTTAGAAAAAATTTTTCAACAGCATGTAAAATTGTGCAGTATGATATTAGCACTTATGATCATATTAAAGATAAAGTTAATGCAGGAACATTGACTACTCCTATTTTCAGTCTTCCGTTTTTTTCTTTAGATGAAATGGGAATCACTGCAACTGCTGATTATAAGACGTTACCGAGTGTTAGATATTTTTTGCCTTTTAACTGGGAATTCAATGATTATCCAGAATATTCTAAGTGGTTGGCCGTTGAGCCACGATTTTTAAATGAAAAGCATTTTTCTGCGGTGCAGGTCTTTATTACACAAGATATTCAACAGGCTTTATTAGATGTTCATATTGAGAATAAGAAGGATAACATTCAGATAAAGAAGCTTATGCAAGAAAGATTTTCAGCCTTTCTTGTCGATGAGGATTTTAAATGTTATTTAGCAGATCAGCATTCTCAGGTTGTTAAAACTGTATTATATGAAACATTACAAGCATTGCGAGATAATAAGCATTATCAAGATCCAAGTCGGATGTTTGCTCAATGGCGATTGATTAGTAATCAAATTATTTCTCAGTTTGAAAACTTATTAAAAGAATGCTCGCTTCCTGTCTTGGAGCCAGCTCAAAAAGGACGATTAAGCTTATTTGCGGATGCAATTTTTCGTGATTCCAAAACCGCTTTAAAAGAAGTTGGAAAATTTTATATGGCGCAAAAAATGGAAGGTAGAGCTATTGTTCTTGCAGAAAAGGTTGTTTCGCTTTCTCACAAAAAAGAAGCGCGCGTTTTGGCTGAGAGTAAAGAACCTCTTGTTGTAGTAGAAGAAGAAAAGGATGAAGAGAGTAAAGATGAAAAAAAGGAAGAAACAAAAGAACAAGTAACAGTAAAAGAAATTGAAGACAAATTAATGGCAGAAAAAATAGATTTACCCGAGTTTAAAACGCCCATTCATAAGGTAATCGTAAGCGGCAACTTTTTACAATTGAAACAATTGCTATTAGCAGATGTTGATCCAAATAATCAAGAGGCTGATTTTTCACCCCTCACATTGGCGTTGTCTTTGAAAAATTTTGATATGGTAAAGCTTTTATTAGCCTATAAAGCAGATCCGCTGGTGAAAGATAGTAAGGGCACACCGTTGATATTTGCGCATAACCAACAATTTTTTGAGGTTGAGCTTTATATGCGGGTTATCTTACATTTAAAGTTGTGCAATCCAAAGGTTCAGAGTAAAGGGTTTACGAAAGAAACGTTAGGACCCTTAGGTGATGCTTTTTATAATGCGATGAAAAAACCTCTAACAAGAGATGGATTTATTTTTATGGCGCTAGTGATCGACGTGCTCTTTATTCGTCTTAAATATGATCCTAGTATTCAAAGTAATTTAGATATAGATCTTTCAGGCCCTGGTGAAGTGAGCAAGAAAAATATTTTTGCATTAAATCTTGCAGCATATAAAGTGTTGGATCGTTTCATTAATAATGAAGATCCTGCAAAATTAAGTGCATCTTTATTAAAAGTACTAGAAGCAAGCCAGCGTGTTTTGTTGACGGTTTACCAGAAGATAGGGTTTATGAGTAAATGTAAAATTGATAAAAAATTAGCGACTTTATTAGGACGGGTAATTATAAATAATAAGCCTACACTTGAAGCGCAGGCGAGTATTGCGGCAAGGATGTAATTGATAATACGCTTTACGATTAAAAATCAGTGACGGCAGCATGAATGATATTTGATGATTATTTGTACCACTGAGAATCGAATATAACATTTTGATTATATTAATATTTTTTGATTCTCTGCAAGCTCAAGGCGATGCTTTTCTTTCGGCTCTTTTTTCTTCTGTAATGGTACTATTGATCGCCTCACGTAATGCAGTCTGAAGTAATTTAACCATTGGGTTTTCAGCACTTAGGAAAGTTTTTATTATTGTATCGATTTGCTTGCTAAAATCTCTTTCTGATGTCACTGCGCCTGAGAGATCATATTTGATATAACATGTTTCGATGAACTTGCTAAGTGAGTTTAATGCGTCGTCATCGTTTTTGCTCAGTTTTTTATAGGTATTACAAAAGTGAGAGAGATGGCGTGCCATAAGATGCATCTTTTTGAAATTCAAATAAGATTCCGCAAATGCTTCATCATTTTTTGCTTCAAATAATGTTTTATAGATAAAAGGTTTCATGCTGGGATCCGTATTTGAATCTGCATATAATGATTTTGCTTTTGTTAAAAAAGAAAGTATGGCGGGGTTTGTTGATTTTTTTTCTAAAACAGTTGGGTCGATACCGTTCTTTAATTCAGTAATAATCTTTTTAACTTCTATATTTGTTCTTTCCTGTTCGGCAGCTATTGATGCAGCAGTTAATAAGGTATAGAAGGTTCGCATATTCACTGAATCTTGTTTTGCGCTTGCTTGTCGGTAAGCTTGCCTAAAAAAAGTGGGGTAAATAAGTTTATTTTCGGCAAAAGCATCTAATTCTTTATCGCTAAATTCGTCAACATACAGACAATGTGAGCGACTGCGTAATGCTTCTGAAATACCAGAGCGCCCCTTCAGTTGGCTTGAGTTTTGTGAAGCAAGTATCATAAATCCAGGTTTGTCAGGCGGTTCTTTTTCAAGATTCATTAAGAATTCTTCTATTTCTTTATCGACATTAAGCTCATCTAAAATGACAATCGATCCTTCATTGTAAGCTTGTTTTAATATTTTCTTTGCATCTTCGCTGCCTGCGCTGACAATATAATATTTTGATGCAGCATCTTTGTTTTCAGGTTGAGAGCCATCTTTGAAACCATGTTTTTTGACTATATTACCAAAGAGGGTCGACTTACCAAGTCCAGGGCTTCCTTCAATTAAGACTAATGGTTTGTAATAGGCTGGGGCTTCTCCTTTACTTTCGCCAGTTGCCTGGCTGACAAGCGTGGCTCGCATTGTTAAATCTTGCTCTATTGCATCAACAAGGTCGCGTTTTTCTGCTGGTAAAAAGTAACCTGGTGTTACTTCTATTAGAGATGATTTTAATTCTGCTGTAGGTCTTTTGACACCTAAGCTTTTTTCTAATGCTGCAATAAACTGATTGCGTGTTAGTGGATTTTTAATGCTGCCTGAAAATTCAATGACACAGGCTTGTAATAATAAGGGTATTACTTCAGCTTCTGAACGTTTGCTACCAACTAAAGCGATAAATCGCCACAGAAGACTTTTCAGATCACGTCTTGATGCTTCAAAAAATGGATTGAATTCATAAATTAAATGTGTGGCGTTTAATAATCCGTCGCTGATTTTAGGTGTAAAAAGTCCTTTAGGTTCAAGTGTGGGTCGAATGTGTTGTTCTATTAATTCTGCATCATCGGGTTTCTTAAAATATAATGTTTCAGCATAGTCTTGAAAAAAATCATGATAATAACGCCCCGGAAAATTTTCTGGATTGCCTGTTACGATGACTTTATGCGCGGCAGAAACGTTATATTCTTTGCCATCAAAATAAATAGTTCTTGGATCGCGGCTTAACCCTTTCAAAAAATTCCATGTTCCGGGCTTTGCCATATTTCCTTCATCTAATAGTAATACTTTGTGAGGATTTTCACTCTTATCTTCCAGCCATTTTATAATGTTTTTTTCACCATTATAAGGTTCGCCAATTATTTCTTTTAGCTCGTTTAGTGCATGTGTTTTACCAATCCCAGGTGATCCTTTTAATAAAAGGACAGGTTTATTTTTATTGGCTAATAAGGCTTTGACTTGGGACAGTTGTTTTTCTGTGCTTGATTTTTTAGAAGAGATTTTTTCTTCTTTTGTTTCAGCAGGTCTTGTTGGGGTTAGTGTGTTGATTGCAGTTAGTAATCGATTGAAAGCAGCATCTGAGAGGGTAGGGTAACCTGAACCTGTAATTGTTTTATTGAGCGCTGCTGAAGGGCCTAAAATGTCCCTTAATTGTGCTCCATTAAAACAATTGAGTAATTGCCAGGAATATTCTTTCTTTTTTTCTGTCGTGGTCAGGTTGAAACGATTAATTAATTTTATAATTTTTGTTTCGCGTTTAGATGTCTTGTCTTCTGCTTGCAATGAATATTTTGCCAAGGTATTCAAGTATGCATATTCTTCGCTGTGTTTGGGATAATCAAAATGAAATAATCCTTTAATAGGATTGTGCGCATGTAATGGGAATTCTGTTTTTAGTGCATCTAACATACATTGAATGCGCTGATGAGAAAGACGCGGTGCTTCAGGTCGGCCACTGCCGCGGTGAGGTAAGCGTTTTACCCAGTCATAGAAGAATAAAATTTTATTTAAATTCACTTCGTCTTTTTTAAATTTTTCACGATAATAATCGATATTATAATGGCATTGTACATGTTGAATCAGTGGGATCTTTGTTGTCGCTGGCAATACAGCAATTAAATTTCCGCCCGGTTTAATGGTTTTTCCATTCACTGTAATAGAGGGTGTCTCAGATAATAAAGGTAATAGTTGGCTATAAAGTAATGCAGATATTTCTCCATTTAAAATAACTGTGCGATTAGCTATTAAAGCCTGTAAAGCACCCTGCATTTGGCATTCACTTGTGGTAGGCGAAATCGTAAGGCGCGCTATTAAATCCTGAAAACTTGTGGTAGGAGTGACATCAATAATAAATGCACCAGGTTGGGTTTTTAAAAGTTCTGCACAAAAATAATCTGTATCATTCGTTGTTACAGTACGCATAGTGCCAGTGAGAGCTGTTTCTGGTTTTATTTCTTTTTTATCGGGCACTGATTTATTGACAGCAATACCTTCTATAGCGACACCCGGTGCTAATTTAAAATGAAAATCTTTTTCAGGAAAATGTATTTTTATATGGCCCATTAATTTTGCCCAATAATCAGCAGGAATGGATTGTGTCACATGAAAAATATCTCTATCTGCTCGAAATTGTTCAAGAAGTCCATTGCGGTTTTCTGGTTTTTTATCTTCATTAATGATCAGTTGATCAAAGCATTCATGGAAATTATAGATGCCTAAATAAATTGGTTGGCGATCCATTTCTTTGACTTCTGATTTACCTTCAGATAGAAGAGGAGTTTTTTCTGTTTTATCGATATGAATATGTTTCATTTCTTCCAGAGAGAAAGTATGGCTTTTTTGTTCAAGGATTACGTCAAAGCCATCTTCAAATGCTTTTTTAATATTTATTTTTTCGCCGTTATGCCAAATTTGATTTTCATGTTTAAGACGATGTATTAGTAGTTTAAAATCAGGATCATTAGGAGGATTTTGAATGACGATAGGGTTTCCTGTTTTAAGTGCTTTAATTAATATACCTTCTTCAAGTGTGATTCCTCTGGGAGTATAGGTGATTTTTCCAAATAAATCTGTGCGCCAAAAAGGAAGTTTAAATAAATCTATCGTTACTTTTTCAGGGCGCGCTTCTTTTTTATTTTCTTTTTTATCTTCTTTTTTATCCAATTTTGTTTGTGTTTTTATAAGTTCACTATTGTCAATGCTATCTAAATTCCAGCGTTTGCAGCGCGATGAGAAAGCAGAACATCCTTCCGTGTGCTTGGTAATTAATCCTATAATATTGACGCGACCCTTAGTAAAGGGTACCCCTAATAAAGTAGGTTCTGCATCCAGAATACTTTTATAACTTGCAATTTCTGCTGGGGTAAAATTATCCCAGTTGATCATCAGTACGCCGCCATTAACCAGTAAATCACGTAACGGACCTTTGTATTCTTTGAATTCACCGCTTACGATTTTTTTTGGATTTAAATAAAATGAAAAATCACTGGGGCTATTAATAAAAATGGACGAGATGCTAGATGATATTTTTTGTATATGATGATGAATATGAGCATGTGCAGAAAATAGATTTTGATCGGCGCGAAGTTCAATGAGCGGTGAGAAGGATTGTTTGCTATCTAATAAAGTACTAATAGATGTAAGTGTTGTTTGTGCTGCTGCTTCTTTAAAGTATTTTTGATATTGACTAGCTATTATTTTTTCGTCATAGACTGGTGCTGGTGCTGGTGCTGGTACTGGTGCTGGTACTGGCGCTGGCGCCGGTACTGGCGCTCGTGTTGGTACTGGCGCTCGTGCTGGTACTGGTGCTGGTGCTGGCGCCGGTACTGGCGCTCGTGCTGGTACTGGCGCTGGTGCTGGTGCCGGTACTGGCGCTCGTGCTGGTACTGGCGCTGGTGCTGGTGCCGGTACTGGCGCTCGTGCTGGTACTGGCGCTGGTGCTGGCGCCGGTACTGGCGCTCGTGCTGGCGCTGACGCTAGTTTAAAAAAATCGTCACTAAGATCAGGGGTTAAATCAAGGAATTCGCCACCACCATGATCTAGGCGAGACCATTGGCGCTCTGCGCCTTGTAAATAAGGTATGTCATTGTATGCGTGTTGCGAATTACTTATTAAATTTACAGGAACACCAATGAAGTGGGCTAGTAACATAAAGGCTTGGGCACGATGACGGCAAAGGCCTTTTCGTTCATTAATAATATTCCACATATTTTCAAAGCTATCGTGAGATTTGACCGTTAGCTCTTTCACTTCAAATTCAGTTGGTTTTGAAAAATAGTCTAATAATAGCTGGAATTTTTGTTCTGTATTTTTAGCAGGATCAAGTAACCCACCCAATCTTGTATGTCCAGTGAGTTTTGCATTGAATGCAGTTATTAATTCAGGTTTTAATAATTCTTCAGGTTTTTTTTCAACTAATAGTGCTCCTTCTTTTATTTGTTCTGTGTGAGTGCGTTCATAGGATGGATTTTTTTTCACTCGATAAAGTAGTTTTATATTTTGCGTAGAAGACAATGAGGAAGAAGATACCGCTATATCATTTAATTGAAAACATATTTGTTGATTTTTATCATCCCAATAAATTTTTACAGCATCTTTTGGTTCACAGTAAAAATCAAGAAGATCACTTTCTTTGATGGGCTGTGAAGTCAGTAAAGGATATATTTGTGCTTTTCTTTCAAATTTTCCTGTAAAGTAACCTAATTCAAAGTTGGTATCACTTTCTGTTAATGCCTTGAGTCTAGAGACTGTTGCACTATCAGGAAAAGGTTTTTGTTCTATCTTTATTTCTTTTAATTCAGTTCGATCACAAGGTAAAAATTTTATTTTACCGCCTTCGAAAGACACTTTGTCGGATATCATGAGTCGATATTTTGACTTATCTATGGAGTTTTTGCTGAAAAGAGTGGCTTCAAAGTTAGCATTTGAAGATGTTGACTCAATTATCCCAGTTTTTTCATCGGTATCAATCAATGGCTTAAAAGAAAAGCGTGCTACAGCGCTACGTCTGTTTTTATTGCTCTGCTGTATTTTTTGTTCTAATAATGGATCGGATGCTTCCTCTTTTTTTTCCTCTGTGCTTATTGCAGGATGAGTTATTTTAGTTCGACAATAGGTGGGAAATACAGAAAGTTTTCTTAGTAAATAATCATAATTGCTTGCTTGTATTTTCACTGATTCCATTTTTTCATAACCCGTTAAATGCAGGAAAACACTTTTTTCACTTGTGATATCAATTTTTCTTAGATCGGTACATTTATTTGCTTTTAAGACTATTTCATTTTTTGCATAAATTTCTATTTCTTTTAATTTATCTAATTTTTCGGCGATTACAAAAATAGTATTATCACTTGTGACGGATATTTTTTCTAATTCATGAAGGTGGGATAAATCCAGGGATTTTTCTTCGTAATTTTCTATTTTTAATATTTTTAAGTTGGATAATGTATTTAAATTTTTAAAAGAACAACCTCCATTTGATATTTCTAATATTTCAAGATCAGGAAATTTTGTAAGATCAATCGGGGATGATAGGTTGGCACGTATAAGCGATAAATGTTTGACTGGAATGTCTGTTGGCCAGTTATTTAATTCTATATTAGTACCATCAATTGTGAGTTTTTCTACTGCTTGCATTTTAAAAAAGTCAGGATTTACGAAAGGACAGTCGTCTTGAAGTAGATAAAGATTTTTTATTACGGCTTTTGGTGCGTGTAGCTGCTTTAATTCGGCACTATAAATATAAAAATGATCAATAGCCAAGAGATTTGAAAAATCTATTTTATCTGGATTTAAATCATGGAATGATGCCATTTTTATACTGGGGTTTAGCCCAGTTATTTTGGGTGAGCCATATGCTAAATTAATTTCTTTTAACTTTTTTGAAGTTCCCAGGTCAAGCGACGATATTGTTTTTGTATTCATAACTAAATCTGTTAGTTCTAGTTTTTTTTCATCAGGAATTACCTGAAAGGAAGCGGATTCGACTTTTAATTCCTTTAACTCAGGGTCAATTCCAGGGAGATTAAGTAAGGAAAAATTCTTGACATTTAATTTTCTTAATGCGGGCAAATAATACATGATAAGTTTTTTGTATTTTTCTATTTCTTCTTCCGGATCTTCCTCTAGAGTAAACTCTGTTTTCGGATCTTCCTCTAAAGTAAGCTCTGTAATAGAGTCTGGAATATCGCTTACGTTTTTTAATGGAACATTAAGATGTGTTAAATTGACAGCTTTTTCAAGAGCAATTGCGATGAAATAACATTTTGTTATTGTTAATTCTTTTAAGGTTGGTCCATAATTTTCTTTTAGATGTACAACAAGTAAATTATCAAGGCTTAATTTTTGCAATTTAAAAGCAGTTGAAAAATCCAGATTTTTTATTTTGAGGGGATTATTGTACCTATCGATATTTTTTATCGATAACTCTGTCAAATGAGGACTTGTAAATATTAAATCATCCATTTTGGCGCCAATCTTAGTTGTAAAATTAAAGACTTCTAATTCCTTTAATATAGAAACATCTAGTTTTCTTAAATCATCACACCTTAATATATTCAAGCGTTTTAATGGCGTTTCACTCGCAAATTGTAGTTGTTGTATATAAGGGACGCGTTGAATGGTAAATTCTTCCAGCCCTTTGCTTTGTAGCAGCTGACATCCTCGTAACTCTGCACATTCTATAATTTCAATTTTTTTTAACGTGACGGATTTTTCTTCATTTACGATGACTGTTTCTAACTGTGGTGAATTTTTAATAGTTAAACTTGTTAAACCTCTATCAGCAGGGAGAGTGAGTGTTTCTGCATTTATTTCGGTTAAGGTGACTTGCAAACCGCTTAATAAAGATAAATAAGTATTGAGCCATATTGTTGTAGCACCTACTATTTCTATCTTTTCAAGTCGTGGGAAATTTTTAAGTAAAGATTCAATGTCTTTGGTATCAGCGATATTTACCGTTATTTCTTTTGTTTTTGTTGCAACTATTGCTGCACGTTTTTCTTTATCTTCTAACAGAGAATCATAAACAACGAGTTTTTCCTCAACGTACCCATTTATTTTTTGTAGTATGGTATTGATGGTATTGTAATCTAAAACAATAATGCCTTCGGGTGAGATGGATTGTTGAGATAATATTTCATTGACTTCCTCTGGTGTGGCGGCATGTGCAAAACCTTTTTTTTTCCAAAATTCAGTTGTATCACCTATAGGGCGAGATGCTGTAAAAGGTACGCCAGCTCCTGACCAAAGATATAATTCATAATCATCTGAATATTCAAGAATAGCAGAAAATAATTCTCGCTCTTGTGGCGCAAGAGGCCGCTCAGCAAGAAATGGACAGCTAAAGATAACTTTAGTTTTAGGCCGTGTTTTAGACTCGGTCTCTATCTGTTGCCAACAGTCTTTTTTATTGCCCATAAAAAGCCACGGTTCATAATAACCTGGGCCTGTGGCGTGTGCGCTTGTTTTTATTGCTTCTTTTGTTTCTGCTGTAATGCCTAGAATTTTGTCTAATTGTTGTTTGGAGAGAGGCATATTGACTCCTGGCTATCTGTTTTTTGCTTTCTTATTATCAGTATATGCTAAAAATGATCATTATCGTGCCTTTTTTACAGCTCTTTACTGAGAATTGCATCATAACCTGTTGATTAAAAAGGTAATTTTATTTAAGTTGTGCATGCCGATTGAGAAATGGCAGACATCTTTTTATTTGTTAATCGGGCTATACTAAAAGTATATGAGCATGAATTGTTCGTCGGAGTATTTATGACATTTCGCAGTTCAGATCCAACGCCTCCAAAACCTGTAGAACTTAGGTCTGTAGATTTGAGAGCGGAGGCGAAAGCAGCTGAGGAAATTCGACGTATAGATGATGCAATGTGGAATCCTGCAGTCAAATTTAAGTTGATATATGGCGGCGGGCGAATATTGCTAGATCCTGCGCGCGGAGAGCGTGGGAAAATGGTTACGGATACGCTGCGTGAAGTCCATGACATTATTATGAAATCAAAAAAAGAGTCGGGTACCTCTGTTGCTGCACTTGCAGAAATCTTTGCAATACTACAAGACTCTTATAGCCATTCGCATGAAGGTCGTGATCGGGTAACGCAAGATTTTTATAGAACATTAGTTGTTAAAAGTGAAGACGAGTTAAAAGAAGGGAAGGGTGAAGCAAAAGAAGTAAAAGATGAATTTATAGCAGGAAAAGATATTTTTAATGATGTTGTGACAGTACAAATATTTGATGATTTACATAGAGGTTTTTCTGAGAAACTTGCCTTGGATCGAGCAGCACGGAATAGAGAGTACCTGGATTTTCAAGTGCAAATAGAAAAAGAGAAAAAGAACTTTAATGATTTAAAGCAAGGCGTTGAAGATATGACAACGTTTATTAATGAAATGATTTTGCAAGATAGAACTAGCTCGGCAATAAAATCCTTGCTGATGGAAGGATGTGATTTATTAAAAACTACGATGAGTAGTCTTTTGATAGCGTTGACTAAAGGACAAATTGCACAATATAAAGAAGATTTTTTAATGGTCCTTAGTAAAATTCATCCTGTTACATCGCAAGGATTGGAAATGCAAAAGCAATTAACAGTTATGTTAAATCAATTTTGCGCGCATCATGAAACACTCATGACAGATTTAAATAGTCGCTATCTGGATCTTGCCAAAAAAGGTGGTTTTCAATTATTGTCAATTGCAGTAAGTGCAGCAGCTCCTATTGTTGGGTTGCCTCTTCCCTCAAGGATTTCAACAGCAGTGACTTCTACTTTGGAAGTGGGACTTGAACACGGTGCTAAAGATCCACATGTGGTTGGCAAAGCAAATCCAATTTTAAAATCAGTTTCTCCCGTAAAAACGGATTCAGAGCAAATGCTAGAATATGCTGAGCTAGCAAAAAAATGGGTAAAGGAAAATCCTGAAACAATAGGATTGGCTATTGCAGGTCTTTTGGTCTCAGTTCTTTTTCCACCTGCTGCGCCAGCGGTGATTGCGGTGGGTGTTGCACGCTCAAGTGTAACAGCAGGTAAAACTTTTTATGGCGCTACAAAAGATGTAAGAGAGGTAGCTAAATCTGCTGAATTAGAAGCAAAGAAGCATGAAGATTTATTTTGTCATTTCATGAATAGTATGGCACCGGATGCAATATCTAAAGAGCGGCTAAATAAATGGTTACAATCACAAGGGCTACCTGAGCTAGAAAACAAAGAACCAGAATTAAAATCAAGAGTAACGCGCGGAGAAGATACAGGCCAGGAACTTGCCGATTTTAAGCGAAGTACTCGCGCAGCAGATTTACGTTCACCCAGAGCAGCTGCTTTGCCTCTTTCTAGAGTGTCTTCGGATTCTAGTAGTTCTAGTTCGTCTGGTTCACCTAGATCGCCAAGTTTTTTTTCAGCAGTTAGGATGGAAGGCTCACCTAGAACGCCATCTGCTTCGGATGATAAGAGATTTTTAAATCCAGCAGAACCTGCAAGTCCAGGTAAGGCTGATAAATTGAAAGGACAACAGGCGACTGAATTAACAGATTTCAGGTTAAGTCCGCGGACATCACGAACACCTGCTAAAGAAGTCAAGGTTGATCATGATTCTGATACACCGCCTGCTTCACCTGTCTTGCCGCAACATAAAAAGTGATGATACGCTTCTACAGATTGATTAGATGATGTTATCCCGCAGTCAAGCTGCGGGATGTATATGATGGTGATAGGATTTAATTAACAACAGTTTTTAAGATGGAAAAATAAATTGCATTCGATCTTCAAAAGTAGGTCTTTCCAGTTTTTCCTCTGATGTTGGTTTAAATAATGTTAAATAGCTGGCAATGAGAGGAAGAATTTTTTTAGGAGTGCATTCACTGGAATTTAGATTGCTTAACTCGGGTATTGTGTCTAGTGTTTCAAGACATTTTACGTATTCTTCTTTATTAGTAAGATCTTCTCTTGTTAAAAAGTGGTATTCACTGCAAGCTAAAGGAACATGAGAGGAGCTGTCGTCGTCATAGGATATATTTGCATTTTCACCAGGATATGCAAATGTATTATAATCTGATGTATAAAGAGGCCTTGATAACGCATCAATTATATTAACGTGTCTTTTTGAACCGGGTACAAATATACCTTTTTCAAGATTGAAGATTGCTGCACCACAACATATACCCCATTCGGTTTGCAAAAAGACAACAATATTTGGAAGTGGTACTTTGTGAAATAACCAGCTACGTTTTGTAACGTCAATCTGATCGTTAATACTGCCTAATGATTTGTCATAACCTTTATCCAGGACACATCGCCATTGACCAGAACTATTTTTTAAGAAGTACTGCAATACAAGTTCGTCTTCATCCTCTAAATGATGCGCTTCAGGTTGTGAAAAGATCGCGAGCCGTCCATCAGGTAGCGGTTCTATGCAAGAGATTTTCATCTCCATATCATGCCCAATTTTTGAAAAAATGGGATCGGGGATAAGTTCATTTTCTTCTACTGAACATTCTCTAATAAACATAATGCCATTGTCACGACCGCAAAGAGCGATATTTTTACTGGAAAGACGGCACATAGAATGTACGCTGATCAGTGGGTCGCCGCTACGTTCAGATCTTGCTCTAGATTCATTCTTGCGCCCTTGTGAAAGTCTTTCAAAGGGAAGCGCGAAAAATTGGGTTATGTTAATAGAATGACTTTCTCCCAGTGTCATTTCAACATAATTGAGCGTTTGTGCCTTGTCGTTCGCAACAATAATTTGTGTTGGATTAAAAGAAAGAGTGATGCAGTTATTTTTGTCTATTTTTTTTAAGGCAGATGCAAGTGCTGGGGGAGGTGTCAGTCTATTAAGGGAGTAATCATATAAAGTTACTGCCCCGCCATAGCTTCCTAAAATAAATTGGCTGGATAAAAAATTCAGTGTTCTTGTCTCACCTATTTCTTTTTTTAGCACAGTGTTTGAGTCGGCATCCCAAATAACGGCCATCTTTGTTCTGTTGGCAACAAGAAAAAGCCATATGTTTTTCTCGGGATGTTTTTCTTGTGAGTCTATTCTGCCAATTTCCTGTAATTGTTTTAGTAGGTGAGGTGGGTAAGTTGCTATTGTTTTAGTTTCTAATGAACGACTGTCTTCTGTTGTTTTTAGCATGAGGGGAGCGGCAATTTCTTTTGATTCACTTTTGTGACTTTCCATTAGAACTCCTGATTCTTTTAAATATATTTTTTTTAAATTTCTCTTCCAGTAGAGTCATCTGCTGGAAGGGTTAGATAATGCTATTTTTATCAGCAAAGACATCTGCTGATACGGTGGCTTTTCGAAGATGCTATCTCTTTTTCTGCGAGTGCAGGTATAAATTCTTCTATTGTTTTAAGAGTGCTATCTAAGATCTGAGCGATAGCTGAGGTATCTTTTTTATAAAGCGTATGACTGCTGCTTGCAGAAGGCAAAAGGCTTTGTTCTCTTTCCAGTAATTCACTTAATTTTATCAGTGCGGTTGCATAGGTATCTGCAGGTGCCATGGCCGTTGTGAGCATTAATTTAAGAGGTGCTATTTTAGTTAAGAGTTGAACGCAGAATGTTGCTTCTGGACTGGAAGATTTTTCTTGTAAGGCATAGAGTTTTTCTTCTAGCTTGATTAAGCTGTTTGAAAAATTTTCTATAAGAAGAAGCTGTGATGCTGTTGCAATGTCAATTGCTGGAGTAATTACTTGTTCGGTTTTTCTTTCTGCTTTTTGTTCCGTGTCGGGAATCAAGGTACCAGTAAGGTGTTTCATGATAATAGATTTTTGTTCTGGACAAAGGAAATCGATTGCTTTTTGGCGTTTTTCCTTAGGTTCTTGATTTATCAAAGAACAAAATAGCTCAGGATATTCTCGTGCCAGGAAGTTAAAACCTGCAGTAATTTTATCGCTGATTTCTGAAACAAAATCTAAGGGATTGTGATACAGTACACTAAAGTGGGACCCGCTAGTTCTTACTTTTTCTGATTCTTTAAAATCAATGTCTTTACCTATTAATATCTCTAAAATAATGCCAGCATGGAATAGGACATAAGCATCTGGAAGAGAAAGGTGCGCGGGAAATTCTGCAGAAAATTTTGTTTTAAAGCTATCACAAAAATATTCTAGCCCTACCGTCGAATAGCAATTTGTTTGTTCTACTATTTTACGTATCCATGTGATTGCAGCAATATCATTTTTGGGTAGGCCACGACCTGCATGGGATCTTTCTGCTAATTCCAACATGGCATCGAAATTATTATTTTGTTCCGCGGCCTTTCGATACCATTTTGCGGCGGTGATTTCATTTTTTTCTATATCATCGCTTATTTTATGGGTGTTATGTTGTTTCGTGCCCTTTCGATATCGTCTTACTCTGACAACTCTAGGTTTTTCTATACTATCTTCTGTTTCATGTTCATAGATTTTTGCCAATGTCATTTGTGCTTCGTTATATCCCCGCTCTGCAGATAGGTGAAACCATTTAGCTGCAATACAGGTATCTTGTTCGATGTCAGTACCATCTTGATACATTTCTCCTAATGAGTATGCTGCTTTGGCATGTCCTTTGTTGGCTGCTTTTTGGAGCCATGTCAATGATATTGCATTGCAAATTGGATGGTCTTCTTGATTTTTTTTTCTAGTCCAGAATCTGGCTTCTCGATCAGAGTAATCTTTTGCAATGAATTCATCGTAAATAAATTTTTCTGCTAAAAGACCACTTTGATAGGATTTCGCTACTAGAAATTGCGCAGAAGGATATCCATCATCTGCAGCTATCCTAATCCAGGTAATGAATTTTTTTTTAGTTTCATCGTTTTTCTTTTGAGATCTGATATTCCATTCTAAATTTTCAAGGTCTTCGTCTGAAAGTTTTTCAAAAAAGTCTGTTGTTGATAATAAAATGGTGGATGCTTTTTCTAGAAGTTCTTTTTTGTAGGATTCTTTATACTTTCTCAGGTGTTGTATTCCCTGCAGATAAAGGTTTTCTCTTGCGGATTTTTCTTCTGGGTGAGAGGGTGTTGTGATGAAGGGTTTTTCTTCTTTTGTTTCGTGCTGATGCGATCTCATAAGTTAAGTTGCCTTTTTTGTTAGCGATTGCGTAAAAGCCCCTCCTTGGGGATGATATGTATTTTTTATTTTATGGAAGGCATAGTACAAACAAGAGCAAAATAATGCAACTTGATAAAAAATTATCAATATAATCATATAATTATGTGTCAAATCTCAGTAGGCAGCCTGGATGGTGGCGTAAGCGAAATCTAGGATTAGAAATGTTGCAATTGGTTCTGAATAACGCCTGGATTTTGCTTACGCTATATCCAGGCTGCTTTCTTTTATTTTCTTATTTAAAATTAACGATTTTGTTCTGGACTCAGGTCGCGAAAAACGCATTTATTGTTATTGCAATTTGCTGTTACTTCTAAAGAAAATGTTCCATCATGAAAGCTATGTGACAAAAACCCCATGGAAGTATTATCTTTTACCGTTTGAATTTTGTAGCGTACACCGCCCCATTTGCATTCTTTTTTTATCTTTAGTGTAGTGGTGTCGCCTGGGTTTAATTTATCTTTACCGCTATCGGCTACACATCCATTTTCAGACCATACTTTATCTTGCACCAAATAATACCCGGCTGATTTTGCTGTTTTTGAATTATTGTTTAAATCAGATGTGTAAAAGTCAGATGCAGTTGCATAAACAGGTAGTAATAGCGCTAGGCTAAATATAATGCCTTTTATTGATTGTAACGTTGAGACTCCTTTCATAACAGCTCCTTAACTAGTGAGTGATGTGTTTTAAAAAAAAATTGTGTCAAGTTTAGGGTATCAGGTTTGGCAAGCAAACAAAAATACAAATTAATCACGAGAAGTCCCATTCTTACAAAAAATAGTTTGGGTGATACTCTGGTTGCATAACACCGTAATACGCTCGTTTTTGCTCGACATAAGTTTTGGGAAATAGGCCGCGCCGCAATCCGCCCCTTTCATGCCCTTTGCCACGGGCCACCCGCTCCATAGTAGGTAGCCTGGATTTCGCTTACGCTACATCCAGGCTACTTTCTATTTTAATGTGTAATGAGGTAGCATAAACGGTTGTTTATGTTGCTTAAAAAAAAGGGCGGAATTATGAAAAAAAGTATCACGTTAATTTTTTGGCTTGTGTTTATTTTGCCAATTTATTGTTTTAGCTCTTCTTCAATAAGAGCATCATCTGATTCTATTAAACAATTATCTCCAGCACAGAATAGTCTAAAGACATTGCTTCTGAAGTATGGATATAAAGAAGTACCAATAAGATTTTCTAACGATAAAAATTATTTATTAATTGATATTACGTTAGGGAGTGAAAAAATAAGTAAACCATTTATATTAGATACAGGTGCTACACAAAATTCCATAGACCAATCATTACAAGATAAATATAAATTTAAAAGACAGGGGAAGAATCAAACTTCTGGCGGAGTCGGAGGAGGTTACTTTAGCACTTATGAAGTTATTATTCCTAAAATGCGGATCGGCGATTATGTAGCATATAATCAATTGATGACAATTCAACACTATAAGCATATTAAAGTAGATGAGAAACATATTGCTGGTATGATTGGATTAGGTTTTCTACGTAAAAATCATGTGATTTTAGATATTGAAAATCATCGCATGTTTTTGAAGGTACGTAATGATAAATCAAAAGTAACTCAACAAATTCTCGAAAATATATTAAGTTTAAAAAAATATAAACTTATTCATCTTAAACGCTCCTCATCGGGTCATCAAACATTGCTAGTAAAAATTAATGATGAAAAGCCAGCGCAATTTATGCTTGATTCTGGTGTGCCTCCATCAGTTTTTCTAGATTATAAATACGCTACCGATATTTTTGGCGAAATTAAAGGAAAGCCGTCTATTGGTAAAGGTAGCAGCAATGCTATAACAAAAATTTATACATCAAGGATAAATAAACTAAGCATTGATACCATTAATAGCGGTCCTCAATCTGTTATTATTACAACGGGATTAGAATTTGCAAAAATTGGTATCCCACTTATTGGTGTTATAGGTTTAAATTGGATGCGTTCACATCAAGCTATTATAGATACCTCAGATGACTTACTTTTTGCAAAATAAAAAGGTGTTTTAGTTGAAAGCTTGTTATTAATTAACTCTTGATATATGAGTCATCGTATCATGAGTAATCTATGATAAGCTGATAAGGTATTCGATTAAATAGCTAGCGGTATAAGTGTAATTTTTGCCCAATACAACATTATGTTTGTAAGTTTATTACAAATTATAATGAACAAAGCATTGTTTTTGTGTTGCTGTATTATAGAGGCTGACTATGACTCATTTTACCGTAGATACCGAGCATCCTGTTATTATTCCAAGTGATACAGTTCATCTTGATGGGCTTTTACATATTCCAAAAAATGCTTATGGTGTAGTGTTATTTGCACATGGCAGTGAATGAAGGAAAAATTTTATGGATACTATTATGAATCAAAAGCTCATTGATGTTCTTAATGATAATGTTGAACCACTTTCAGAGAATGAAAATAAATATTCTTCGTTACTCGATAAAATAGGTAAATCACGTTTTGTTTTGATTGGCGAAGCAAGTCACGGCACGCATGAATTTTATAAGGCGCGTATTGAAATTACTCAGCAACTCATTTTGAAAAAAGGGTTTATGGCAGTTGCGATTGAAGGTGACTGGCCAGATGTTTATCGTATTCATCGTTATTTACAAGGTATTGGCAATCAAAATGAATGGGAACAAGCTCTGGCTGACTTTAAGAGATTTCCCACCTGGATGTGGCGCAATAAAACTGTCGCTCCCTTTCTTCAATGGTTGCGTACATATAATGATAATCTATCGTCTTTAGGTAAAAAAATTGGATTTTATGGGCTGGATTTATATAGTTTAAATACTTCGATACAAGCAGTCATTGATTATTTATCCAAAGTCGATCCGGAAGCCGCAGAGCGCGCACGTAAACGATATTCTTGTTTTGATCATTTTGATTTTGATCCTCAAGTATATGGTTACTTGATAAGTGAAGGATTGAAAAAACCTTGTGTCAACGAAGCAATTGAACAAATACTTGAACTTCAACATCATGCTTTTGAATATGCGCATAACGATGCTATCGCGGATGATGAGTTTTTTTATGTTACTCAAAATGCCTGTTTAGTAAAAGATGCAGAAACTTATTATCGTTCTATGTTTGAAGGAAGAATATCTTCATGGAATGTACGTGACATGCATATGACAAAAACATTGAATACTTTAGCGGATCATTTGGAAAAAAAATTCAATCAGCCCGCTAAAATTATTGTTTGGGCGCATAATTCTCATGTTGGGGATGCGCGTGCAACAGAAATGGGTGAAAAAGGTGAAGTTAATATTGGGCAATTAGTGCGAGAAAATCATGATAGTAATGATACATACTTAATAGGGTTTTCAACGTACAGTGGTTTTGTGACGGCTGCAAATAATTGGGGAGCGCCGGCTGAATACAAGAGTGTTAATCCAGGTATGGCAGGCAGCTATGAAGAGTTATTTCATCATCTTAAATATAAAAATTTTCTGTTAGATTTAAATAACAACGAACAACTGGAGCATTATTTTCATATTCCTCGTTTGCAACGTGCTATTGGCGTTATTTATCGTCCGGAAACAGAGCGCTTTAGTCATTATTTTTTTACGCATTTACCTTATCAATTTGATAGTATTATTCATTTTGATGAAACAACAGCTGTGCAGCCATTGGATGTTCATCAGGAAGAATAATTTTTTATGAAAAAATTAATGCGCGAATTTTACAATAGAGACACTATTGTTGTTGCCAAGGAGTTGCTTGGGAAATATCTCGTGCATATTTCTAATGGTGTTGAACGTATCGGAAAAATTGTTGAAGTAGAGGCATATCTTGGTTCTCATGATCGCGCTGCACATTCAGCTAAAGGGCTAACAAATCGGACGAAGGTTATGTTTGGTGCGCCAGGATATGCTTATATTTATATGGTTTATGGCATGCATTATTGTATGAATGTCGTCACTGAACAAGAAGGCAATGGCTGTGCTGTTTTATTGCGTGCGATCGAGCCTATAAAAAATATTACAGGCAAAACGCAAGGTCCTGGTCTTTTATGTAAAGCGTTACAACTGGATAAGCAATTAAACGCACATGATTTATTGAGTAATGATTTGTATATTGCTTCTTTTTCGCCTGAATCAATGGTAATCGTAAAAAAATCAAGAATTGGAGTGGATTATGCTGGTGCTTGGGCAAAAAGACTCTTGCGATTTTATATCAAAGGTAATCCTTTTGTTTCTAAATTATAATTCAGCACATTCGAACAAAATCAATCAAAACCAGAACGTTGAAAATTTTGCGCCAAAATAGCATAAAAATATTTACATCGTAAGTTCACACACTTAGAATGGCATGCTTTATTCATTTACCCATCTTTATTTCGATAAGCTTTTAAATGGAATTAAAATGTTTGCATCAAGAAAATATTTTTTAAGTATTAACTTAGCTAGTCTATTATTTTTTCTAGGTTCGGCACATGCCGCAACGCAGAATCTACAACAACAATATGATCGTAATGAAACCTCATCTTCGACATCTTTAAACTCGGTGGGGAATAATAAGTCTTTTTTCTATGTGAGTTTATTATATGTTAAACCTACTAGTGATAATTTAAAATATGCAACCTTCGTTTCTGGTACGCAGCCGTACTATCAAAGTTGGCATTATCTAGCAATTAATCCAAATTACCATCCTGCATTTGAGTTAGGATATAATTATGCTGTGCATGATACTTCTTATGGCGCAGCTGTTTATTGGATGCATTTAAATTCAAACGATTCTTCTAGTAAACAGGCGTCCACTAATACTGATTTGTCCACCGTTGAGTTTGTTGCGCCTCCTTTTGAAATGAGCCCTCCTGTTTTTGGAATTAAGCACGTCGATAGTAACGTCAATTTTGCTTTTGATAATGTCATGATCGATGCTTCGCAATCAGTTGAATATGGCTCGCATATTCAAGCACAATTTTTTGGTGGATTAAGTATATTAAACTTAAATCAAACACTCACAACTACGTTTAGTGACTATGCTGGCAGCCCTGCAACAGATTATAGTTATGCAACGCCTCCTGATCCTTTATTTTCATTCGAATTGCAAAATATTTCTCGATATTTAGGAGCTGGACCTAACGTGGGAGTGAGTGTGCAATATGAATCAGCATCAGGTTTTGGTATTTCGGGTCAAATATTAGGATTATTGACTGTCGGAACAATCAAAACGCAAGATAATTTTACTTCGACTTCAACACGTTTAACTTCAATAGGCATTGGAACAAGCTATCAACAACTGACTGCACCTGATGCGACACAAGTTGTCTTTGGTGCAGATAGTAAATTAGGTGTATTTTATCATTTTCAAACGAATCGTTTGTCCAGAGTGACGATTGATGCGGGGTATCGCATGGCAACTTTCATAAATGCGATATCAATGATTAATCCAAATACGCTAGTTCAACCAGGAACGGACTCTACTACACCAGAATTTGCCACAGGTACCATGGCAATTGTATCAACGAATGCTAGTAGCCGACCATTTAGTTTTAACGGACCTTTTCTCGATGTAAAAGTAGACGTTGTTTAAGCTATTGATGCATCTTGCAGGAGAATAAGGGCATGTTCAGAACTAATATTATTTTAATCAGCTTTGTGCTGTCTAGCAGTGTATTAGCAACTACTGTGAGTCAGATATCACCCTCTAATCCGTTTGTCATTGGATTAAGCGCAGGTCCAGCTTGGGTAACTGGAAATCAAACGCAGGCCATCAATTTACAACCTGATGTAGTAAAAACCTATACTGCCAGCAATCAAAGCTCGACTGTTGCAAGTGTTGAACTTTTTGGTGGCTGGCAAAAAGCATTCTCTTCAATGCACCAACCTCTTTTGGGACAATTAGGAATTAGCATTGTCGGCGCGGGCAATGCTCAATTGAGTGGAGATATCTGGGAAGATAGTGATCCTGCATTTGATAATTTTAACTATACCTACAAAGTAAATCATACACACATTGCAATAAAAGGCAGGCTAGTAGGAAATTATAACTTGGTTTTTGAACCCTACGTTAGTGCAAGTGCTGGTCTTGGTTTTAATCATGCTTATAATTTTACAATTAATCCCAAGATATCTGAGGAAGTTGCAGCTCCTGGATTTCAATCCAATACTACAACGACATTTACATACTCGTTAGGGATTGGTTTACAAGCATCGTTCACCCCGCACTTGCAAGCAGCCATAGGTTATGAGTTTGCTGATTGGGGACAAGTTCAATTAGCAAGTGCACCTGGCCAAACGATAAATCAAGGATTAACACTGAATCACTTGTATGGACATGAATTACAGCTATCTTTGTTTTATACGGTTTAAGGACAACACATGAAACAATATAAAAATGACATAGCAATATTTATCGCTGGGATGTTCATACTTGCTCCCTCTTTACTTTATGCAGCACAACCAAAATTTAGTATCATTCCCACGGCAAGTTCAATTACTTCATTGTTACTGCCTAATAATTTTACCGAAACAATCAGTTATCAAGTGACAAATAATACTAAAATTACACGCACGTTAACGATGGTGCCCATTACTGGTGTTAGCCAAACACTGATTGGCTCGGGAATCTGTGGAAATCCATTCACATTAACGCCTCAACAATCTTGTACATTAACACTCACTATTAATGGTAGCCAAGTTCCTTCGACTGGTATTTTAGGTGGGCCTGTTATATGTAAGATAAACGGAGGAGGAGATACGGGTCCAGATCCTTTTCTTTGTTCTCAACCCAGTCAGGCAAATATCCTGGATATCTCAGTAACAACATCAGGCCAACATGCTTATGTAGCCAATCAAACAGGTAATAGCGTCTCCGTTTGTCAAGTTAACCCAGCAACGGGATTATTAAGTAACTGTTCTATTGCAGCGACAGGTCTTACCGGTGTAGAAGGTGTTGGATTTAATCCAGCAGGAACGCTTTTTTATACGGCAAATTTAGGAGCAAGTACGATCACTGTGTGTAATGCTAATAAAACAACAGGCGCTTTAAGTGGGTGTGTTAATGCGGGTGGATCTGGTTTTGGTGAACCTGATGCAGTTGCATTTAATCCTGGCGGCACTATTTTTTATACTTCAAATGTGATCGGTGGTGTGTCAGCTTGTTTAGTCAACTCGAGTACCGGTCAGTTAAGTGGATGTGTGAATAACACGAGTCCAACATTTTCAGCAACGTCTGATATGACGCTTAATACTGCTGGCACATTAGCATATGTTGCTAATCGAGGTAATAGCACTGTCTCTGTTTGCAATGTCTCTGGGCAATCTGTTACTGCATGCAATAACCTTTCAGGGAGTCTTATTAATGCACCTGAAGGAATTACTCTGAGCCCATCAGGATTACATGCTTATATTGCTAATGCGGGAGATGGAAAAGTAATTGCTTGCGATATCCGGCAAGATGGCACAGGATTATTAGATAATTGTTTCGCTACAGACGGAGAGTTTCATGGCACCGGCAATGTCGCATTCAATAATACTGCATCATATGCTTTCGTGCCTAATCAACTCACCAATGCGGTATTTGTTTGTAATGTAACGAATATCGATGGAGGTCTGTCAGGTTGTATCACATCTCGTGGTAATGGGTTTGATGGTCCATCAGGTATCGTGATTAATTAAGCGATTAGTGGAGGTGCTGTTAGCATGCTAATCCCTGATGAGATAAAAATATATTTTTACACGCAGCCGGTATGCTGTCATGGTAACCTCAAGGTAACTAATTTTATTTAATAGAAAAATATTATAACATTTCTTTGTTATTTAAATTAGGAGACAAAGCCATGAAGAAAAAATTGATAGCAGTGATTATCCATAGAAAGTTAAGAAAAATGCATAAAGGATATAGTGGTGGCGGCATTTGCAATAGTCACCATTGAAAAAAAGCGATGATGTAGAATTTTCTGCATCATCGCGTATAATTCTGTCGCGCATTGTATATTTTATCGATATTCTCTATTGCCCAATCTGAAATTTGCGTCAGTATGATATTTAAATTTTTTCCTAATTCTGTGATTGAATATTCTACTTTTAGCGGTAAAACATCATATTCTTTTCGAATTATAAAACCATTGCATTCTAAAGAACGTAATGTTTCTGATAATACTTTCTTTGATACTCCACCGATTTCTCGAGTTAATTCTCCAAACCGATAAGTTTTGATTGCGATTTTTTGGATAATTAAAATAGTCCATTTGTTACTAATTATTTCTAACACTTTACGAGACGGACAATTTTCAGAAAAAACATCATAGATTTTATCAGCCATTTTTTCGCCTTGGTTACTCGTAGGTAACTAATTGATTATGTTTTCATAAAGTTATATTTTAAAAATTTAACCAGTAAGGAAAAATTATGACATGTTCACTATCTGAAATTTTAAAATATAAAAATATTCATGTGTTGAATAGATACCAAAAAGATTTCCCTAATGCAATGCTTTCTGCGGAAGAGGCATTTAAAGAATTGCTAAAATATATTTGGTTAACTGCAAAACATGATCATGACAGAAAAAAGAATCCGTTAGACTCTGCCTTAGATTTTCGCTGCTTAATGCATGAAGAAATGCTTGATATTGATAATATGTGGCATACTTTTTTATTGTTTACCAAAGATTATCATGATTTTTGCAAGTATTATTTACAGGATAGCTTTTTGCATCATTATCCGTTAATTGATGAGGAAAAGCAGCAAGCAGCATCTGATTATACGAATCAGTTAGATTGTTATTTGTCTTATATTTATGATCATTTAGGCGCTGCAACATTGAGAAGGTGGTTTCTCGTTGATTTGACAGATAGGCTCTAGGGTATAAAAATGTATACGTTCAGCAATGTACATTGCTGAACGCTTATAACGTTTGGATTAATAATTTTAGTAAAAAAGCAAAGCTCAGTCTTTCCCGTTTGTAAGTTAGGAGCTCTTTTACAACATCGATTTAGGATAAAGAAGCAGATTCATGATTTTTATGATGATACTTTTGTTCTGAATGCGCTACATGCAAACGCGTCTGTGTTGTGCGGGCAGAGGAAAGTACCTTTGATATCCCAAGAGTAGACGTAGGCACCAATGTGACTTTAAACACATAAGCAGATGCAGATGAATCTGAATTTACATTTGTGTTCGGTAAAGTACTCTGTATCCCGCCAACGATATATCCAATAACAGTAGACTTACGAATGCCGTCCAGGCTGATCACTGTATTAGGATATTGAGGGATATTGTTGGGGATAAAATATGCTGCAGCACCAAAAAGGAGAGTATTCCCTGGATTGGATCCTGTTGATAGTATGACAGGATATTGGTTATCCATGAGATACTGAGTAAAATTACCATTTTTATCCATTTGTACGGTTGTTACCTGATTGAGAAAAGGAATTTCACTGTCAGTTGTAAATACACCATTAGAAAAGAAACCATACGACATGCCGCCAAAAAAAATGTGGTACATGCTCGAGTATTTTCTGGAATACAAACTGGCTGTTGCACAAACGTACTGATTCATCGCCTGCTTAAAAGTTGTTGATGCATGAGGATCTGCCATCGTCGAGTCGCCATTGCTATTGATAACAACAGGGACGGTCCAGACACCTGATGTTATAGTGAATACGCCTGCATAAGCAATCAAACCATATTGAAGATGATTATTATTGTTTAATAGTGCTGGAACAACATTCAAATCTCGGCGTCGAAAAGTAGGATCAGGGATGCTGGGTTTGGAATTGTAGATATCAACAGAAAGTTGTCCGCCTACATTTTTCAACTGAAATAATCGTACTTGATCACTATAATCGCCATTACTGCTATCTGTATATTGACCATCGAAGTTTTGTCCAAAAACAAGTTGTGTTACGTTGCCTGATTTAAACATTTCTCCACCCGCAATTTGAAATATTGGGTTGTAAATTTGATGTATGTTATTAACAACGGAATAACTTTTATTGTCAGGTTTTGTAACCCAATCAATGATACCTGGTAAATAGATAGCAGTTAAAACCGGTTTAGTCCCAAATGTTCCTGAAGAAGTATCTACACCATAACCGCCAGACATATAAAGTGTCGCATCATCTTGATACGCTTGCGGACTTGTCACGCTTAATGTATCAATTTGCTGTTGGGTCAAGCCAGAACTTGGATCATTTAACGAGCGAGAAGTGACAGCTCCTGTCGTTGGGTTTACCACATAAATACTGGTATTTTGAGTGTCAGCAGGAAAATTGTTGGTGACGTCAAATCCGTGCAGACCATTAATGCGTCCGGAGATAAATATCCACAGTCCTTTGTACACCCCAACTACACCAGAATGAAATCCGACAGGCAGTTGAAAATTAGCTTGTTCAATCGTAATTTGAAAAGGCAAACCTGCTGCCGACAAAATTGGGCTGAGTGTATCTGTCTGGTTGGCTGAAACCTTGGATGTTGAGAGTTTGCAAGAGGAGGTTTTGGCTGATGAAGTTGCTATTCCCAGAGTAAAAACTAGCAGGCAAGCGAGTGTTTTAGATAGACCTTTCATGAAAATCCCTATGCATTATGCAAATTTATAGTTAATCCCTAATGTACCTTGTACGATAGCGTTTGATATCTGGAAAATATCGCCTGTATTATCGTAAGTGGAATAAGTATTGGGTGTAATGACATCTACCTTGATGCGTGCGGATATTTTTTCGTTGAAGGCATATTCAATACCTGCGCCTAATGCTGTGCCAACTTCTTTTTTATTGACATTGAATGAGTTAAAAAATGCAACGTCGTCCAGATTTGTTGTGCTCCCTGCAATATTTGCCCATGACAAACCAGCGGCCAGAAATAATAATGTTCTATCAGCAGCTATGCCGCCAATTAATTCCAGTAAACAAACAGTATTTAATACATTCTTGGAACTCAGTTGATAGATGGCAAAAGAAGATCCGTATTCTTTACTGAATGAAGCATTTGAAAAATTAGCATCCATTTCTACACCATAAACGCCAGATACATAGTTTAAGTCTAATTGACGACGATATCCCGCCTGGAGTCCTCCGCTAAAGCGAGGATTTGAGACTTGTTGGATGGTGGAATGAAAAGCGGTAGCTTGCACATCGGTTATATTCATGGTGTGATTGACAGCGCCAGCATTCAGACCGGCATAAAACCCTGTCCAGTTATAGGCTGCAACAGGCATCATTTCGCCTTTGAGTGATGTATGAGCAAAAGCAGTGGAGGAAAGTAGTAGGGTGCTAACAAAGAGTGATGACACTAGTTTAAGTTGCTTCATTGAAAAAATCCTTTTTGGTGACTCTGCTATAGAAGTTTAAATAATTTGAAGAAAAAATTTAACTTGTAGCAAAATAGCTGAACATGCATGGAAAAGCAATTACATCTGGCGACATTAAATTTTAGCCGTTAAGTTAAGAGTTTATCTGTCATGCCATCAAAAGCCTGGATGTCAGCTTTCGCTGGCATGACAATATTAGTGAGCCTAAGGTTATACTTGCCAGGCACCATTTTGATACACAATTGTTTCATCAAGATAGACTGCTTCAGTCACAGCAAAGACATCAACATGATGCCAAGTGTCAGCGCGCCTCAAATTAGCTTTTTTGTACACGCCGTGTTTTGCACCGAGTGATAAATGGATGCCGCACATGCGCTCGTAAGTGCCGATATCGCTGACAATTTTGTCTCGTGAAAATGCGCGATTCATTCCAAAGCCAAGTTCCCGCAGCCAGACTTCTCCTTCATCTGCGCGAATATTGGCAAGTACTGTGTCGAACTCTGGTTTTGAATCAATGACATCTGTCACGCGACCTTTTGTCACGACCAGTGTAATGGGTTTATCAGGTATATTGACTGCGAACGATGTATCAGCAAAGGCAAAAATACGCACGCGTCCGTTAACGGACTCCAGGTCTTGTGCTTCTGTAAATACTTCACCGATAGGAAATTGACCGCCAATATTTTTCATGTCTGTGTAATCGCCAACATTCAGTTTTGCTGGTTCAAAAGGTTCGCTAAAGATGAGACGTTCATCATTGCCGCTATCCACTACGCCATAGCTTGCTTGATCAATGCGTTTTTTGAGCGCGTTACCAATGCCACGATAATAAATGGGATCATATGCGAGTGATTCAATATAATGAATTCCCTGCATACCGGGCATGCGGATAAGATGCGGATGTTCAATTACCTTAAGTGATTGCTTAAAGAGTTCAACGCGAAGTCGAAAAGCATCAAGACGAAAACTTGTTGATTGAATAAGCACAACCAGATCAGAAGGTTGCAACGTTTCAAAAGCAGCCGTCACATCCGTAGGAGATACCGCATAAAAATCGATAAATGTTGCTGTTGGAAGGCAACGACGATAAGCCTGCGTTAAAGCAATGGCAAGAGGGCTTTGCGTATCGAATACAACGACAGCAGCGTGCTTGGGAGAGTGCATAATTGCAAGCGATAGAATATCACGCAGATGTTGTTCGGCTGTATCAATCGCTTCATCGGGTAAATTTTTTATTTCACTGAATGTTGTTGTCAAGATTAGCTCTCAAATAATTAGTTGATAATATGCTTCATTCTAAAATGCGTTCTGTCGATCCTACTTGTTAGGTATATTATTTGATTGATGGCGTTACCGCCATGGCAGTTTCCGGGATATCTTCAAGTTTTTTATCTTTGCTAAAAAATGAAAACCCGGGCAAGTAATCATGAATAATAAGCTGACGCAGTACGGGAGGAAAGTGTGTGTGCATTGATGTTAGCGCGGTCATCAATAAATTCTTTAATCGAGCTGCATCATGAATAACATAGGTTGGTTGAAAAGGATCACCTGTTAGCTGTATCACTTTGTCGCCTAAAACTTTAGCAAAACTACCAAAAAAAACATCATATTGTTTTTGTGTTGTTAAATTCCAAAAATGGATCGTGCCGCTGACTTCTTCAATCACCAAAACCGTATTGTCAAACATAGTACTTACACCAAATGTATGCCTGGATTTGCTTAAATGGGTATCTATGAATTTGACTGTGGTTACTAGTGTTTGTTCTGTCATATTATAGATATGACCTGTTACTTCACCTTCTTGTGAGCGCCAAAGAATAGCTAGGTGATCTTTGGCTAGTGACACCATTTGTATGTGACGAGCTTCATCTGTCCAGTTTGTAATTGATGGATCACTCAAGCAGGGAAATGGAATTTTTTCTTCTTTTGCTTCTTCAATGACATCAGCATCTCTGAAAAACATTCTGCCGCCAGGAAGAACAGCCAGGGAATCTGGGCGTCTGCCAAGACTTGTTTTTAAAAGAGGTTTGACAAGAGGTGTTGCCGGTGTGCTTAGATCAAGAATATGAGAGAGCTTGCCTTGATAATTGAGAATGGCAAATGAAGAGGTCGTATCTGGAAGGCGAATAGCATGTGTGGCAAAGGAATTTATTCGTTTGCCAGAACCTAGTTGCGTGCCATTAGCGGCATCCAAAAGAGTGAAATGGCTTAATCCAATACATATAATGCAGCTGCCTGCGCTAATTATATTTAGAATAGGAGTCATGTTTTCATCTTTGAGTTCGGCCAAAGCAATCGGTGAACCGTCTATGCCAGAGCGAATTTCAACTTTGTTATAAGGGGGAGATAAAATTGCTATATTCCCATTATCCAGGGCGCACATTTTATTTGTATGCCTAGTTGCTGTCCAGGACGGGAGTTCTTTGCTTTCTAGTGGGTTATGCAGGCTCATATAGGGACTCTAATCGTCTTAAAATTGGTGACACAATAACATAAAATGCTGTATAAGATCAATATTTGACCTTAAAATGTTACTTATAACGCATTTTGTTTTCTTGCTAAAAAATGCTCTTATATGAAATATTTTTGATATTTTACATATATAATGCCCCAAATAATTAGAGATAGGAGTGCCTATGCGAAGTTCAAAACTGCAATTAGATAATCTGTATTTTGATCTTGAATTGGAAACCAAGAAAGGTCGTAAGGGAGCAGCAACGGTTGCTGTTGGACAAACGCTAGATGATACGCTTGACCTTTGCGCTGCAGGTGAAGAAAACAACTTACTATTAAAGACCATCAAATGTTGTGGCTCATTCTGTAGTTGTTTACTGTGTTGCATTCCTAGATGTTGTTTTTTAGCGCCTAAACGAGCCTATCATGCTTACCATGACTATTGCGGCCCAGAAATGCAAAGTATGGATGATCTGGCAGCTACCCCAAAAAATAAACGGTAAATTTCTTAAAGCGAATGCGTATGAAGTTGTCACTTATGAAAACTTCATACGCTGATTCAGATGATTAACATATAAATAACTTATTTATTCTCGAATCATCCGATTGATTAATGGCAGCAAAGCAAAACTGATTATTGCCATAGTCAATGCAATTAACCCATAAAGAGTAAACGCATGACTATAAATCGGTAATGAAGCAACCGCAGTTGCATGTTCAGGAACAGCGGCAATATTAGCAAGAAAACCACCCACAGCAAACGATGCTGCCTGTACGAAAAACCAGACACCCATCATCATGCCCGTCAAATGTTTTGGACAAAGGACTGTAATCATAGCAAGTCCGATGGGTGATAATAAAAGTTCGCCTATGGTTTGCAATAAATAGCTTATGACTAACCACCATGCTGAAATCACACCTGCATCATCACCAAAAAATTTTGCTCCCAGTGCAAGCACCAGATAACCTGCACTCATAAATAATATACCAAAGGAAAACTTTTTTTGTGTTGATGGATTAAAGCCAAAATTGTCCATGCGCAGCCATAATCTGCTTAAAATAGGGCTCAATGCAATAATAAAAAAAGAATTAAAAAATTGCGTGCCTTCCGCATCTAATGGAATGCCAAGAATTTGATGATTCATATTGCGATCAGCAAATAACATTAAGGAAGTAAATGTTTGATTATAAAGGGCCCAAAAACCAAAAGAGATAATAATAAGTATCAGGCAGGCTGACATTTTTTTGCGTTGTAATAGCGGTTCTTTTAGTAGAAAAAATACTGTCATGAGTAAGATAAAGACAGCAGCAACTGCAATGAGATTTGCTGTTGTTTCAGGATAGATAAAGGCCAGTTGACACAGTCCGACAAATATCATCACGCCAACAGAAAGTAAGCCATAAAATTTATAACCAGGCTTGGTGTGTTCAAGATTTTTTTTCGGATAAAGACCTGCAGTTCCTAATGATTTTCTTCCTAACATAAAAGTAATTTGACCAATCATCATTCCCATTGCAGCTAACAAAAAGCCAGAGTGCCAGCCATATTTTGCCACTAACGTACCAGCAATAAGGGGTGGTATTAATGCTCCAATATTAATGCCCATATAAAATAAGGTAAAACCACCATCACGGCGAGGATCATTTTTGCGATAAAGTTCGCCCACAATGCTAGATACATTCGGTTTAAAAAAACCGTTAGCACAAATGAGCAAGCTAAGGCCAATAAAAAACAATGTCTTATCAGGAGAGGCGCAAATTAAATATGCCACAATAAAAAGAGCGCCGCCAATAATAATGGATCGTTGAAATCCCAGATATTTATCTGCAAGGTAACCACCGATTGTAGGTGTCAGATACAACAGCGAACTAAAAGCGGCGTAGAGTAAATTCGCATTGCTATCATGCATGAGTAATGACTTGGTCATATATAAAATGATGATAGTTTGCAGCGTGTAAAAACCGAATCTCTCCCAAAGCTCTGTAAAAAATAGCAAATAGAGACTGTTAGGTTGCCTGTCAGCAATAGGTTGAGTGAGTGTTTGTGTGTTCAGCATGCGTTTTTTACCTGGCGTTATTGTAAGAAAGGTCTAAATATGCTAGATATTACCTAAATTGGAGTTTTAATGCTAGATTCTCTAAAATCAACTCCAACACTCCCTTCTGATGGATCTTCATTTTTGATAGCCTTTTCTTAAAAACATTGTGTTCAGCGGCGATATAAAAAGTGGAAAAAAACAGGAAAAATAGTCGTGAATCATTTACAACAAACTATGTTTAAACGAACTTGTGAATTATCAGTGTTTGCGTTGCCGCTGACAGCAAGTATGTTCATACAAATGTTCACCGGTTTTTTTTCAATGCTGATGGTCGCAAGACTTGGTGAGAATGCGCTGGCGGCTGGCGCGCTAGCAGTTTCTACTTATACGACGATTTCATTAGTTGTACTTATTTTTTATGCGATAGGAATTCTCATTAGTCATAAGAGAGGACAAGAAAAAGAACTAACAGAAATGGGTGGCATTGTTAGAAATGGATTGTGGCTGGCGTTATTGCTAATGCTGCCGGTAGGTGCCTTACTGTGGTATGGAGATAGTATTTTAGCGCTATTTCGTCAAGATGCTAACTTGATTAGATTGACGCGTTCCTACTTTCATTACGCTGCATTTGTGATGCCGCCAACATTTATCTGTATGGTCATCATGCAATTTTTTATTGGGATGGGGTGGCCAAAAATTTCCTTGTACATTTCTGTTTTTCTCTTTCCTTTCATGTTATTGCTTTCCTATGCTTTAATTTTGGGAAAATTTGGATTGCCTATGTTAGGTCTAGCGGGAATTACAGCCGCATTAGGCATTTTGCAAAGTATAGTTTGTGTTTGTTTGCTCGGTTATCTACTAATAGCAAAAAATATAAAAAAATATGCTATTTTCACGGGGAGCTTAAAACCGGATTTTTCTTTGATTAAACATATTTTTTTATTGGGCTATCCAATAGGAGTGCAGTTTGGTGCTGAATTATCTGCAATGACGATAGCGACTTATTTGATGGGGCATTTTGGAGTCACTGCATTGGCTGCCTCACAAATTGTGTCTCAGTACTCTATGCTGGTAGTGATGATTATTTTAGGCTTATCGCAATCAGTGACAATGTTATCTAGTGCAGCCTACGGAAAAAAAGAAATACATTTAATTCAACAATATGTTTGGGCAGCGATTTATATTTTATCCATAATTTTATCGGTCGTTGTTGTGATATTTATATTTTTTCCTAAGCCGCTTATTTTATTTTTTAGTGGTCATGGTTCTTTTGATAATAATCAGTTAATTCATTTGTCAGTAATATTTTTTGCAATATCTGTAGTAGTACTTTATGCCGATGGCATTCGTCATATAATCTCAGGTGGATTGAGAGGGCTGCATGACTCAAAAGGACCCATGCGGATTAGTATTATTGCTATGTGGTTAGTGTCATTGCCTGTTAGTTACCTGGTTGGTTTTGTTTGTCATGGCGGTCCTATAGGATTGCGTATGGGTTTTTTAAGTGGCTTTATTTTTGCTGCGATATTTCTTTCTTTACGAATATATAAAAAATTGCATTTAATCAAACAGAATAAAATTTAATATAGGTATTATGCGAAAAACGTTGGTAATAAATTACCCTGCCAAGGCTTTGACTAAAAGAGATTCAAGCGTTTTGAAATAATATTTTCTTGAAAGGTTCGCAAATAAAAGGTATTTATGGCCAGATTCGGTAATTTTTTTGGAGAAAAAGATGAAAAGTAAAAAAATATTTTGTTTAATTACTGCGCTATTTTGTTTGATACTCGCAGGTTGCGCCAAAGATGTGCCGCCTGGTAATTATGATGCATCAGAAGTCGGTAAAGTGAAAAAAGTGATTTCTGGCACAATTATTTCCATGCGTCCGGTTAATATTCGTAATAAAACAGCTGAAAATACGGCGACCAACACAACGCCCACGACTGAAGTAGCTGATAACGGTGTAACGCGTAGCCATGGGTTTGAATATGTCATTCGACTCAATAGTGGAGCTGTCATTTCTGTGGTACAAACCGATACAGTGACGTTGAAAGTTAAGCAACACGTGCTGGTAATTTACGGTGAAAATACACGAGTTGTTGCTGATGATGGTGGGGAAGACTATTAGGCGACACGTTGTTCCTTGCTTTGTAAAAAATGCACCATGCTCCTCTTTTTCGAAGGGGAGCAACCTTAAGAAAATTCAAATTGATCATCGATGATGGAACATTACAAACCATCATAAGACTTCTTCATCAGTTTCATGCTGCGTTCTTAGAAGGGCTGATCGCAGTAATGTGATCGGCCTTTTCGGTGGATGGAAACCGCATCTCCTCTTGAGCTTAAGAATTTGCTTCGGTTATTTTATAAGTAATACTCCTTGGGGTGCTTTAACTTTGCCCACATGTAGAGTAATATTCTTGTTTTAGGTCAAAGGGGATAAGTAATGTTACCAAATCATTATCGAGCTATTCATAGCGAAGACAGTAAAGACGAAGAAAGCAAAGAAGAAGCCGTTCTTCTCCCTTCCATTGCTAAACAAAGAAAATATATTACTCAAATTTCGGACTTTCGCACTTCTAGCATTTTAAAAAAAATTATTGAGAAAAAGATTAACCGAAAATCATATGGACTTTATGAATACACCGTCTTTTTTTCTAGTGTGATTTTATTATTCAGAATAATACCTGCCTATAAATATTGTTCTATTCCAACTTGCATTTTACCAGACCCGTCTGATAGCACCTCTTCACCTGTAAGATCTTCACGATGCTTCCCCCCTGAAGACACGACCTGTGAAAATGATTTATTTTTGATGGCGGCACTTTCGATTTTAATCATAGCCTCAATTATTTTAAGTCGTAAGTGGGTAAGCAGTAGTCCGATCCAAAGAGCGTTTGAAGCTCCCCTCTTAAATGTAATTGTTACAAACTCAAAAGGCAAAGTTAAAACTCTTTCCTCTTTAGGTGAGGCTTGCAAGGAATTAACGAGTATAAAAATAACAGCTGAGAATGGTTTATCTAATCGTTATGGTGCTTGCATTTTTTTTAAAGGTATATCGAATATTCAACGAAAATTTGGCTCTCCACCTGTCTTCACTAAGGTATTTTCTGATCCTGTTAAGTTACGGATTGCGGAATTTTTAGGTTGTGAAGATATTCCAGATAAACTTGCTCAGAAAGAAATAAAAAGGAAGCTTAAATCGCATAAGACTCTGTAAACAAATAACTTGGACTTTTGGCGCCTAAATAGGATTCAGATTTGGAAAATTGATGATAGGGGTTTGAGGTTCAGTGGAGCAGAAAACCGGCTTAAGGTTCTGCATTACCAGGATCACGCAAATTTTCTCAGCTCTCCTCTGAGACTAGCAAACATTGAAGGATTTTCGAGAGAACTACACATAAGTTATTTATATGAATATGCAAACAATCGTTTAGAAGATATTTTATTTGAAGAAAAGCAATTGCAATCACAACATTCTTTACAATCTGCTTCTACAGTGAAAAACCGACGTTAGTGATGTCTTTGGAAGCCCTCAAGTATCAAATTAAGATATCTAAATTTGATACTTGACACGGATTTTGTGCCCCTATGATAAATTGCTCTCAAGCACCACGAAAATGGATTACATCACCTGATTTTCCGGGATAAAGTGAACAACTTCCAGCGGACGCGCTAATGGACCATCCTTTATTTCCTATTATTTGGAAACAATAAACTTTACATACGTGCTCGTTTTGATCCTCTTATTTCTGCTTGATGATCTTGCTCAGCAGCCTTTCCATCGTATCGTTTATCAGGTCTTCCATGTGGATAAGTAGATCTTGCTCTATCTCTATCGTCATGGACAATGTGCGTCGTCCTTTCTTTTTGAGTAAAGATTGATGAACCATGATAGGCTGAATGGTGATGGCGGGTGCTTTCTCCTTTACGTTCACCTCTATCGTCTCGTCTTGAGGAGCAAGCTTCTGCTGGATGGTGATGGCGGGTGCCTTCTCCTTTACGTTCATCTCTATCGTCTCGTCTTAAGGAGCGAGTTTCTCCGGCACCTTTAGCACCTTTATATTCCAGCTCGCGTTTTTCCTCTCTTGCATCTTCTGTTATTGCAGTTTTTGCCTCTCTTACCGGTACTACACCAAGGAGTATCTGTTGCCAAGCAAAAACTTTTGGCGCATTTGAGAAAGCATTAAATCTTCTTTTATTTGTAATCTTCGGATCTGCTCCATATGTTATTAATAAAGCAGCAATGTCACGATGTTTTGATCCACCTTCTTTACAAGCTGCATTCAAAGGCGTAAATCCATGTTTATTTTGAATATTGATAAATGCTAGAAAGGCTGGGGTTTCTCTGCCACCAAAAACTGTTTCGGCACTTCTCAGGAGCTCACGAACGATCTCAAGATGTCCTTCTTTACAGGCGGTAGTCAGTGCGGAAAAACCATCTTTATTTTGATGAATTAAAAAGTTTTTAAGACCTTTAACATCGCCAGCAAAAGTAATATTAGCAGCTGCCAGTAATGTCTTAACAATCTCAAGATGTCCGTCTTTACAGGCAGTAGTAAGTGCGAAAAAACCATATCTATCTTGATGAATTAAAAAGTTTTTAAGACCTTCGACATCGCCAGTAAAAACAATTTTAGCAGCTGCCAGTAATGCATTAACTATCTCAAGATGTCCGTCTTTACAGGCGGTAGTAAGTGCGGAAAAACCATCTCTATTTTGATGAATTAAAAAGTCTTTAATACCTTTGGCATCGCCAGCAAAAACAATTTTAGCAGCTGTCAGTAATGCATTAACAATCGCCAAATGGCCAGCTCTACAGACGGTAATAAGTGCGGAAAAATCATCTCTATTTTGATGAATTAAAAAGTTTTTAAGACCTTCGACATCGCCAGCAAAAGTAATATTAGCAGCTGCCAGCAATGCCTTAACAATCTCAAGATGTCCGCCTTTACAGGCGGTAGTAAGTGCGGAAAAACCATCTTTATTTTGATGAGCTAAAAAGTCTTTAAGACCTTTGGCATCGTCAGCAAAAGCAACTTTAACAGCTGCCAGTAATTCATTAACAATCGCCAAATGGCCAGCTCTACAGACGGTAATAAGTGTGGAAAAATCATCTCTATTTTGATGAATTAAAAAGTTTTTAAGACCTTCGACATCGCCAGCAAAAGTAATATTAGCAGCTGCCAGTAATGCTTTAACAATCTCAAAATGTCCTTCTTTACAGGCGGTAGTAAGTGCGGAAAAACCATCTTTATTTTGATGAGCTAAAAAGTATTTAAGACCTTCGGCATCGTCAGCAAAAGCAATTTTAGCAGCTGCCAGTAATGCATTAACTATCTCAAGATGTCCTTCTTTACAGGCGGTAGTAAGTGCGGAAAAACCATATCTATCTTGATGAATTAAAAAGTTTTTAAGACCTTCGACATCGCCAGCAAAAGTAATATTAGCAGCTGCCAGTAATGCATTAACTATCTCAAGATGTCCTTCTTTACAGGCGGTAATAAATGCGGAAAAACCATCTCTATCTTGATGAATTAAAAAGTTTTTAAGACCTTCGACATCGCCAGCAAAAGTAATATTAGCAGCTGCCAGTAATTCATTAACTATCTCAAGATGTCCTTCTTTACAGGCTGAAGTCAAACAATTAAATCCTGTTTTAGGATCTTGCCAAATTTTCTCAGCATCCGGCGAAAGAAAATCTTTCTGCTTAATTAAATCAATTAGTAAGGCTCGATGAATATCGAACAATTGAGTATGTAGTATAAAATATATCAAATTATGTATAAAGTGGGTATAAACTTCTTTAGCCCGCTGCTCAGCTTCAGCTAACTTATAGTCTCTACCCCTATCATCCTTATAGTAATGCACCAATTCGTCTTTAACCTCACCTATGAGTCTTTTCCCCATATCTTTATGGTCAATTGCGTCTTTTTCATCTTTTTGTTCTTTTTGATCCCGCGACCAATCCAAAACTTTATTCATCGCTAAGCGTGTGGTCCTATTAAAAGACTGGTCACGCTTCAATTCTGCTTGTCGGAAATCGTAAAAATTACATGAGGATCTGCTTGCTGCCATACTGAGTCACCATTAAAAAGTAATAAAAATTAGTCGTAAATTTAGCATGTATCGCACATAAATAATACTATAACTAATAAAATGTAACGATTTATTGACAACTGATTTACTTTTTTTAACCCGGAAACTTCAAAGAAAGTGGTGAAAGTTTATTAAGAAGAAATAAACCTAGATCTAAATCAGATTTTCATCTGGCATTATCTGCAGCACTTTCGTCTATGAATGACGGAGATTTTGAAGAATGGTAGGACGCATGTGGTTATTCTTTAACGGCATGAGCATGCTTATTTAAACAGCTATACAAAAACAATTTCATTATATTTTCCGCGAGGATTAAAATAACTATGATGCCCCTGGATCAGAAAAAAATATGGGGCCACGCATCAATGGCACTAGTTTAAAGGGGCAAATTCTAACGTAAGTTTATGATTTAAGATGAAATCAGTTTCCAAATTAACTATGATTTGTTTCGCCAAGAAACTATCAAATTTAAAAGGAAACTGACACATGG
>Ga0207001_1013_pt1 | contig 37962 bp, 31 predicted proteins | sample Alteio_BWMinCont_91_FD_153481 | JGI IMG/M metagenome (GOLD analysis project Ga0207001, IMG submission 153481) | Enriched cells from forest soil in Barre Woods Harvard Forest LTER site, Petersham, Massachusetts, United States -... | ecosystem: Environmental > Terrestrial > Soil > Temperate forest >... | reverse complement strand
TAAGACAACAGAAGTTGAATAAATAACTTTTTTCATAGTAAAGCTACACCTCTTGCATAAAACATATTTAAAAATCCAGTATGAAATATATAACTGCTAAATATACCTAGAACTGTTGACAATAACAAACTCTTTTCACATACTTCATAGGTCGGTCGTGATTATTTAGGTTTCATTTTCAGTTAAGATCTAAAGAAGATTTATGCCCAAAAAATGGCTGGTTTTTGTCACCCCCCTCTGGCTTACAGCCTGCACTTTACCGTTACCAACGGGTAATGTATTTGATCCTTGTGATGACGCTATCGTGTTTAGTCGAGAAGATATTAATTCTGACTCATGTCCGCGTGAACGTGAGCGTGAGAGTGAATGTCAAACTACCCATCGATTATGTGATATTGATGAAATTCGTGCTTGTGCAGAAGTAGGAGATATTCATGCGGCTGCTTGTTTGGGTCAAATTTATTTAATCGGGGACGGGGTGCCTTCTTGTGGAAAAAAAGCAGCTTATTGGTTTAGAAAAGCAGCAGAAGGGGGTTTAGTCTATGCAGAAGTGCAAATGGGCAATTTGTATAGAGATGGGATAGGTGTGCCAAAAAATAATCAAGAGGCCATTCATTGGTATGAAACTGCTGCACGTCAATGCGATATAACAGCCATGTTGGCTTTGGGTGAAATGTATAAAGGCTGGCATGGTATGAAAGCAAATTATGCCAAAGCCATGAGATGGTATCAAAAAGCTGCTGACTTAGATTCTCAAGAGGCCGAATTTCAAATAGCTTGGATTTTGGCTCGAGGCGCAGAAGGTAGAAAAGGGTACTCTAAAGCAATTGAGATCTTAACCCAACAAGCAGAAGAGGGTAACCCTGCTGCATTGACCGAATTAGGAGATTTGTTTTATGAAGGGCGTGTGGGTCCTCGCAATTTAAAAGCAGCTCGAGAGTATTATGAAGTGGCAGCAAAAGGAGGTTCTACAGAAGCTGCATTTAGGCTGGGTATGTTATATGACGCAGGACTAGGGGTGTCTAAAAATCATAATGTAGCTACAGATTGGATCACCAAAGCTGCACTCGGTGGATTACCCGCTGCAGAAATCGCTTTAGCGAATAGATACCGTGATGGTCTTGGTGTTGATAAAAATTACAAACTTGCAGCACATTGGTATTGGAAAGCAGCACAACATGGGGTAGGAGCTGCAGAAATTGAATTAGCAGATTTGTATCATGCAGGTAAGGGTGTCCCACGTTATTTACCTGAAGCAGTGAGACACTATGAGATTGGTTACAAGGAATCGAAGTTACCCTATCCTGCATTGATGCTCAGTGTCATGTATGAAGAAGGGCGTGGTGTAAAGCTTGATTTAGAAAAAAATGTTGAGTGGTATAAGCGTGCCAGCAAGCAATATGGGTTTGCGCGAGCAGAATATAAAATTGGGCGTCGTTTTGCAACAGGTTTTGGTCTTAAAAAAGATTTACTAGAAGCGCGTAAGTGGTATTTGTTAGCGGCTGAATGCGGGTTACCCATTGCTGCTGTTGAGCTTGGTGATATGTATTATAGTGGTGAAGGTGTTGAACAGAATTATACAAGAGCCTATCAATGGTATCATAGAGCAGCTTTAAAAGGACATTCTTATGCTCAATATATGGTTGGGTTTATGGCATTAGAGGGAAAAGGAACTGAAAAAAATCTTGCACGGGGAGTAATCTATATTCGAAAGGCGGCTTATCAAGGTGCAAGACAAGCCCAATATCAATTAGGTGTGCTTTATCTTTATGGATTTGGGGTAAAACAAAATGATTCACAGGCTTATGGTTGGTTAAAAACTGCTTTGGAAGATGAGGATGATAAAACTTCACAAATCATAGTGAATCTAATTGATAAAATGAACCCTAAAGCGCGCGAGCAGGCCGTAAAGCTTGCTCGAGAGTATGAGCGTAAATATCATTTAAATATTCAAATTCCTACTCGTTAAGGGGGGTAGTGTGATGAGGATGCGCTAGGGGCAGGAGCCATAAAATCAGTTGTAAGTTTTAATCTTTCTTGAGATTCTTTTTTGAATTGCTCACAAGTTCCCAATATAAATGGTAACTCAGAAAAATTATTACTATCTATAAGCATTTGCATTCCTGTAATTTGGCTTTTTATACTGCTCAATAATTCCTTGGTAACTGAGAGATGATGATTTGTCATAGAAAAATCATCACCTGACGTGGCCTTAGCAAAGTGTTCCTCTATTTTATTTGAAAGTTCGTTTAAGCTTGAACTTAACATGTTTAATTCCATAATGTTTGTATTTAAAATAGCTATTTGTTCTGTTGATCTAAGAACAGATGCTGGCCTGTCTAAAGCACACTTCGAATCGGGGCCATCCATCCAATGGGAAGCACCACGTGGGATATCTAAAGCAAGCTTCAAATCAGTAAATAATAATGGTGGGGTTGCAACAGATGCTGGGATCTCTAGTTCTGGTTTTGTGATATTAAAGAGTTTCATAAGATCAAATAGAGGGCCATTTTCAGCATTTAATTTAGATGTTCCTAATTGATTTACCAATTGCATAAATTCTGTCATATTACACGCTTGTTCTGAGATATTACTTAAATGCATTTGATCTTCCTGACGTAAAAGCCAATGCAAGGTAATTGCAGTTCGACCATCTGGAGTAGTGACAAGGGAATAAAGACTTTCTGTTGTGTCATAATCTACACCTTTGAGAACCCCACCATTAGGGGCATCGCCTGAACAAACGATTCCATCTATAGGATCTGCATGAGGATGAGAAACTGCAGGGATAGGTCCAACGAGCGCATTTCTAATGTCATCGCAATTAATAGCTGGATTTCTTGAATATATTCCTAGTCTGGAACTTGTTGTAACATTGAGGGTACTGCTAGTCATGGTCAGATCATGTTCAGGTAGTCCATGTACCCAATAGTGAGGTCTTACCAATAGAGGAAGGGGAGCAGGAGTTTTTATCCAAGGGATATTTTGGGTTACAAAGAATATTTCTATTTTGGCAGGATCTATTGTTGCAACTGCTGTCCGTATCTCTTCGGGAAGTGTATGTATTGTTTCACGAGGACATCTGACAGTGACAGTTGATGTGAGAAGCCCATTATTATTATCTAGGGGATTATAGGGATGAAACATAACTGTTTCTGAAACAGCGGAGTAGAATCCTTTATAATGTTTTGTAGGTCGTAATGCGTGATTTAAGTGCGTATGATTGGATATTTCATTAAATGTTCTCTTAAAAGGGTGTGTCCGAAATTTTTCAAGTGACATTTCTTCTACTGCTTTCTTATCTTGAAAATCAAGCTCTGTTTGAGTAGCGGTTGCTGCTGAACCCATTGTTGCTGCCATTAAAAATTACCTCTATATAGTTATAAATGTGAAGATACACCAAAATTTAGTTCTTAAAGAAAGATGATGTCATAAAACAAGGGATATTGTCAAGCAAAATAACTAATATTTGTAATGATTTGCTAAAATGTTTTTTGTTAATAGTGTGCGTAGATAAAACCCTTTAGGTCCTGTTAGGATAGCCTCGCCTTGTTCATTTAGGGTTGAAGTTAAAATACGGCTGTGGGCTGCTTTGGGTCGAATCTGAAGGTAAAAGCCTTGTTTTGCAGAGAGTTTAGCGATTTGGCCTAATTGGAGTATTTCAGTTAATTCTTCCCAATCTTGTTTAAGTATTGCTTCTGTTTTAGGGCAAGGTCTCCAAAGAAGGGGCGTACCAATACGACGTTCTGGAATTGGAATTTGCGAGGAGGCTTCAATGGGTACCCATAATACATGTGCTAATTTTTTATAAACCCGAGAAGTTCTCCATATTTCAAGACTAGGCTCTAAGGGTGCAGTGCATACATAAGTAGATTCTTGAGGTCGATAATCAGCATCTAAGGGTAGCGTTTTGAGTTCAATGCCAAGATATGAAAAATCAGGTTGAGATTTATTAGTACTGTCTGCACCCAGATGCCATTCAATGAGAGTGCCTACCCAGCCCTTAGCTTGGTGAAGGGTCGTTGGGATCTTTTGATTAAAAGGATGAGCGAGTTCAAAAATGGTTTTACCTGCAATGATTCGACATCTGTCTAATAATTCCTGTTCACTTTGGGGTGGAGGTATTTGCATATTGTCTGACTGAACCCTTTATGAATGCTTACAAGTTATAGTTACAATGACTGTTATTATCTCAAAAAATGTGTAAAATAACAGCGTTATAGCTTTCTAGTTATAAACGCTTTAGGACATATAGGTTAGCTACTCTGATTATTAATGCGGATATGTTAGAACCCGGTTGGCGATCACGACTTGTGTCGGAATTTGAAAAACCTTACATGCAACAACTTCGGATGTTTTTGCGTCAAGAAAAAGATCACCGGAAAGTAATATATCCTAAAAGTTCAGAAGTCTTTCAATCCTTTACACTGACTCCTTATGATCAAGTAAAAGTTGTTATTTTGGGCCAAGATCCTTATCATGGCCCCGGTCAAGCGCATGGATTGTGTTTTTCAGTGAGATCAGGGATTCCATTGCCGCCTTCACTGATTAATATTTTTAAAGAGTTGCGTGATGATATAGGAATACCGTTACCCAAAAATGGGTGCTTAGAATCCTGGGCAAAGCAAGGCGTATTATTATTAAATAGCGTTTTGACTGTAGAGCGGGGACGAGCAGCTTCTCATCAGGGTAAAGGTTGGGAGCAATTTACGGATAAAGTGATTGGAGTATTAAATGAAGAAAAAAATGGATTGGTATTTGTGTTATGGGGAGGATATGCGGAGCGGAAAGGGCAATTTATTGATGGGAAGCGACATCTGGTGTTGAAAGCAGTGCATCCTTCTCCTTTGTCTGCACATCGAGGATTTTTGGGGTGTAGGCATTTTTCTAAAATTAATACTTATTTAAAACAAATGGATAAATCTCCAATTGATTGGCAGTTATAATAATGTGGTATTATTGGATAATTACACTATTAATATTCAGTTGTTGTGTTGTTCCTGTACAAGCAGGTATATATCAATGTGTGGGTGAATCCGGTGTTATTGAGTTTAGAGATAAACCTTGTCAATCCAGTTTAGAACAACAAGCTTTTTTACCCATTAAATATAAAAAAACCGAGGAAAAATTAGCTCGAAAGCAAGAAAAAGAAATAAAATTGATTAATAAGGAACTCGATCAAAAAGAAAAGCAAAGCGAACGACTTAAAGAGCGCACTAAAAAGCAACAAGAGAAAGAAAGTGCTAAAGCTGAACGGCGAAAAATTCGTTGTGCGAGATTGGATGAAAAGATTAAGACGATTGAAGATCAGTTAAAACGGGGATGTAAAATAAAACGTAACATACGTTTAAATGAGCAATTGGCACATTGTGAAAACATGAAACGTAAATATTGTAGCGAATAGGATTGATATGGAAAATAAGGGAGGGCGGGAAAACAAGATTGAACGGGAGCACGTGGGGGCTCTTCAATATTTAAGTGGTTCAATAGAACGTGTTACGTTTCATAGTGAGGAATCAGGGTTTTGTGTTTTAAAGGTGAAGGCACGAGGGAAGCGAGATTTGATCACAGTGGTAGGTTCTTCCATGACGGTAACCCCTGGAGAATATGTCGATTGTACCGGTGTTTGGGTTACCAATCGAGAATATGGATTACAATTTAAAGCTGAACAGTTACGGGTGGTTATGCCATCTACAGAAGAAGGTTTAGAAAAATATTTGGGTTCTGGGTTAGTGAAGGGCATTGGTGCACATTTTGCTAAAAAATTAGTCAGTGCATTTGGGTTAAAAGTATTTGAAGTAATAGAAAAAACCCCTAATCGTTTAATGGAGTTACCTGGAATTGGTAAGTTTAGGCGGGATACAGTTGTTAAATCCTGGGGTGATCAAAAAATTATTCGTGAAATTGTCGTTTTTTTACAGTCACACGGTGTTGGGACTGCCAGAGCAGTTAGAATTTATAAAACCTATGGTCAGAAATCCATTGCTAAGGTTAGGGAAAATCCGTATCGATTAGCGTTAGACATTCGTGGCATTGGATTTAAAACAGCAGATATGTTGGCTGATCGTTTAGGGGTCCCTAGGCACTCTTTGATGCGCGCAGAAGCAGGGGTTAGGCACGTTTTACAAGAATTGTGTGATTTTGGGCATTGTGCGGCTGAAAAAGAACAATTGATTGAAAAAGCCATTGAACTTTTAGATATTCCTCGAGATTTAATTGAAAAAGCGATTGAATGTGAAGAAACTGAAGGCCGTTTGGTTTCTGAAGATATTGAGGGTAAGGCATGTGTTTTTTTAGCAAGTTTTTATAAAGCAGAAGTAGGGATTGTTTCGAACTTAAAACGTTTAATGAAGCATACAGCAGATTGGATGCGAGAAATTGAAGTTGGTAAAGCCATTCCTTGGGTTGAGCGTAAAACCGGTCTTGAATTATCTATGACACAACAAACTGCTTTAAAAGCCGCTCTGCAAAATAAGGTAGTGATTATTACAGGAGGGCCTGGGGTTGGTAAAACAACATTAATAAACAGCATTTTGAAGATTGCCCGTATCAAGACACGCAACATATTACTGTGCGCACCCACGGGACGGGCCGCGAAACGATTGTCAGAATCGACAGGATTAGAAGCTAAAACCTTACACCGCTTGTTAGAATTTGATCCACAGTTATATAGTTTTAGACGAAATGAAACTACGCCATTGGAGGCTGATTTGGTGGTGATTGATGAAATGTCTATGGTTGATCTGCTCATGATGCATAATTTATTGAAAGCAATCCCGGATACGTGTAGTTTGATGTTAGTAGGCGATGTCGATCAATTGCCGTCGGTTGGGCCAGGTGCTGTGTTGGCTAATTTAATTGAATCTGAAATCATTCCCACGGTTAGATTAACAGAAATTTTTCGTCAAGCTGCTAAGTCACAAATTATTATGAATGCCCATAAAATTAATAAGGGGAAAATTCCTAAATATCAATATGAACCCGATGAACAAACGGACTTTTATTTTGTACAAGGGGATACCCCTGAAATTATTCATGAAAAACTGATGCAGATTGTTGTGGAACGTATACCAAAACGATTTGGGTTTGATCCAGTGCGACAAATTCAAGTTTTAGCCCCTATGAATCGAGGGGGATTAGGGGTACGAGCATTGAATATAGATTTACAAAAACGATTAAATCCTCACAGTGAGAATGGTATCAACCGTTTTGGATGGACCTTTGCATTGGGTGATAAAGTCATTCAAACCGTCAATAATTATGATAAAGAAGTTTTTAATGGAGATATAGGGTTTATATCAAAATTGGATATAGATGAAGGGATCATTAGCATTCATTTTGAAAGTCGAGAGGTGATCTATGAAGTGGATGAATTGGATGAACTGTCTCTTGCTTATGCTATAACCATTCATAAAGCTCAAGGTTCTGAATATCCTGCGGTTGTTATCCCTATTTCAACTCAACATTATACCTTGCTTGAACGGAACTTATTATACACGGGAGTAACCAGGGGCAAATCATTAGTGGTCATTGTTGGACAGTTGAAAGCTCTTGGCATGGCGGTTCGCACAATTCGATCGACACAAAGAATGACCAATTTGGTGAACAGACTAGGTCAACTGCAAGACCTTAGTTGAGGATTAGCTAAATGTAGTCTATATGTTAGCAATGCGAGAGTCTTGTTTTGTTAACAAAATTTGGAGAGAATGAGTCATGAAAACATTAGCTATGAGTTTATTGGTTGCCGGTTCTTTGGCTTTTCCTGCAGTGTATGCTGCAGAAAATGCAGTGATGAATCCAGGCGACACTGAAACATCACAAAAGATGATGGATGGCAAGCATCATAAAAAGAAACATGGTAAAAAACACCATAAAAAACGTGCTAAACATCATTCCGAAAAGATGGAATCCAAAATGGAATCCAAGATGGAATCCAAGATGGAGTCTGAGAAGAAATCAGGCAAAATGGGATCTGAGAAGAAATCAGACAAGATGGAATCTGAGAAGAAATCAGGTTATTAATTTTTTCAAAGAATAAAGAAAGAGTAATAGATTTAATTCTATTACTCTTTTCTTTTTATCTCTATACTCTTCGCGAATGAATTTTAGGATTTGATGCAGCTTAATCGGGATCTTTGTGTTGGAGAAAGAAAAACAATTTTGGCTTTAGTACTCACATAAAATCGAATGCAATCACTGATTTCCCCTAAAGGCTTAAAACAAACACGCATATCATGATGTCTGGGTTGATTAAAAACATTGACGCCAATGTCATTAAATGCGGAGGTTAATCGATTAATGATCAGTGTATTATCAACCCGAGGGTTGACTCTAACATGATTTAATTCAAATAACAGTCCATCCAGGTTGATATGCGCTTCTCGAATGGGTTGCATAATACCTTTAGCAAGCGATTCTACTTTGACACATTCAACCACTTGTAGGTGCTCATTGAGTACAAATTCGTAAGCATCTCCGTGATGATATCGTGTCACTTGAAATGAATTGATGAGTATTTCTGGAGATACAGTATGCATATTTTTTTTATCGGCGTCTTTCTTTCAAACTTGATATAATGGCATTGATTTTGGAAATAAGTGAGGCATAGGATGAAAACAAAAGTTGCCTATAGTTGTACCGAATGTGGCTCTGTTAATCCCAAATGGAGTGGTCAGTGTGGCGATTGCGAGTCATGGAATACATTAATAGAGATTATTGCTACTGCGCCACAAAAAGAGAGTATAAGCACCAATCCGCGCTTTAAAGGGTATGCTGGGGTGGATGAAACAGCAGTTCAAGAATTGGCTGCGGTTTCTTTTGAAAATGAACTTAGGGTTTCTTCAGGGTTGTCTGAGTTAGATAGAGTTTTAGGTGGAGGACTTGTGTCTGGCTCTGTTATTTTGATTGGGGGTGATCCAGGCATTGGAAAATCAACCGTTTTATTGCAGACTTTATGTCACTTAAGTGAGCAGCATCGAACTCTTTATGTGACAGGCGAAGAATCTCTACAACAAGTGAAACTCCGTGCACATCGTTTAGGGGTACAAGATAATAATTTACGGTTATTAACCGAAACACATGTGGAGCGAATTTTGACCATTGCAATGCAAGAAAAACCGGAAGTCATGGTAGTAGATTCTGTTCAAACACTTTATACCGAGTTATTACAATCTGCACCGGGATCGGTAGGACAAGTGCGAGAAAGTGCAGCGCAATTGGTAAGATACGCCAAACAAACAGGCACAGCGCTTTTTTTGGTCGGGCATGTAACGAAGGAAGGAACATTGGCGGGTCCTCGAGTATTAGAGCATATGGTTGATACCGTGTTGTATTTTGAAGGAGAGTCTGACAGTCGATATCGTGTGATTAGAGCAGTGAAAAACCGCTTTGGTGCTGTGAATGAATTGGGTATTTTCGCGATGACTGATCGGGGTTTGAAAGGAGTCAATAATCCTTCCGCTATTTTCTTATCTCGCTACAGCGAACCTATTTCAGGCAGTATTGTGATGGTTACTTGGGAAGGCAGTCGTCCTATGTTGGTGGAAGTGCAAGCCTTAGTTGATGAAAGCCATTTAGCCAATCCCAGACGTGTCACAGTAGGATTAGAACAAAATCGATTAGCGCTTGCCTTAGCCGTGTTACATCGTCATGGGGGTATTATTACTTATAATCAAGATGTATTTGTTAACATTGTTGGGGGTGTGCGTGTTTTTGAAACAGCGGCTGATTTGCCGGTATTGTTAGCAGTTTTATCCAGTTTAAAAAATAAATGCTTACCAGATGATTTGATTGCTTTTGGTGAGGTAGGATTAGCGGGAGAAATTCGTCCAGTGCAAAGTGGACAAGAGCGTTTAAAAGAAGCTGCTAAACATGGGTTTAAACGCGCCATTGTTCCTCATGCGAATGCACCCAAAAGTACCATTGATGGCATGGAAGTAATTGGTGTGACACGTTTGAGCGAGGCGTTGATGCATATTTGAAATCAGAAATCCCCTATCTTCAAAATCCCCCCTAACCCCCCTTTTTTCAAAGTGGGGAATATGAGTGCCTCACTTTGAAAAATGTAATTGCGTAAAATTTCCAAATTCCTTATCAAAGTTATGAAAAGCAATCAGACTTTAGGGTCGCTACTGCTGCTTCTCGGAGGGGGTGGGGGAGAAGCTCCAGCAGAGGGAGTGGGCGATGACGCTGTGGATTCAGATGGAGAAGCTAAAGCTGCCAATGGAGGCTCAGATTTTGGATTAAATTTGGGATGAACGCTTGGTGATATATCATCATCTGGGGGTTTGTCAGGTGCTGATGATGTTGATTTTTGTGTTTGTGACGGTGCCTCTTTTTTTGGTGCCATTGGTTCAACCTTTTTACCAGTAGAGATATCTTGTATTTCTTGAACTGCTCTGAGTAAACCAGCATCACTTGTATCTTTGTTGATTGAGCTCAATTTCTCTCTAATTTTCGTTCTGTTTTCATTACTATCATTTGTAAACCATTTAAAAAAACTTGTTGGAAAAGAATGATTTTCATAGTTTTTCAAAAGTTGTTCTTTTTTGTTTACAATAAAATCTTTTAAAGCTCTGCAATACTCCTCTTGAATTACTTGATTTGAAACTTTTGGATCCAGGAGTTTATATGCCAGAGTATTAAATTCCGTTTCTCCCTTTTTTTTCATGTCTGACATCTTTTTTATTGCTTCCTCAAAATTCAGAGGTTTTTCATACTCCTTTGTTTTAGGATCGAAACCTAATGCATCTTTAAATCTTGCATTCAAATAGTTTCTTAAACCTGTTATTCCTTCTGCTTCCACAATCTGATTTTGTACTTGCTGAAATAAATCTCCTTTTCCGTCAGATAATCTTATTGCTTTATTGATTTCTTGGCAGATTCCACGGAATATATTATCAGGAAAGGCGGGAAAAAATACTTTATATCGATACGATGCTAATGCTCCTCTTTTAAAATTCTCAAAATTTTCTTTAGTAATACCAATACCCGCATTCTCCCAATATTCAAAATTATTTAATTGTTCTCTTAAATCTTTATCAATTTCGTTAAAAATTTCATTAACTTGTTTCACCAGCTCAGGGGTTATTGGAGGTTTTGCAATTTTTCTAAGTTTCTCAAGCTCTGCTTTGTGGCGATCTCCGAGATCCAACAATCCTATCTTTTTCTTATCTGTTTCGTTAAGGTTTGGATAAAAAAGCCGTGAGACCCTCATATCTACAGGGACATTATCATAATTTCCCCATTTTTCTTTTATCAATTTTATTAAATATTCATGTGGTGTTGACATTGAAATACCCAAAAAATTTTATTAGTAGCTCTTTATGTAAGACTATTTTGGGGGGCAAGAAGTTCCTGAATTTATTAGTGCTTATACACTTTTTTGTTGGTGAAACTACCAAAATCCCCTCTAACCTCTTTTTCAAAGTGAGGAATATTTAAGTCACAGTATGCAATTTTTTAAATTTAATACGGTGGGGTTGAAGGGCTGCATCCCCTAATCGAGCTATTCGATCTGCTTCATAATCTGAATAATTGCCATCAAACCAAGTGGTACGACCATCTTCTTCAAACGCTAAGATGTGGGTTGCTATTCGATCTAAAAACCAGCGATCATGGGAAATTACCAAAATACATCCAGGGAATGTTAATAGGGCTTCTTCTAACGCACGTAAGGTTTCGACATCTAAATCGTTGGTAGGTTCGTCGAGTAAAAGAACATTGCCACCGCTTTGTAGAAGTTTGGCTAAATGTACACGATTGCGTTCTCCCCCGGAGAGAGATCCCACATTTTTTTGTTGTTCTGTGCCTTTAAAGTTAAAGCGGCTTACATAAGCACGAGAAGGCATTTCGATTTGCCCAACAATCATCATATCCTGACCGTTGGAAATTTCCTCCCAAACAGTTTTGTTAGGATCTAACATATCTCGAGATTGATCAACATAGGCAAGTTTAACAGTTTCTCCAAATTCAACTTGGCCTGAATCGGGTTGTTCTTGATTCGTTATCAGTTTAAATAAAGTTGTTTTACCTGCACCATTGGGACCAATGATGCCCACAATTGCTCCTTTAGGAACTTGAAAACTTAAGTTATCAATTAAGAGGCGATCATTAAATCCTTTGGACACTTCTTTAAGAACAATGACTTTGTCGCCGAGGCGAGGTCCGGGTGGAATATATAATTCTGTTGTTTCTGCGCGTTTTTGAAATTCTTTAGAATTAAGTTCTTCAAAGCGAGCCAATCGTGCTTTACTTTTAGCATGTCTACCTTTGGGGTTAGTGCGTACCCAATCAAGTTCAGCTTTAATGGTTCTCTGGTGGGCAGATTCTTGTCGTTCTTCTTGCTCAAGGCGTTTTTCCTTTTGCATTAACCAACTAGAATAATTGCCTTCAAATGGGATCCCACGTCCGCGATCTAATTCTAAAATCCACCCAGCGACATTATCTAAAAAGTAACGATCGTGGGTTACTGCAACTACAGTACCTGTAAAAGTGTGTAAATAACGTTCTAACCAACCAACACTTTCTGCATCCAAATGATTGGTAGGTTCGTCAAGTAATAATAAATCGGGTGTTGATAATAACAATCGACATAAAGCGACTCTTCGACGTTCACCTCCAGATAATTGAGTAACATTGGCATTCCATGGTGGGAGTCGAAGTGCATCGGCTGCAATTTCCAATTTGCGTTCCAGATCCCAGCCACCGATGGCATCAATTTTATTTTGTAATTCCCCTTGTTTTTCAAGTAGGGCGTTCATTTCATTATCGTTCATGGGTTCTGCAAATTTTAAACTGATTTCATTAAAGCTATCGAGCAAGTTTTTAATTTCGCTAACGCCTTCTTCGACATTGCCTCGAACATCTTTGTTGGCATCTAACTGAGGTTCTTGAGATAGATAACCAATCTTAATATCTTTTTGAGGGGTAGCCTCACCCACTATTTCTTTTTCAACACCCGCCATAATTTTAATAAGGGTAGATTTTCCAGAACCGTTTAAGCCCAGAATACCAATTTTGGCCCCGTGATAAAAAGAAAGTGAAATGTCTTTTAAAATTTCACGTTTTGGGGGTACGATTTTACCCACTTTATGCATTGAGAAGATATATTGTGCCATTTCATACCTTTAGATGATTGTTCAGTAGGGCCATTTTCTTTGTCATACAATTGTGATATGATTGTACCATATTTTTCAAAGGATTTATGGTCGCATTATGCGATGTGCCGCTTATTGTACAGCTACAGCATTTGATATTCCAAGGTTGCTTAACTACCTTAGAACAAATTACGGGGCTACTCGTTTACGGGAAGTTATACATATAAAAATTCCCGTTATGGAGCAGTTAGAAACTGAAGAAAATGCTGAGTCTAAGGGGGCAGATGTCTTTTTTTTCCCTTACGGAGCAGTCGTCTGCTGGGGGTTGCGCGATGATCAAGAACGTAGACTCCTGCAAGAAATTCGAGAATATGAACAGCAGCATTTAGAGGTCATCGAAGATGACATGTTCTCATATATTTATGGTGAACAAGCTAAAATTGAAGACGATGAAATCACATTACCAGATAAAGATATCTTAACTAAACTTGCTTTCTCTCATGGTTTGGCACAATCTGTAAAATTAGGGGCTTTTGAACAAACCATTCAGAAAACGATTCATTTAACCAGAGAATTACCAGAATTTTTAGCTCGACAAGGGAGTATTCGCTTATCTCGCAACGATATTCGTCGCATGATGGGTCGATTATTCATTGATAGAAGTTCAATTAATCTCCATCAAGAATTGCTTGATACCCCAGAGTTTTTCTGGGAACATTCTGATTTAGAACCATATTATGCACAGGTCGCACATTACTTAGATCGCGAGCGTCGAGTAAGCGTACTTAATCAACGATTGGTTATTTTGCAAGAATTATTTGATATGTTGGCAGCCGAGCTCAATCACCAACATTCTTCACGATTAGAGTGGACTATTATATGGTTAATTGTGATAGAAGTGGTATTACACCTGGTAACAATGGCAACGGATATAATATAGGATTATTTTATGCAACGATTAGGGATACTTTTTTTATGTTTAATTAATTTAACGGGTTGTGCAAATTATTTTGCTTCTAAGCAACCGTTAACCCCGGAAGAAAAAACGGAACAAGATATTCGTATGCAAGAATTCTTAGATGCAAGTTCACCGAGAAATTTGAATGAACATCCAAAAGCCAATGATGTTTTAATAGAAAAATTTTCGACAAATAAAAGACCTTCAACGCAAGAATAACTTTATCTTCGACAGTCTAATGGCGCAAAATGTTTTAACTCTGCAGTGAGTGTAGAACACTTCCAAGTAATCACCCCATTTGACATGTTCGGCTCTAAAGAAATTTTGAATGAGGCTTCAGGGAGCGTAATACCCAGTTTTTCGGGGTTACCTGTTACAGTAATAATTCCTTTAGCAATTTCCATATTTTTGATCATGCCTTGATCTTTGATAAGTTCAATGCCGAGAGCTTTCTCATTAATAGTCTCCTTTCCTGTTCCCATGATGAGCGCTTCAGTGACAGCCATTTTTGCAGGTTGTGCTAATGTAATCATTTCTGTCACTCGTGCTCGTATTAAATAGTCGGTATAAGCGGGAACAGCTAATGCTCCCAATACACCAATAATCAAAACTACGACCATAAGTTCGATTAACGAAAATCCTTTTTGACTATTTTGACTCTGTTTTTGTCTATACTGTGTTACTACTCTCTTTTTCATTTTGTTTCTTCCTTGTGTTCCTTCTGTCCATGTATAAAGTGTATAAAGTAAAAAGCTGCGCGATTGTGCCAAAAGAACACTTGAAAAGCAAGAGTAAGTTGCAGAAGGGGGTAGGGAGTTTTATAATCGACGTTCTCAATGGTTCCTAATGGTTCACAATGATAAAACGTTCTTAAAGCCGGGGTAGCTCAGTTGGTAGAGCAACTGATTCGTAATCAGTAGGTCCGCGGTTCGATTCCGCGCTTCGGCACCAGCTAAATTTTTTGAGATAGAGTGCCAGCTTGTTCTGGGTAACCTTTGATTATTAAGAATTGTATACATCTTAGGAAATCAGCAATTCTCATTAGGATCATCATTTGTGCTGTTGTTGGGTCTGGAATATCTTTAGAGCTCTATTGTTGAATAAAGAACTTTCGAGATTATAATATAAATTATATATACATTTGGAGTAAAAGACAAAGTACTCTTATAGATTTCTGGGATATCTTATAGAAAAAAACGGGGTCAAATCTGGACTTTGTGACACCAAGGTACATTCTGGAACCTCACTCTCTTTTGTTTAGCGCTAAGTTAAAAAAACTAAATATGTGTAGTTCAACGAACATTTACGTTTCAGGGGCACTTCTATTTTTTTGTAGATCTTTACTATCTAATAGTTTATATTTTTATTAACTTTTTTAGCTTTTAACATAAGGTAGGGGTACTATTTATGGTTGCGATGTCAATAATCAAAAAAGATTCACAAATTGAAAAGAAAAATATTTGGTTAGTAAGTGGCGCTGTGTTATTTGGTGTGCTTTCCATCTGGTCTTTTCAATCAAATTTTGCTTTTAAATCAAGTGACTTTGGAATAACAAAGGAAGATGTAGTTATTCAAATGTCGACACCTGGAATGGGCACTGGTCATGGCCATGCAACACCTGGAATGGGCACTGGCCATGGCCATGCAACACCTGGAATGGGCACTGGCCATGGCCATGCAACACCTGGAATGGGCACTGGCCATGGCCATGCAACACCTGGAATGGGTACTGGCCATGGCCATGCAACACCTGGAATGGGCACTGGCCACGGCCATGCAACACCTGGAATGGGCACTGGCCACGGCCATGCAACACCTGGAATGGGCACTGGCCACGCAACACCTGGAATGGGCACTGGTCACGGCCATGCAACACCTGGAATGGGCACTGGTCACGGCCATGCAACACCTGGAATGGGCACTGGCCACGGCCACGCAACACCTGGAATGGGTTCAACTTGGACACCCGGAAAATCTGGAATGTCAACACCTGGAATGGGTACTGGCCACGCACCTGGAATGGGTTCACGTGGACCAGGGAGTAGCCCCAGTCCTTAGTCTGCATAATAAGCGGCACACATTACAATTGTAATGTGTGAGTAATGGAAACTCTCAGGCTTACTTAAGCTTGGGGGTTTTTTATGGTTGAGAAAAACACATTTTTTATAAATTTATAAAGGAGTTACCAAATGAACACTCATTTTTTAAAATGGGTATTTGTTTCTCGCTTCAAACAAAATCAACAACGTTCTTGGAAGGAATCAATTTTTGCACTTCTTGTGATTGCATTTTGTACGATTATATTGTCTCAAAAATATCTAGATAATCCAGTTAAAGAACAAGGACCAGTGGATTTGCACACTGCTGGTGCTTTAGCATTGTCAATAAACAATGCATTATGTCATAAAATTGCATACTCTGACTCGTTAGTGGATTTTCTGATCACCGCTCCTTTAAATACCCGTATATCTACGATACCAACATTATTGGCAGGAACAAAAAATACTTATTGTGAGAATGTAAGGCCAATTAATGCGCATGAAGAATATTCCCTTATGTATACATTAACAGCAATAATCAAGATAAATCCTAATATTACATTGAAAGGGTTAGGAGATTCTTTAGTTATTTTAAGATTTATCTGTGTTTTATTTTTTATTTTTGTTCTATTGCATTTAGGGATCAGTTTGGTTTTAGGGTTATTTCTTTCAAATCTTGCAATCATTATTCTTTATCATGTTCATTTATTATATGTTTATTCCATGTATTCTTTTCTTTTGCCACTACCTGTGGTGCTTATTGCTTTTATTGCATTAGCATTAGATCTTAAATTACATAAGCGGTTGGTTCCTGTTGTTTGTGTAGGTTTTTTAATAGGTTTTGGTGGAGCCTTTATTATAAATGTACGAACCAGTTATTTACCATTGGTGTTTTGTTGTTTTTTTCTTTATTGCTGTTTTTCTTGGTTTGATATTAAAAGAGATTTTGGTTTTTCCAAGAAATGGAAAATGTTATTGCCTGCTATTTCTCTATGTACATTTTTGTTAGGGTATAATGTTTTCCAACGGTCATTTATAGCTTCTTTACCTGCCACTACTGAGTACGCTCATACTTATCATGTTGTAGCTCATTCATTGCTATTATCTTTATCCGTTCCTGAAAATGAACTTGCTAAAAGAGAGGGTTTTATTTGGGGGGATGATTATTCTGGACTTATTCCGGCTCGAAAGATAGATCCCAATATTAATTATTTGGATAAGAATTACGAAAGTGCTTTATGGATTTACTACGCAAAACTTTGGCTTTTTTATCCTTCAGAAATGCTTGAAATTTATATTAATAAATCTCGGGCTCTATTAAGAGATTTTTATGGATATAAAAAAAACATGGAACAATCAAATTTAATTAAAATCGTAGGACTATTTTGTGATTATATTAACGATGGTAAGGTTTATTTCTATTTATTTATCATGTGTGTATTTTTAGGTTTATTATGTTGGTCCTTTTGGAATATTGGTATTGTGTTTTTTCTGGTTGCTTTCTTTAGTATAGGCGCTTTAATTTCACTAGAAGGAATGATCATTATGCCTTATTTTGTTATAGGGTATCATAACCTTTTACTTTTTATTGCGTTAACGTTAGTTTTAGGCCTATTTCAACTATTTTTTGAATCGATTATAAATAGAGGGATGTTATGGTGTCTTGAAAAAAAAGACTTAACTCTTAAAAAACCGTATAATGAAAATTGCTTTGAATAGGAGTTAAAACGCAAGTGTTAGACTTAAAACTAAAAATTGGCAATCTTTTTATTATCGTAATGATTTTTATGTCATCATATTCAGTGAACGCAAAAGTAATAGATGAAAAAGGTAACCCTTTACCTGAAGTAATTATGATTTTTAAAAAATTTGCACCTATTTTGCAAGATTCTAAAACAATTCCCGAAGAAACTCTGCAAGCAATTTTGCAGGATACAAATGATACTAATAAGTACACTAAACCCATTAACCTAGATGATCTAAACACATTGGCCCAAGAAAAATTTAAGCGACCTGCAGGTGTTGAAAGACGCGACATAGCAGAGTTTAACAAACAATTTTCACCCTATGATACTAAAGAGGTAAGAGCACTCTTTAAAAAAATAGGAGATATTGATGAGGTGTTCCCGAGTAACAAACCCATCGATTATGTTTTCATTAATGGATCTACAGTAAAGGGCATGCGTGATCGAGTGATGTCTTTTGTTAATGCATTCACAAACACAAATCAACAACATCCACTCAATTTGACTAAAAATGTTCAAATTGTTTTTTTGACTGGGGATAGGGCGTTATATCCTGAAGAAGATCAAAAACTGTTGTTGGATCCTTATCCTTATAAGAAACGACCAAATTGGCAAGTGCCCAGTGATTTACCAAAAAATGAATATGAAGCAGCTCGATTTATCTGGGAACAATTGGATATCCCAAGTGAAATTCGTGCGCTCCCGATAGTTTTTATTAACGCTCCTAAACCTAAGATATTACGCGACGGATTAGCTCGTCCACATACGTATGATACGATTGTTACATGGTTACAAGAGAACCCAGATGCTAAACCGGGACACTGTTTATCTGTTTCGAATAATCCCTATATTTACTATCAGCAGTTAACATTAACGAATGCTTTTTTAGAAGCTCAGTTATTAAAGCAAGGGTTTAGTGTAGAGGGAATGGGTCGAGCTGCAAATCCAAACATTGAAATTGCATTGTTGCTGGATAATTTGGCGAGGGTGCTTTACCAAGAAGTTCAAAGAAAAAGGATGTTATAGTGTTCCATAAAATACTATTTGGAATACCCTATGAAAACTCATAACCTGGTTATAAATGATCCCATTCATGGTGTGATGGAGTTTGCTGATTCAAATAGTCAATCCATTCGTACCATTATAAATCACCCACTTTTTCAACGTTTAAGGCATATTAAACAGTTAGGAATGGGAGATTTAGTATTTCCGGGTGCAGTTCACACACGATTTAATCATTCATTGGGTGTTGCATTTTTAGCGAATCGTATTATAGAACAAACTTTGCCATTAGAGAAAAAACGAGAATGGCAATGGATTGTGATGTTGATTTCTTTGCTACATGATATGGGACATGGTCCGTTTTCTCATGCTTTTGAACGGTTAACACAAGAAGTGGGCCTTACCAGTATTACGCATGAAGATTGGACCCCTTATTTTGTCGAAGAAATTAGCCATGTTCTCGATTCAGAAACTCTAAAAGTTATTCTGCCATTAATGACTAAATCTGAAAATTTGCAAGGGGAGTTTCAATTTATTAGTGATCTGATTTCTTCTCAATTAGATGCAGATAGATTGGACTATTTGTTAAGGGACAGTTATTTTTGTGGAGTATCTTACGGCAAATACGATTTAAATTGGTTGCTGCATTGTATGGTAGCTATCACAGATAACGAAAATAGATTGCGATTGGGTGTTTCTTTTAAGGGTATTGGTGCTGTAGAAAGTTTTTTAATGGCCAGACGTTTAATGACGCAAAGTGTTTATCATCATCCTATTATATATCTGCTGCAGTCGTTGACGATGGCTTTTTTGGCTGAATGTTGTGCGAGTATTCAAGAGTCTTCCATGCAAGCATTGTGTCCTCCCTTGTTAAAAAAATTCTTGGAAGGTCTTGCACAATATCGTGATAAAAAAATTAACAAGCTTCAGTTTATGAAATCTTATTTTGATGTATATAAACGATTAACCGATCATATGATTTATCAGTGGATTGAAACGGTGGTTTCTAATCAAAAAGGATTGCCGCAAAAAGTGGTCGATTTAGGGGAAAGACTTTATCATAGAAAATTGCCTAAAATTTTTCGAATTCCAAAAGGTAAAGAAACGATAGCTCTTAGTATTGTTGAAACTTTTAAAAAAGATCATGATTATGCATTTTGGCAAGTGGGATTAGAAGGGGGTAAATTTATAACCTATGAAGATAGTAAAGAAAAAATTCTTGTAAAAGACAAGGGGCCAATTGAAATTACTCAATTTTCTTTATTGATGGATGCCCTAGTAAATCAGAAGGAATCCCTATATTATTTTTATTTAGATACAAACTTATTGTCTCAAAAACCAATAAAGGATTTAATGTGCCGTTTAGAATGTTTTTAATTAGAGGAAAAATATGCGAATTTTAAAGTTAGGTACCTTTTTTTTCTTGATGTTTTTTATGGCAATGGGACTCCATGCTAAAGAACTGACTGCAGTTGTTAAGTTATCAAACATTAAGGTTGAAAAAAGTTCCGATAGGGGTGGGGATGAGTTTTATTTTAATATTACCTATTATTCCAGTCTTGGTCATTCAAAAAATATTAGGATCCCAGAATCTCCCACTCATTGGCTTTCTCAACATGTGGAAACCGTGAAAGATATTAATTTGTGGACAGGTACTTTAGCAGAAGGAGAAGAAGTTAGACTTATTTTATCGATTGTTGAACAAGATTACCCCCCTTGGGATCCTGATGATTTAATTGGGGGTGTAGAATTAATTTTGAAAAACGAGAAAGGGAAACTCAAGAAAAAATGGGATGTCCCTACTTTTGAAGAACGCGTTGAGGTTGAAATGAAAAAACCAGGTAATCCACAAACCTTTATTTTTAAAGGGGATGAAGCGCTTTATGATGTAGCATTTATAGTAAATCAACAGTAAAATGGTAGGATGCTAGTTAACACTAAAACTGGTTTACTTGAAGGTGTTCGTTATCTTCCCTCTCCCAATGCTGATATACGCCCGGAAGGTACTGAGATCGACCTTCTCGTAATACATAATATTAGCTTGCCACCTGGGGAGTTTGGGTTTTCTTTTATTGATGATTTTTTTACCAATACTTTAGATTTTTCCCTTCATCCTTATTTTACAGAAATTCGAGATCTTAAGGTTTCTAGCCATTGTTTAATAAATCGAGAGGGTAAAATTACCCAATATGTACCTTTTACTGCAAGGGCTTGGCATGCGGGAGCTTCTTGTTTTCAAGGTCGAGAAAACTGTAATAATTACTCAATTGGGATTGAGTTAGAGGGGACAGATGATATACCGTACACAGAAAGCCAATATAAATCTTTAGTAGGTTTAATTACTGCTCTACAGTCAGTTTATCCTAATATTACTCGAGATCGGATTGTTGGTCATAGTACAATTGCTCCTGAGAGAAAAACTGATCCGGGGTTTTCATTTGATTGGGGTTTGTTAACTAATTTGATAAAAAGATAGAGAGAGATTAAGATGATATCTGATGTTGATCCCATTGAAACTCAAGAATGGTTAGATGCCTTAGCATCAGTATTATCCGTAGAAGGTCCTGAACGAGCGGCTTATTTAATTAAAGAATTATTACAAAAAGCGCGCGAAGCAGGAACTGTTATTGGGGAATCCTTAAATACCCCTTATCAGAACACCATTCCTGTGGTTAAAGAAGTGGACATGCCTGGGGATCCCAGCATGGAAAGACGCATTCGTTCACTGGTTCGTTGGAATGCCGTTGCCATGGTTGTACGGGCAGGCAAAATTGATCCTGATTTGGGCGGTCATATAGGGACTTTTGCTTCCGCTGCAACTTTGTATGATGTGGGATTTGATTATTTTTGGCATGCTCCGAATGAAAATCAATCTGGTGATCTTATCTACATACAGGGACATGCGTCTCCAGGTATTTATGCACGTTCTTTTTTAGAAGGTGTATTGTCAGAATCTCAATTAAATCATTTTAGGCAAGAAGTCAGTGGAGAGGGGCTTTCGTCTTATCCTCATCCTTGGTTAATGCCACATTATTGGCAATTTCCCACTGTATCGATGGGATTGGGACCACTACAGGCTATTTATCAAGCACGTTTCATGCGTTATTTAGAAGCGCGATCTCTTGCAAAAACTGAAGATCGTCATGTTTGGTGTTTTTGTGGTGATGGTGAAATGGATGAGCCGGAATCATTGGGAGCGCTTTCTATTGCGGCACGTGAGAAATTAGACAATCTTATTTTTGTCGTCAATTGTAATTTGCAAAGACTGGATGGTCCTGTACGAGGGAATGGCAATATTATTCAAGAACTCGAGTCTATCTTCAGAGGCGCTGGATGGAATGTTATCAAGGTAATTTGGGGCAATTTGTGGGATCCCTTATTTGCCAAGGATACTAAAGGATTATTATTAAAACGAATGAGTGAAGTGGTTGACGGGGAATATCAAAATTACAAAGCGCGCGGTGGTGCTTATACTCGAGAGCATTTTTTTGGGAAGTATCCAGAATTAAAAGCCATGGTTGCTGATATGAGTGACGATGAAATATGGCATTTAAATCGGGGTGGGCATGATGTTAGAAAAGTTTATACTGCTTATAAAGCTGCCATTGAACATGTTGGACGTCCGACAGTAATCCTAGCAAAAACAGTGAAAGGATATGGTTTAGGAAGTGCGGGGGAGGCACAAAATATTGCCCACAATACTAAAAAAATGACCCCAGAGCAGTTAAAAGCTTTTAAAGATAGATTTAATATTCCGATCCCTGACGATAAAATAGCGGAAGTACCTTTTTATCGACCTGCAGAAGATAGCCCGGAAATTCAGTATTTGCGTCAATGTCGAAAGCCATTGGGTGGGCCAATGCCTTATCGACGACAAGAAGCAGGTGAAACTTTAACAATTCCTCCAGTTTCTATTTTTGAATCGCTTCTTAAGGGAACTGCTGAACGCAAGATTTCTACCACCATGGCATTTGTGCGTCTTATCACTGCTTTATGTAAAGATAAGAACTTGGGTAATCGTATAGTGCCTATTATCCCGGATGAGGCGCGTACTTTTGGTATGGAAGGATTGTTTCGTCAGTTGGGAATTTATTCTCCTGTAGGTCAATTATATGAACCGGTCGATTCTGATCAAGTGATGTTTTATAAAGAAAGTAAAGATGGGCAAATATTAGAAGAAGGGATCAATGAAGCAGGATCTTTTTGTTCCTGGTTAGCAGCAGCAACATCGTACAGTGCACATAATATAACTTTAATTCCTTTTTATATTTTTTATTCTATGTTTGGATTTCAGAGAATAGGAGATTTAGCTTGGGCAGCAGGTGATTCTCGAGCACGGGGATTTTTAATGGGTGCTACCGCAGGTCGTACGACATTAAATGGAGAGGGTTTACAGCATGAAGATGGTCACAGTCATATTTTAGCGAATACTATTCCTAATTGTCATAGTTATGATCCCACTTTTTCTTATGAATTAGCGGTTATCATTCATGATGGAATGAAACGCATGGTGGAACACAAGGAAAATATTTTTTATTATATTACCATCATGAATGAAAATTATGAGCATCCTGATATGCCAGAAGGTGTGGAACAGGACATTATTCAGGGGATGTATTGTTTGAAAAAAGGAAAAGAGGATGCGAATTTAAAAAATCGTGTTCAACTGTTGGGCTCAGGCACTATTTTAAGAGAAGTCATCGCTGCATCAGAATTGCTAGAACAAGATTTCTCTGTTGCTTCTGATGTTTGGAGTGTGACCAGTTTTAATCTATTAGGACGGGATGGATTAGACGTTGAACGGTGGAATCGTTTGCATCCTAAAGAGAAACCTCGAGAAGCATTTATTACTCAATGTTTAAAAAATACCAAGGGTCCTGTGATTGCTGCAACGGATTATATCAAGCAGTATGCTAATCAAGTTCGAGAATTTATTCCAAAGCAGTATACGGTATTAGGAACTGATGGGTTTGGAAGAAGTGATACACGTCGTCAATTACGTCATTTTTTTGAAGTTGATCGTTATTATATTACGATTGCAGCTTTACAAGCTTTGGCGAAGGATGGACAAATTCCGGTAGAACAGGTTGTTGCAGCGATGCAAAAATATCAAATTGATCCTGAAAAGCCTAATCCACTTATTGTGTAAATCCCTCAATGTTCCCCACTTTGAAAAAGGGGGGTTAGGGGGGATTTGGGAGTTAAAATGTTAAAAGAAGTCTTAGTTCCTGACATTGGTTCTTTTTCCAACGTCGATGTTATCGAAGTGTTGGTTAAACCGGGCGATATTATTGCTCATGAAGCAGCATTAATTACCTTAGAGACGGAAAAAGCAGCTATGGAAATTCCGTCTCCATTTGCAGGTGTTGTCAAATCTGTCAATGTTTCTGTTGGGACAAAAGTATCACAAGGTAGTTTGATTTTGACGATGGAAGTTGAAGGAGCAGCAGAAGATACAAAAAAAGATGCTGAAAAAGCTAAGGCACAGGATACAGACAGCAAGAAAGTAGAAGAAGAAAAGTCCGTTCAGAAATCTCCTGTTGAAGTTCCCCCTGCTTCTAAAATCCCCCCTAGCCCCCCTTTTTCAAAGTGGGGAACTGGAACTGAAGGGGGTCTGACCCCAACCTCAGTTCACGCAGGTCCTGCGGTACGTCGTATTGCGCGTGAATTTGGGGTTGATCTTACTCGGGTGACTGGGACGGGTCCTAAAAATCGTATTTTAAAAATAGATGTGCAAGCTTACGTTAAAGCGCAACTTGCTCAGATTCAATCTGGGGGGACGGCAGCAGGTAGTCTTGGAGGTATAACGGTAGCCCCCTTACCACAAATTGATTTTTCTAAGTTTGGAGAGATTGAAGTACAAACCTTATCGCGAATAAAGAAATTATCAGGGAGTTATTTACATCGTAATTGGGTGATGGTGCCGCATGTTACTCAATTTGATGAGGCAGACATTACGGAGTTAGAAAAATTTAGAAAAGAAAATCAACCATTAGCAGAGCAACAAGGGGTTAAATTAACGCCTTTAGTATTTTTGATGAAGGCAGTGGTGACTGCTTTAAAATCATTCCCAATGTTTAATGCTTCGTTGGATCCTAATGGCAGTCAATTAATTGTAAAAAAATATTTTCATATTGGTGTTGCAGTCGATACTCCCAATGGCTTAGTGGTTCCAGTGGTTCGCAATGTCGATCAAAAAGGCTTATTTCAATTAGCGAAAGAATTAGCGGAAATCAGTGCGAGAGCCAGAGCAGGACAATTGAAGGCTGAAGAAATGCAAGGCAGTAGTTTTAGTATCTCCAGTTTAGGGGGTATTGGTGGAACCGCATTCACACCGATTATTAATGTTCCTGATGTTGCAATTTTGGGGGTTTCCAAAGCAGCCATGAAACCTGTATATGAAAATGGTGAATTTAAACCACGTCTGATGTTACCTTTGTCTTTATCTTATGATCATCGGGTGATAGATGGTGCAGAAGGGGCTCGCTTTTCAGTATTTTTAGTGGGACAACTCTCGGATATACGTCGTTTGTTGTTATAGGGGAGATTAAATGAGTACACAAGGAATAGAAACAGAAGTTGTTGTTTTAGGTGCAGGTCCCGGTGGTTATACTGCGGCTTTTCGAGCTGCTGATCTGGGGAAAAAAGTAATTTTAATTGAAAAAGATGAAACACTGGGGGGTGTTTGTTTGAATGTGGGTTGTATACCTTCTAAGGCTTATTTACATGTTGCTAAAGTGATAGAAGAATCGCAAGAATTTGCAGCACACGGTGTACAATTTGGTACCCCAAAAATTAATTTAGAAGAATTAAGAAAATGGAATCAAGGCATTGTGGGTCGATTAACCACGGGTCTTAAGGGATTAGCAAAGCAACGTAAAGTACAGGTAATATATGGGTCAGGACAGTTTGTCTCTCCTAATCAGATACAGGTGGAGACTAAAGAAGGTCCACAAATGGTTTCATTTCAGCATGCAATTATTGCGGTGGGATCTCGTCCGGTTCAATTACCTTTTTTACCTAAGGATCCTCGTATTATTGATTCAACGGGTGCCTTAGAATTAAAAGATATTCCAAAACGAATGTTGGTGATTGGTGGGGGTATCATTGGCATGGAGATGGCAACTGTTTATCATGCCTTGGGTTCCAAGATTAGTGTGGTAGAACTTACTGAAGGGTTGCTGCCAGGTGTTGATAGAGATATTGTTGCACCCTTACAAAAACGCGTTCAAAAACGGTATGAAAATATTTTATTAGAAACCAAGGTAACACAAGTAGAAGCAAAAAAAGATGGATTGTGGGTAACGTTTGAAGGAAAAAATGCACCAACATCTCCTGAGAAATTTGATAAAATTTTATCTGCGGTTGGGCGAGTATCTAATGGTAAAAATGTAAATGCAGAAAAAGCGGGTATTCATGTAGATGAACGTGGGTTTATTACAGTGGATAAACAACAAAGAACAAATATTTCACATATTTTTGCTGTTGGCGATGTGGTAGGTAACCCAATGTTGGCACATAAAGCAATCCCTGAAGGGCGGGTAGCTGCAGAGGTTATTGCAGGTAAAAAGCACATCTTTGATCCCCTATGTATACCTTCTGTTGCCTATACCGATCCAGAAGTAGCATGGGTAGGTGTTACAGAGGCAGAAGCTAAAGCCAAAAATCTGAGTTATAGTAAAGGCGTTTTTCCTTGGGCAGCCAGTGGGCGCTCACTCAGCTTAGGTAGAGATGAAGGCGTTACCAAGATTTTATTTGATAAAGAATCGCATCGTGTCCTTGGGGCTGGTATTGTGGGGCCAAACGCGGGAGATTTAATAGCTGAAATTGCGTTAGCGATAGAAATGGGCTGTGAAGCTGAAGATCTGTCATTAACTATACATCCACATCCAACGCTGTCAGAAACTATTTGTTTGGCCAGTGAAGCATTTGAAGGGACAATCACAGATTTATATATACCTAAAAAATGAATAAATGATATATATCAGATGTAGGGGCCGGTCCCAGTAGCCGGCCCAAAAATTTTAACCTTCATAGAAAATTGGGTAATTATAGACAGAGGCAATAGAGAATAGATGAATATCAATAAAGTAATGACTTTTAATATTGAAGGGGATTTATCATCACTTATCGCCTTTTTTTGGATATTTAACGATCGTGATGATAGTGGGAGGTATTGCTTATGTGGCAACTCGAAATTTTTCAGATTATGTATTAGGAGGTCGTCGGCTAGGAGGGGCAGTTGCTGCATTAAGCGCGGGCGCATCCGATATGAGTTCTTGGTTACTGATGGCATTACCCGGTTTAGTGTATATGGGAGGGCTACGTCAAATCTGGGCATCGATTGGCTTGGTTCTTGGTGCTTATGGATGTTGGAGATTTTTGGCTAAGCGGCTACGTATTTATTCTGAAGTTGCGAAAGATTCAGTCACGTTGCCTGCGTACTTAGATAATCGTTTCCGAGACAATTCTAAAATGATTCGATTTGTGGCAGCCATTGCAGTTTTAGTTTTTTTTGTATTTTATGTGGCTTCTGGTTTATATGCAGCAGGAATACTTTTAAGTCGTACATTTCAAATTGAATATACCTATGCATTATGGTGGGGTGCTGCAATTATTATGTTGTATACCACCGTGGGTGGATTTTTAGCGGTGAGTTGGACTGACTTTTTTCAAGGCAATTTGATGTTAATTTGTTTATTATTAGCACCTTTCTTTGCCATACAACAAATAGGGGGATGGGATGCAGGATTAAATAAATTGCTTATGTTTCATCCGGATTATTTAGAAGTTATGAAAGACTTAAGCTTTTGGAAATTTGTGAGTCTTTTTTCCTGGGGGTTAGGGTATTTTGGTATGCCACATATTTTAGTGCGATTTATGGCGGTTAAAAGTGTTCAAGAGATCCCTTTGGCCCGCAGAGTTTGTATGTCTTGGATGACCTTGTCTTTAATCGGAGCTATATTAGTGGGCATCGTTGGAGCTATTCAATTTTGTGATTGTCCTCTTGATAATCATGAAACAGTTTTTATGGAACTGTCTGAACAAGTTTTTGCACCTTGGATCATGGGAATTATTTTAGCCGCGATATTATCTTCCAGCATGTGTGCAATTGATTCTCAGATGTTAGCAGCCTCTAGTGCAATGACAGAAGATTTTTATCATTCTATGTTTAGACGCAAAGCAACACAAAAAGAACTAGTTTGGGTTGGGCGAGTGACGGTTGCAGTCATTGCTTTGTTGGGTATTTATATTGCACATGAACCCAGACAAAGTATTATGGATCTGGTTGCCTTTGCATGGGCAGGATTGGGAGCAACTTTTGGCGCAGCAGTAGTACTCTCTCTTTTCTGGAAACGTACAACACGTAATGGTGTTGTGGTTGGCATGTTATGTGGCGGGGTAACTGTTTTAGTGTGGGAATTTTTGGGATGGAGTTCCCTTGTGTATGAGATTTTTCCAGGAACAATTGCTTCTTATCTCGGGGTTGTGATCACCAGTTTATTGGATAAACCACCAAGTTCAGAAATACTGCAAGAATTTGAAAAGGTTAAAACTTTAGCTCGGACTTCATGAATCTTTAGGAAAAGACTATGCAATTATCTTCGCTGCAAGCAATTATTCATGCATATCGCATGGATGAAACAGAGTGTTTAAACACTATCATTCCGTTGGCAACGATGCCTAAAGCAAGTATCATACGTATTCAAAAACAAGCAAGACAATTAGTGGAATTGGTGCGACAAACAAGATTAAAAAAAAGCGGTCTTGATGCCTTTTTATATCAATATGATCTTTCCAGTGAGGAAGGGATTGCTTTAATGTGCTTGGCAGAAGCATTACTGCGTATACCTGATGCAGAAACGAGAGATCAATTAATTAAGGATAAATTAACATCGCCCGATTGGGAACAACATCTGGGTAAAAGTGATTCATTATTTGTGAATGCTGCAACCTTCGCTTTAATGCTTACTGGAAAATTATTAACCACTGAAAATCAGAAGAATACTTCATTTTTACAAGTATTAAAACGATGGACCAGTCGAACAAGTGAACCTATTATTCGTCAAGCTGTTTCTGAAGCTATGAAAGTTCTGGGTCGTCAATTTGTCATGGCGCCCACCATTCAGGGTGCGCTTAAACGCGCAAAACCAGTAGAAAAACGAGGGTACCGCTATTCTTATGATATGTTAGGAGAGGCTGCCAAAACGGCTGAAGATGCAAAGAAATATTTTGAATCTTATCAGCATGCGATTCAGACAATTGGCACTGCCAATCAAGGTTTAGGATCTATTCGGGGGCCTGGTATTTCTGTAAAATTGTCTGCTTTACACCCTCGGTATGAGTGGGTTAATCGAGAGAGAATTTTTCAGGAACTATTACCACAACTCAAAGTACTTGCTTTACAGGCAAAAGAAAAGGATATGGGTTTTACAATTGATGCCGAAGAAGCTGATCGATTAGATCTGTCTTTATTGTTGATTGAAGCGATTGTCAGTGATCCTATTTTTAAGGGTTGGAAAGGTTTTGGTTTAGCGGTGCAGGCCTATCAAAAACGAGCTATTTATGTTATTGATTGGTTAGTCAATTTAGCAAGACGACATCAGCAAACTTTAATGGTTCGTTTAGTTAAAGGCGCTTATTGGGATTCAGAGATTAAATGGACACAAGAACGGGGCTTAAAGAGTTACCCTGTTTTTACACGAAAATCTTCAACAGATGTTTGCTATTTGGCCTGTGCAAAAAAATTATTAGAGGCACAAGATATTATTTTTCCACAATTTGCGACTCATAATGCTTATAGTGTTGCTGCTGTATTAGAAATGGCAGGGAATAATCGAAATTTTGAATTCCAATGTTTGCATGGGATGGGCGATCCTTTATATGATAATATTGTCGGTGAAGAAAATTTAAATGTCCCTTGTCGAATTTATGCGCCAGTTGGTGGGCATGAGTATTTATTGGCTTATTTAGTGCGAAGATTACTTGAAAATGGTGCGAATACCTCTTTTGTTAATCGAATTATAGATGAACAAACGCCCATAGAAGACTTAATTGTTGATCCAGTTGCTAAAACGGAAGCTTTGTCTTTTAAACCACATCCAAGAATTCCATTACCTGTTAATTTATATGGCTTCGATCGATTAAACTCTTTAGGCTTAGATTTAAGTAATCCTGAAGAAACAATTCCTCTTTTACAAGACATTGAAAAGAAATTCCCACAAATAGCTCAAGAAAAAATACCTTTAGTAACCATTGAACAAGTTGAAACTGTGATTAAAAATGCAGTACTTGCTTTTTCTTCTTGGGATAAAACACCTGTTCAGGAACGTGCACAGTGTCTAGACAGAATGGCAGATTTACTAGAGAAAAATCGCAGCGCTTTAATGGCATTATTGATTCGAGAGGGTGGAAAAACAGTTGCAGATGCAGTTTCAGAGGTTCGTGAAGCAGTCGATTTTTGTCGGTATTATAGCTGGCGTGCACGAGAAGATTTTAAGCCTAAAATTTTACCGGGACCCACTGGAGAATATAATCAATTAACGTTACAGGGGCGGGGGGTGATTGTTTGTATTAGTCCTTGGAATTTTCCTTTAGCCATTTTCTTAGGCCAAGTGACGGCTGCGTTAGCTGCGGGTAATACGGTGATTGCAAAGCCAGCGAGTCAAACGCCAAAGATTGCAAAATTGGCAGTAGAGTTATTACATCAGGCAGGCATACCAAAAGAGGCAGTGCAGTGCTTAGTGGGAAGTGGCAGTGTCGTGGGAAATCTTTTAACCTCAGATTTGCGCATTAAAGGGATCCTATTTACCGGTTCAACAGAGACTGCGCGCGGGATTAATCAGACATTGGCTGAACGTAAGGGCACAATCGTTCCTTTTATTGCAGAAACCGGTGGACAAAATGCAATGATTGTGGATTCTTCGGCACTTCCAGAGCAAGTAATTACAGATGTATTGATTTCTGCATTCAGCAGTGCGGGACAACGGTGTTCAGCCTTGCGTGTGTTATTCATTCAAGAGGATGTTTATGATCGCATGACTTCAATGTTAAAAGGTGCGATGGCTGAATTGAAAGTAGGTGATCCTTTTCAACTCTCAACCGATGTGGGTCCTGTCATTGATGAATCAGCAAAAGCGTCTCTGCAAAAACATGCTGAACGTATGATGCAGGATGCTCGATTAATTTATAAATGCGTATTACCCTCTGATCTTCCGTCTTATCCATTTTTTGCACCCATGGCTTTTGAAATTTCAGGTATTGAAGTATTAACACAAGAAGTGTTTGGGCCTATTTTGCATGTGGTGCGTTATGCAGCTAAAGATTTAGATAAAGTCTTAGATTCTATTAATAATACGGGATATGGATTAACGCTGGGGATCCACAGCCGTATCCAAGAAAAAGTTGAATATAGTGTGAGTCGTTTATGTGTGGGTAATACCTATGTTAATCGAACGATGATTGGTGCAGTGGTAGGTGTGCAACCTTTCGGAGGTGAGGGCTTATCTGGCACAGGACCAAAAGCTGGGGGACCGCATATGCTTTCGAGACTTGCAACTGAAAGAACGGTAAGTATTAACACCACGGCTTCGGGTGGGAATATGGCGTTGATGTCTTTGTCGGAGGATACTGAATAGCTTTGCGTAAGAATTTTGATTTTTGGATGGACACAGAGGTCCGCCCCTACAGATCTCATCTAATTTTATAATGTCTTTTTAAAATTTTTATTTGGGATACAATAGTATTTATATGAAACGACTTAGACGAACTTTTTTTAATCGATCGACTTTGATCGTTGCAGAAGAGCTTTTGGGAAAAATATTAGTTTTTAAGAATCATAAAGGTATTATTACAGAAACCGAAGCTTATATGGGCTTTGATGATCCTGCTTCCCATGCAGCGAGAGGTAAAACTAAACGAACAGAAATTATGTTTGGCCCTCCAGGGTATAGTTATGTATATTTAATTTATGGTTTGTACCATTGTTTAAATGTAGTCACTGAAAAAGAAGGATTCCCTGCCGCAGTACTTATTCGAGGTCTTTTAGTACAAGATCAGAAAACAGGTAAAGACATTCATTTAGATGGCCCTGGTAAAATTTGTCGTTATTTAGGCATTACAACACAAGATCATAATAAGATTGATATTGTAAAAAATGAAGATTTTTATGTTGGCTGTGTAAAGAAGACCTTGGGTTTTAAAACTACATCGAGAATTGGGATTCGGGTAGGACAAGATAAATTATGGCGGTTTGTGGGGGAGTTTTGAAATTCCCCATTAAAATCCCCCCGCTATGCGAGCGAAGCTCGCCTAGCGACCCCCTTTTTCAAAGTGGGTGAATTACCACCTCATCCCACAGACGAGGATTCAGCTTAATTAACAGAAATTTTTTTAAATCCCTCTTTTCATTAATGATGTTTCATGACAAAATGCCGCTTCAAAAATGAAGGAGCATAAGCCATGGAAGATTTATCAAACCAAGCAAAGGGTCGTTCTTTAGCTTCAAAATTTATAGTGATAAGTAATAAAAGAGTTGATGAAATTTGCAATAGAATAATACAACGTGTTAATGCTGCAAAACAAAATATTCTTCGTTCTGTTGATATTGAAATGGTGAAAACTTACTGGTTAACAGGTAAAGAAATCGTAGAAGAGGAACTTCGTGGTAAGAAGCGAGCAACTTATGGTGCTCAATTGTTAGAGATGATGGCAGAGAGACTAACTAATAAGATTGGCAAAGGTTATACAATAACTAATTTAAGATATATGAAACAATTTTATGTTACATATCAAGAGCTTATCCCAATTCATCACGCAGTGAGTGATGAATTGGCCTTAAATGACATTGATATCCCTCTGTCTTGGACACACTATCGTTTACTTATAAAAATGAGTCGTAAAGAGGCACGAGAATTTTATGAAAAAGAAGCTATTGAAAATCGATGGTCTTCACGGGAGTTAGGACGCCAAATTGGAAGCTTATTATTTGATCGATTAGCAAAGAGTCGAGATAAAAAAGGATTATTACGTTTAGCAAAAAAAGGTCAAGAGATTCAGAACGTAGAAGATGCTATTAAAGATCCGATAGTGTTAGAATTTTTAAATCTTCCTGAATCTCACAAATTAGTAGAATCTAAACTTGAAGACGCCCTAATTACTAATCTTCAGCATTTTCTACTTGAAATGGGCAAAGGCTTCGCATTTGTAGGTAGACAACAGCGGTTAACTTTAGATGGCGATCATTTTTATGCGGATCTTATAATGTACCATACAATTTTGAAATGCTTCATTATTATCGATTTGAAAACGAAACCACTAAATCACACGGACTTAGGCCAAATGCAACTGTACGTAAATTATTATGATCAACAATGTCGATCTGAAGGCGATAATCCAACCATAGGATTAATTCTTTGTACTCAAAAAAATGATACAATGGTTAAGTATACTTTGGGAGAGAAAGAGAAACAAATATTTGCAAGTAAATACCAGTTTCATTTGCCAACTGAAGCCGAATTGGAGGCCGAAATTAAACGAGAATTAAAAGATATTAAATATCGCTTGGCTCACAATGTTCAAAAATCTGATGATTTAGAGAAAATTAATTAACCTATTCATGGTGCCATTAATAATTCATAACATGACATGACGCCATTTGGTTACAGATGGCTTATATAAAAATCATTTTCCCGGGTATTACACCTATTTTAAATGGAACTATTGTTGTTAATTTTAATCAAAAAAACAGTAATCTTTAGATGCTAATTTTTAAAAAATATGAAAAACTGGAATGATATAAAAAATGAATTTGAGAATGGCTTAATATTTCTTGGAAATGGGTCAAGTATAGCATTGAATAAAAAATTTGTTTACAAAGACATCAGGGAATATGCAAGTAAAAATAGGTATATAAATGATGAGGTCAATAATGTTTTTGACAAACTGGATACAGTTAATTTTGAAAAAGTATTAGAATATTTATATAAAGCTTCAATAGTTAATGAAATTTTGAAAATTGATCATGAAAAACCCAAAAAGCTCCATGATGAACTTAAAAATGGACTTATTAATAGTGTTCGTGATATGCATCCTTCGTATAAAGAAATTATTGAAGATCTTAAAAAAATAAAGAAGTTTTTGGATACATTTAAAGTTGTAATTGATTTGAATTATGACTTAATAGCTTATTGGGGAATAATGCTAGATAGCAAAGGCAAAAATTTTGATGATTTTTTTGGCCAAGGAGGGATATTAAAAAATCATAATGAAATACAACGAATAATAAGAAAAGAAAAGATAATTATTTATCCGCATGGCAGTTTGTTTATATGTAAATCGGAGAAATCTGATACGATTAAAGAGGGCGCACAAAGTGTCGAAGAGGGACAGGAATTAAAAATTTCAGGAAATAAAAGTGAAGATATTTTATCTGTAATTCAAAATACAGATTTTTTAGAACCAGTATTTGTTGCTGAAGGAACCAATGAGCAAAAAGTAGAAATGATAAAAAATTCTCATTATTTAGGAACTGTTCTCGAAATTCTGCCAGAAGTTAAATTTGATAGCTTTACTTTTCTTGGTTTTAGTTTTAATGAAAATGATGAACATATTGTCAATCAATTAGCAAAGGGTAGGATGGGGAAAATTAAAATTTCTGTATCAGTTCATGAAAACAATCCTGGTACAATAACCGATGCCAATAAAATGTTAAAATCATGTTTTAGGGAAAATTGCGAAATTAAATTTTTTGATGTAGCAACATGTGGATGGCCTCAACGTTCGGAAGAAAATAACAACTAAAATCTAAAAATAATGTGTTTATCATAGTACAATAAACTGTTTGTAAAAAAATATACTAAGGTGCCATTTTAAGTAAGCCGTGGTTGTTCACCCACTTTGAAAAAGGGGGTCGCCAGGTGAGCGAAGCTCCCTGGCGGGGGGATTTTAATTTTGTTTGCTATCAATTCGCAAAGCGTCTAATAATTGAATAATATCAATTGGTAAAGAAATCTCCCAAACCATTTCTTTTTCTGTGATGGGATGAACCAATCCTAAGCGTGTTGCATGTAATGCTTGTCTTGGAAATTCTCTTAAAGTTTTTAAAAGAGCATCACTGGCTTTAGGAGGGACACGTAATCGGCCGCCATACACTTTATCTCCAACAATCGGATGATGAATATGTGCCATATGAACTCGGATTTGATGGGTTCGACCCGTTTCTAATTGTATTCGCAAATGGGTATGACACCGAAACTTTTCCACCACACGGTAATGCGTAACAGCAGGTTTCCCTGATTCTACAACTGCCATGCGTTTTCTATCCACTGGGTGTCGACCCATAAAAGTACTGATTGTTCCGCCTGCAGGTAAAATACCCCACACAACAGTTTCATAGGTACGACTGACGGTTCGAGCTTGTAATTGTGCAACCAAGTGGGTATGTGCTTCTAAAGTTTTAGCGACGACCATTAAGCCGGAGGTGTCTTTATCTAAACGATGAACAATACCTGCACGGGGCACTTGAGCTAATTGAGGAGCATGATGTAGCAGGGCATTGACTAAAGTACCAGCTCGGTTGCCAACCGCAGGATGTACAACAAATCCCTTCGGTTTATGTAAAACTAGAATTTGTTCATCTTCAAATAAAATGTCAAGTGGGAGTTCTTCTGGTGACCATTCAATAACGATAGGGATCTCTGCTTCAATGCTTATTTGTTCTCCACCCAATACTTTGTTTTTGGGGCGTTTAATATTGCCATTTACTTGTATATACCCCAGTTCTAACCATTCTTTTAATTTAGAGCGAGAGTAGCTTGGAAATAACAAAGCTAACGCATGATCAAGACGTTGATTTTTACTACTTTCTGGAATAATGCCTGTTAAATGTAATTTTTCTGTTTGCTGGTTTTTTTCCAAGATAATGACCCCTCTTTACCAGTGAGGGTATCGATTGCGGAAATTAATGTCAATGAAAGTCAATTAATTTGAACTTTTGTGTAATTAAAGAATCAAATCCCATATTAAGTAGGTGTTTACCTAAAAATAGGGGGATATATGCCAGATCCAAAACCAGGAGGAGAGGCGCCCAAAAAGAGTTTGTGGAGTCGTTTTGTGGCGGCGATTACTCCAAAAGAGGGCTGGGCGAATTGGTTTGTATCAGCAGTAGAATCGATGGCTGGTGCACATAGTATGGTGACCCCGGGGAACCCGCGAGACGCGAAGCTGCAAGCCGAGGAGAATGCTCTAAAAACTACGGTTCCAAAAGCAGGGGCAAGCAAACCCGCTACCCTATATGCTGAGGATGCTCCAGTTAAAACGGTGACTGCTGCTCCGAAACTTCCAGATTCCGGTGCATATGCGGCCGCTAAGCACACTCCTTTGCCGTCAGTTGCTCCAGTACTAAGCAACGATGTGGATGCTCAGGCCAAAATTAAAGCTAAACTCTAATATCAGTTATTAATCTAATTCAAACCCTGGTGTCTGACACCAACATTGACCACACATAGCTAGCTAGGATAAACTTATAAAAATTTTAACCTAAGGCAAAGTGGTGATTTCTTGAGTAACTTACGCATCATTCTGATTTTAATAACGGGTCTTATATTAACCGGTTGTAATACCAACAAAAAGGACCTTTATAAGGGGTTATCTGAGGAAGCAATTTATTCTCAAGCGCAAAAAAACGTTGCCAAAGAGAATTTTGCTCAAGCTGCCAAAGATTTTGAAGCATTGGAATCCCGGTATCCTTATGGGAAATATTCTGATAAAGCACAGCTTGGTATTATCCATGCCTATTATAAGCGGCATGAGCCTGCACTCGCGTTGTCTGCAGCTGATCGCTTTATTCGCATGAATCCTCGTCATCCAGAAGTTGATTATGCTTATTATCTAAAAGGCCTGGTAGGTTTTGATCAAAATACCAGTCTTGTTTATCGTTATTTGCCGTTGGATAGAAGTGCACGAGATCCCTCTCCGGCACAAGAATCTTTTGATGCCTTTAAAGTATTAATTGAGCGTTTTCCCAAGAGTAAATATGTTGCAGACGCTCGTCAGCGCATGATTTTTTTACGAGAACAGCTTGCAAGTCATGAATTTCAAGTCATTGAATACTATGTAAAACGAGGTGCATATCTTTCTGCTGCAAATCGTGCTAACCATATTGTAAAATATTTTGGAGAAACTTCGGTGGTTCCTAAAGCATTGGCAGAAATGGTTAAAGCTTATCGCAAACTAGGGATGACTGAATTAGCAAATGAGGCATTGAAAACATTACAAAATAATTATCCTAATAGTGTGGAGTTGAAAAAGGTTAGGGTATAAATTATTTTGATTTGGGCGGGGACAGGACCCCCGCCCCTACAATAGATTTATTATCAAAAGCCATTAAAATTCATTCGTTAAATGTAGGGGCCGGTCCCTGTGCCGGCCCAAAAAACAAAATTATTATTTAGAACTTAAAATAGCCTGTGAAACTTTAGAATTGGATGGTCGCCCGATAAATTTCGTGACAAATCGACTGACTTCAATAATAGCGTTGAAATCGACACCGGTATGAATGCCTAATCCATTCAGCATGTACAGCAAATCTTCAGTAGCCACATTACCACTGGCTCCTTTCGCGTAAGGACATCCCCCTAAGCCTGCAATTGAACTATCGATAATAGAAACACCCAATTCTAGACACGCGTAGATATTAGCTAATGCTTGTCCGTAAGTGTCGTGAAAGTGAATAGCAAGTTTTGAAATGGAAATGTGACGTGAAATTGCATCTACCAAATTACGAGCTTTATTAGGAGTTGCAACGCCAATGGTGTCTGCTAAGGCAATTTCATGACATCCTAATTGATGTAATTGCAGAGCAACTTTTAAAACAGCATCAATGGAAATATTCCCTTCATAAGGACACCCCAGTGCACAAGAAATATAACCACGCATGGGAATTTTATGTACTTTTGCAAGTTTTGCAATGTCTTGAATGCGTATAAAACTTTCAGCGATGGAACAGTGTGTATTTTTTTGCGAGAAAGTCTCTGAAGCGGCACTAAATACGGCAACTTCTGTAGCCCCAGAGCTTATCGCATTTTCCATGCCGATGATATTGGGCACTAAGACTGGATATC
>Ga0207001_1011_pt1 | contig 43950 bp, 43 predicted proteins | sample Alteio_BWMinCont_91_FD_153481 | JGI IMG/M metagenome (GOLD analysis project Ga0207001, IMG submission 153481) | Enriched cells from forest soil in Barre Woods Harvard Forest LTER site, Petersham, Massachusetts, United States -... | ecosystem: Environmental > Terrestrial > Soil > Temperate forest >... | reverse complement strand
CCAGTTGCAGTACTGCTCAAGCTGCCTGAACTCGTAAGACTGCTTGTTGGCATGTGACTCGAAAGCCCCGTAATTTTGAAGTGACTAAATCGTACAAGTTGTTTGCAAACCCCATCAAGTGTTTTCGTGTCAGCTACTTGCTTTTCCAGATTTTCTTTTTCTAATCTTTGCGCTTCAACTAATTTCTCTCTATAGTCTGCTAAAAATCGAGAGGATAATTCTGGTGGAATGCTTTGAGTCGCAACCCTTTGTCTCATTGGTTCAATAGTCAAATGTGATAAAGCAGAAGCTGAAAAACTTTCATCAACTACTCGAAGGACTGCTTTTTTAATTGCAATACTTGTGATTGCCTTATTATAACTCACCCCAATTAAGCGCTTTCCTTCTGGGCTAGTAGCAAAATGCTCAAAAGAACCATGCGTCATACTAAAAGTAGCAATCAAGAAGGCTAGAGATTTAGGTATTAATTTTTCAGCAACACTACCTGAGGAAATAACATTAAACAACGCTAAGTGCTGCTGTAAACGATAAACAAATCTATCCATGTTATGTTGAAAGAGCGTCATTAATAATGTTCTCAGTTTAAGATTTAGAAGATGTTGTTCGGTATTTATAAGCGTTGGATTTATTGTTTTGGCAGCAATCACATCCAGGGGCGTATGATTATCACTATTTCTAGCCCAAAGGAGTGACCATTGTTCTCCCGCAGGTAGTTTAGATATAATTTCAATAAATGCGATAGCAGCTTTTATTTGGCTATACTGGAAAGCGAGATGCAAAAGCGTATTGCCATGTTTGTCACTCTGGCTTATATGAGCTCCGCAATCTTTATATCCTTGCGAGATACTATCTTTTAGCATTCTTTCCAATGAAACACTGACGCCGCGCAATTCACTGGTTCTAGCAAAATCAAATAAGCAATTAGCTACGTATAATACGTGTTGGGAACGTTCTCCTATAAGATTTGTTGGCCGTCCATATAGCGTTAAAGTGGATTTTGAATGCGTGTTAGTTAAATCTAAATTAGCCCCGCTAGCAATGATGTCTACAAAGAGATCAGGGTCATCATAACGACGCCTTCCATCCATTCTTGCTGGCGCGCAAAGCATACCTATCGCAGGAATACCCGCATATTCTCCTGTTAAGGGTTTTGCATTAACATTCGCAGAATGTTGTATAAACCAAGATAAAAGGTATCTGGTTGTATAATCCGAAGCGCGTGCTGCGAGCCACCAGAATGCTGTTTTACCAGGATCAGAAACATGAGATACGTTTAAATTAGTTATGTTTTTAGTGACCAACAATTGATTCACCACCCACGCTCTATGAATGCTTAAAGCCATTTGTTTTTCACTATCAGCGGTCACTGCAAGATATAAAGCGGTAACGCCATCAGGTCTGGTCGCATTGATATTGGCCCCCATTGTGAGTAGTAGTGCAATAATGGGGTCTTTTGGTTCATCGGAAAAGTGACAATGAGGAGCGGGGATAGATTTATATTTCGGTAGCTCAGCTGCTGTTTGTACAGCAAACATAAGAGGAGTTGTCCCATCACTTGCTGGGTGGTTTACATCGGTATTTAACAACTGAAGGGCTTCTAAATCTCTTCTGGCAATGGCTTGGAATATTTCTGGTTCTTTTAGCAAATCTAACGGCATGATTAAACCTCATTAAGTATCTATAATATTTCCAGGTAATTGGTTTTAGATTTTATAAAACGAATATGAAAATACTTTCAAGTAGCTTCGTAGCCCGGGTGGAGCGTCAGCGTAACCCGGGGAAAATGGCTCCGTTCTCCCGGGTTGCGCTAACGCTCCACCCGGGCTACTTACTACTTACTTATATTTTTTTAATGATAAATTGGTATATGGCTCCAATTCGATTTCATCTATTGTTTGTTTTGCAGAAAAATCTCCTTGAGAAGCTGCCTTTTTAAGCCATTTTAAGGCTTCTACCTTGTTGATCTCTCCTCCATGACCAAAAAAATACCTTCGCCCCATCCAGCTTTGTGCATCAACATGCCCCATTTCTGCGGCTCTCTTATAACAGTTAAATGCCTCAGTTTTATCGGAGGCTATACCATCGCCAAAATAAAATAGAAGAGCAACTTGAAATAGTATTTTTTTGTTATCGATTGCGCCTGCAAGTTTTAAATAAAACATAGCAAAATTTAAATCTTTTGTTAATCCTCCTTGACCTTCTAGATGCATAACTCCTAATCTAAATAATGAGCTGGCATGTGGTTCAATAGCCGATTTTTTATAAAATTCCACTGCAATTTTTTCATCTTTTACAACATCCTTGCCCTTTTCGTGTATTCTTCCTAAACGGTAATTAGTTTGCGCACGCATACTTGAAGGAAGATGATCTAATCTCATTGCAATTTCTCTATACATTCTATTTGCTCGATCAGGTTGTTTCGCTGTGCCTTTTCCTCTTTTATACTTTTCTGCTAATCGATATTTTAATTTTGTGCTTAGCTCTTCATCATCAAATTTTTTCTCATTAGCTTTTTCAAAATAAGAAAATGCTATTTTCTCATCTTTATGAACACCTATTCCATGTTCATATACAATTCCAAGAGCATATTCAGCTTTCGCCATTTCAGGTGGTGAGCTTTCTTTGCTCTCAGCTATTTTTAAATATAATCTACGCATTGTGAGTGAATCAGGTATTAGTGAGCGGTTTTTTTCATATAAATTCATCAGAGCAACTTCTGCTTTGTGATAACCTTGCCTAGCTGATTTTCTATACCATTTCTCTGCTGTATCTATGTTTGTATATTCCATAAGGCTTATTTCTTTATTTTTACCTAAAGTATAAAGTTTTATGGGATCCGACTGTGGCAAAAGAATATCTCTAAAAATTTTTTCAAGATCATCAACACGGCGGTTAAAAACGAGTTCTTTTGATTCTTTTTGAAAACGAAGTATACGGTAAGTGCCATAATCGAGCGGATTCAAGCCGTCATATAGCTGCGTATGATCTGCATTTAAGAGCAATAAAGTATTAATGAAACGTATAGATAATTCAGGATTAGATTCCATTACTCCAGCTGCTGCATGCAAAGCTGTACATCCTAAAATATTTTTTGCATTAAAGTCAGCTTTTGCTTCAAGTAAGTAATTAAAGATATCTTCGCGTTCAAAACTAATTGCGGCGAGTAAGGGAGTCAATGCGTTACGACGCGAGGCTTGATTTATATCAGCCCCTCTACTCAATAAAAATTTGACCATTGTCAATTGCCCAGAAGCCACTGCGAGATACAATGGAGTGGAAGTATACGTTTCAGGATTAGGGTTAATTTTTACACCTAAAGCAAGAAGTTCTTCTACAACATCAATATTAGAGTCAGAGCTGACAGCAATCAAAAGTTTGTCGTGTAAGGTTTCGGCTACTGCAAAAATTTTCGCGTCAAATTTATCTTTTGGAAAAAGTGTTGTTTTATGATGCATGTTATTAAATCTCATTATTTTAAATTAGTTCATTAATCCATTAGTGCAATAAGGAAAAAATGATGCTTGAGCGAGACAACAGAGATTGCCTCATTAGCGTTGTCACAAGACTCTCTAAAATAAGTTCGAATATTCGAGCAGTAGAGTCAAAAAATAAATACAAATGCTAATTTTGGATTAAAATAATACATTAAAGTATTTTTTTATTCTATGCGTATTTTCTACCTATTTCTGCTATTGAAACTCAGATCTTGTTGTGAGAGGTGTCTTTTTTTCGCTCACGAAAATATAAGATGTCTCTGGGCAATCGCGTTTTAATTGTTTGAGGGCGCGTAATTCTATTCCGCGTATTGGATCAGTTATATTGACTTTTGCGATAAATGGTCGTTCTCGGTAATGTTATAGTTCATCAGGCCATTGCATAGCAACATGAAGTACCCTTAATATTTCAATGCGACTATTTTTAACCCTATAGGGGATGAGATAGGGAGTACTTGAGACGATTAGTTCTCGTGTGCCAGACACTCTGCCGGGTCTTCCCATGTTGGGTTGCTCTGCTAAGAGATTAACAGTGCTAAGTATACGTTTTGCTACACGATTCGCTGCGGATGGCTTGTCTTTGGCAATATACTGACGTAATGACTTGTAAGTCATAAAGGGCATCATCCAGTCACTTAATCATCATTTAGGTGGTTCCTGTTCCTTGTCCGTGCCCCAACTATTTAACCAATTGGAAATTTTGTCGTGCTCAAGGAATTTAGCGTTTTTTGCTATTAGCTTTTTTAACGGATTTTTCGATAGCTTTAATTTGCCATGCTTGCATTGCTAAGTAATATTCAATGGCTTCAGCAGCTAAAAATGATTTAGTTCGGCCTGTAGCATGAGCTAACTCTTCGAGTTGATCACGAGCTTCTGATGGAGCTCTTACGCTTAATGTAACAGCGGGATGTGATGAATGGTGAGAGTGCGGCATGATAGTTACCCGAATCGTATACGTCGTATACTTATACTATAATATATAATGGCGATTACAAATCAGATTAATAGGTTTGCGGAAAATGGCTATTTTCGGCAATCACTGTGCTCACCCTTTAGTAGTGAATAGCCATAGCGGATTTCACCTGCTTATACAGTTGAGACCCGAATTGGCTTTTATGCAAAAATTTAAATAATAATAAATAACCTTTAAAAATGGCCAGGTTGAGGTTTTTTCTCAAGCGTTCTTTCTTGTATTATTACAGTTGGATATTCACTAGAGGAAGAAGATTGATGAAATAGCGAGTTATTCTGAAAAAGCCTGGTTAATTGCTCCGTAGAAAAGGGAAGATGTTCTAATGTTCGTGCAGAAAGAGATTTTGATAAATGGCTCACAGCACCTTGAGTGACGAAGTCAAATTCAGCGAACTGCTCGCTATTGAGTAGGATACCAATAACATTTGCTGATTCTCTATTTTTCCACTTAACATAATAAAGCCTATTTTCCTGTTCCGTTTTTTCATCGCCTACTGAAGTTATTCTGACATAAGCAGCAGGGCTTCTATGGGGAGAATAGTGATCTTTAGCAAATTGCTCAATATTAAAATCCTTTAGTTCAGCTGCTGTTCTTTGAATATAAATAAGATCACAACCGTGTATGCGTAGAGCATTGGATGTATCAGTTAATACTTTTTCAATGCCAGTTGATATACGTTTTATTTTTTTTTCATGACGTCTGTCGCTCATTTTTTCCACAGCAATACCAGAGGCTATAATAATTGCCATGGCCGCAAAAAAGATATAGCCAAGATTTCTAGTATCACTGCTAACAACACAGCCAATTCCTGCGAATAGAAACCCATAAGATGCAAATATGCCACACAGATCGAAACTTTGTTCACAGATGTTTTTAGGGTCTCGTTGTACATAAAGAGTATCTAATTTGAGTCTAAAAACAGCCTGTTTTTTTTCAAGATATAATAAATTACTTGAAAAAAAAGTTTCCATTGCTTTTTTTGCTTGGCGATTTGTAGCAGAAAAATTGCCGCTATCTTTTGGTGTGAAAAAACGACTTAAAGTATGAGAGAGCACCTCTGGCGTTACCTTCATTAAGAGGTTTTCTTTGGCAGAACTTGATGATGAACTTTCAGAGGGTAAACTGGAGGATGATGAGCTAGGAGCTGAAATATTTTCTATTTTGTGCGCAGAATGCATAACGTTATCTCTTTAAAAAGTTGATATGTTTCATAGATTTGAGCTGAGCCAAGCATTATCTATGGATACCTAGTGCGCGCAAAAATGTATCATATTTCTTTGTTTATGTAAAACAATATTTGATCAAGTATTTTGTTTATGCACTGTATTTGTCCGTACCAAGCCAGGAAGCACATGAATAGAGCTCTTTCCAAGCCTCAAAATTTGATGCCAGCATGCTTTTAGCTGGCATTCCAGAAGCGGCGTCACAAAAAGCCTGGATGCCAGCTAAAAGCATGCTGGCATGACACTCATTTGGGGGTTGGAAAGAAGTCTAATGTATGCCAAAAATTGCTTGTTTTGTCGCAGTGCTCTTGCAAAGACGGATTGAGGCAATCTGTTGAGCCTATAAAAAACGCTCCTAGAGTTAGCTCTACTGCTGTTAAATAACCCCATCATTTTTCTCAGAATAATAATGGGGATTTGAACTCATTTGCTTTTTAATGCCTTCATTTAGTATTTAAAATGGCTGGAAATGGTCAGAATCAGTAACGATAATGTTTCTACAAACCAAGTTCACTATGTGAACCAAGGCGAACTAATTTTAATGTTTCGTCATCTGGTTTAATGTGACAATCACGATGGTCTTTCCAATCATTAATCAATATTTCCACTTCCATGGCTTTGATTATGGCTTGATATCAAATGATTGCTTTTTTTATCAGCTAGTTGTGTAACTTATTTTTATTACTGTAGTAGCGCCTAAATAAACTGATATTGGGGTGCTAACCGAGAACCGTCGAAATCCTCGCCAATTGTTGAACAGTCTGCGCTAATACATACAGCCTTCTCTTACAACATATTTTCCAGCCCATACACCAATTCTTTTAGCGTGATTACTTTTTTACAAGCCAGTATCACCCCAGGCATAAAACACTGCCGGTCAATTGTGTCATGACGAAGCGTCAATGTTTCTCCGACGCCGCCAAAAATAATTTGCTGATTTGCCACCATGCCTGGCAGGCGAACAGAGTGAATAGGAATATCACAATAATTTGCACCGCGCGCATGGGGTAGTGTTTCACGTGTATTTGTAGGACGTTCTGGTGTGGTTGTGCGGGCAGCTTGCAACATCTCTGCTGTTCGTACCGCCGTTCCTGATGGGCTATCGAGTTTTCCCGCATGATGCAATTCAATGATTTCAACGGCAGGAAAATATTTCACAATTTCTTGTGCATGTTTCATCATCAGCACCGCGCCTAACGAAAAATTGGGCGCAACAATGCCGCCTAATGTTAAGTCCTTGCAGCGTTGCTGTAATTCTTTTACATCCTGATGGATCAATCCGCTGGTGCCAATCACAGGATGCGCGCCAGATTCAATAATGGTTAATGCATTTTTCATGGCAACGTCTGCTTGAGTAAAATCCACAACAACGTGTGCTTTTGTGTTGCGAATTTCTGCTGCAAGAAGATGTGATCGTCCCGTTTGTCCCACTAGCGAAAGTGAGGCATCGAGTTTGATCGCCTGGATGACAGCTTGTCCCATTTTACCTTGAGCACCATTGACAAGAACGCGGATAGTCATGAAAAAGAAAGCTCCCAATTGAAAAACCACAGAAGAAACTCAGTATATAATATTAATAAGACAAGCAAAATATAATTGCTGAAGCCAGTGGTTTTTGAAACAATGCGACATATATATCTATTTGATTTTTTAGGGGTAGTTTGCAGCGTGATAGACAAAGATGGTTTTAGACATGGCGTTGGAATTATTTTGGTGAACTCAAAGCGCCAAGTGTTTATTGCAAAGCGTGTAGGTAAAGAGGCATGGCAATTTCCGCAAGGTGGATTGCAAGAGGCAGAAACACCAGAAGAAGCCATGCTGCGAGAATTAAAAGAAGAAATTGGTTTAAGTGCAGCGGATGTTAAAATTATAGCATCTACCAGGCGATGGCTGCGTTATCGGTTGCCAAAACGCATGGTGCGCCATTATTCAAAGCCATTATGTATCGGCCAAAAGCAAAAGTGGTTTTTACTGCGCCTGGAAACAAATGATGAGCAAATTAATCTAGCATCTACAGACAGTCCAGAGTTTGATTCATGGGCCTGGGTTTCGTATTGGTATCCTTTAAGTCAGGTAGTGTCTTTTAAACGACGTGTTTATAACCTGGCAATGAAAGAGTTTGCAAGGGTCGTTTTGTCAAAACGGTTTTGGGAAATTAAGTGAGTTATGAGGTTTTTTATACGTGTTAAAAGTATTGCGTGGCATCATTCAGGAGGTAACAAAAACACAGGACTTTAGGGAGGCGCTTAATATTATGGTTAAGCGTGTCGCAAAAGCCCTGGACACGCAAGCGTGCTCAATTTTTCTGTTAGACCGTTTGCATGGCGAATATGTGCTGATGGCAACTAAAGGATTAAATCTACAAGCAGTTGGCAAAGTACGTGTACCTATGGATCAAGGGTTGATCGGTTTGGTGGGTGAAAGAGAAGAGCCGATTAATATTGATGATGCATCAAAACATCCCCGTTTTTTACACGTCGAAGAAGTGAAAGAAGAAGCGTACAAAGCATTTTTAGGCACGCCAATGATTTATCATCGGCAAGTATTAGGTGTGTTAATCGTTCAACAACAAGATCCCCGTCGTTATGATGAAGCAGAAGAAGCGTTTCTGGTGACGTTGGCGGCACAATTAGCGGCAATTATTGCGCATGCAGAAGCAACAGGTGTTATCGCAAAATTATTCAACACGCAGGAAAATAAAAATGGAGAAACAGTTTACTCAGGTATCCCCAGCGCACCAGGTGTTGCAATTGGTAGCGGTGTTGTTGTTTATCCTTCACTGGATTTAGATTTAATTCCTGATCGGCAGCCAGATGATATTGAAGCGGAAGTTGAATTATTAAAATCCGCATTAGCGGCGGGACGTGAAGATTTTCGTGTGCTCGGTGAGCGTTTATATCCTAATTTGCCGTTAGAAGAGCGTGCATTATTTGATGTGTATCAGCGCATGCTGGATTCAACAGATTTAGGGGCTGATATTATTCATGCTATTCGTCGTGGAAATTGGGCGCAAGGTGCCTTGCGTGAAATCATTCAAAAACATGTGAATCATATTGAAAATTTAGAAAATGAATATCTGCGTGAACGTGCAATTGATATTAAAGATTTAGGTCATCGTATTTTGGGATACCTGCAGCAAAATGAGCGTGTTTTGCCGCAATATTCAGATGCAACCATTTTGATTGGTGATGAGTTAACAGCATCTGATTTAGCAGAGGTGCCCGAAGGATGTTTGGCTGGCGTGATTTCTGCAAAAGGCTCGAGTAGTTCGCATGTGGCTATTTTAGCGCGCGCCATGAATGTGCCAACCGTTATGGGTGTCAATGATATTCCTATTTATGAGCTGCAAGATAAAGAAATTATTGCTGATGGTTATTATGGCCAAATTTATGTTTCTCCCTCACCAGCATTAAGAGATGAATTTGAAAAACTGGCGCGTGAAGAACGTGAAATGGATCAATCACTGGAGCCATTGCGTGACTATCCTGCAGAAACAAAAGATGGGCATCGTATTATTTTAATGGTGAATACAGGATTGGGCCCAGACGTTGGTTTGTCGTTAGCAGCGGGTGCAGAAGGTGTTGGTTTGTATCGTACCGAAACGCCTTTTTTAATGCGTGATCGTTTTCCCTCAGGTGAAGAGCAGCGCGTTATTTACCGGCAATTGCTGGCTTCATTTGCACCGCGGCCTGTGACTATGCGTACATTAGATGTGGGTGGTGATAAGTCATTATCGTATTTCCCAGTGGTGGAAGATAATCCTTTTTTAGGTTGGCGCGGTATTCGGATTACGCTGGATCATCCAGAAATTTTTCTCGTACAAGTGCGCGCTATGTTGCGTGCCAGTGATGGCTATGACAATTTGCGTATTATGCTTCCTATGGTCACAGATGTGAGTGAAGTGGATGAGGCAATGCGCTTGATGAAGAAAGCATATGTTGATGTGTGCAATGAAGGCCTTGATATCAATATGCCAGAAATTGGTGTGATGATTGAAGTTCCTTCTGCAGTGTATCAGGCGCGCGTGCTTGCCAAGCGCGTAGATTTTTTGTCGGTGGGCAGTAATGACTTGACGCAATATATTTTAGCCGTGGATAGAAATAATTCGCGCGTTGCCAATTTATTTGACTCCTTGCATCCTGCTGTGTTGCGCGCTTTGTTGCAGGTTGTTGAGGCAGGTCATCAAGAAGGCAAGCATGTCAGTATTTGTGGTGAAATGGCAGGTGATCCTGTGGCAGTTTTATTGTTGGCGGCGATGGGATTTGATTCGTTAAGTATGAGTGCCTCATCATTAAGTCGGATGAAATGGGTTGTTCGTCAATTTACTATCAAAAAAGCCTGTAAATTATTGCAAGAAGTATTGAGCATGGAAAGCAGTGTTATGATTCGCTGTCACATGGAGTTGGCGCTTGAACAGGCGGGATTAGGTGGTTTGATTCGTGCAGGAAAAAGATAAGCAACAGTGCAGCTGGTTTGCATTGACCCCGCAACTTATGCGGGGCAAGTTTTTTGTGTATTGTTTAATGCGATCTTTTGTGGCCGCGTCTTTTGGGAAGTAGCGTAGTGACTACGGGTGCAACTGCATCATGAATATCAATAACAACGGCCTCATCTGGTGTTGGGGGTCTTTTAACAGAAAATAAAGAGGGACAATATTGAGGGTATATTAGTTCGTTGTCTGCCTTATTTTTACTCTCGGCAGTGATTGATTCGCGAATTTTCTTTTCTGCTGCTTCTAATTTTTCTGTTAATGCGCGATTAATAATATCTTTTGCTTTTAAATGGTTTAATTGACTTTTTATTTCTTGTTCTAAGGGTGCTTGTTTTTCCTGTTCTTTTTGAATGTGTAATTCTGCTTCTGCCGTTTTTGTAGTAAGCGTTACGAATAAGTCGGCAATTTGTTTTTTTGCTGCGATGAGTTCATTGTGTAATTTGAGTTCTGTTGTCGTTGCTTCTATGGCTTGCGCTTTTTTCATTTCTTCCAGATCATGGAGTTGCTGTAGATGAACGCGTCTGATTTCAGACAGATCGCTAATCTGTGCTTGTAAGGCGGTGATTTGGGTGCTGGTTGAGCGTTTGATTTCTGTCAATTCCGCGTTTAATTTTTCATTTTGTTTAAATAAGTTTGTTATCACTTCTGTGATAGAAAGTGGCATAAAAGGTTTAGCTTCTGGTGTATCCAGTTTTTCTTCGATACCAGCAGGTTGCGTAAAGAGTTTTGCTTGTTTGATAAAATTTGCATAACGGTCGGGATGCTTGAAGATTACTTTGTCGATGGCAAGGTATAAAGATGTTTTATCTGCTGTATTTTCCGGTAGACAGAAATAAAGAATAGTCACAAGATTTTTAAAATCGGATGTTGCTGGGATGGTGGGATCGCGATCATGATAGAGGGAGATAATGTCAGCTTTGATGGTGGCTTCGTCTTTATGCTCAAAGTTTAATTTTTCTTGTTTTGAGCTCCATGTAAGAAAGCGTTTATCTTCCATCTCCTTGTATTCTTTTGCTGCTAATTTTGCAAGATCAATGAATCTTGAGTGCATGAGCACGCTCCTTTTCATTTGTCTTAAAGAATTAACGTATCAATAAAATCTTAAGGGAATATTAAGTATAGTATGTTTTGTTTTGAAGTGATTCAGATGTTAACTTTTTTGTTATGCTATGCAATAGAGTTCTTTCCAAGCCTCAAAATTTGTCATGCAAGCATGCTTGCATGACACCCATTTTGAGGTTTGGAAAGAAGTCTAATACATCAAAATGGTAAAGGAAAAAAATGTTAATACTCTATCTTATTGTGGGCGCCATCACCGGACTCTTGTCTGGTTTGTTAGGTGTGGGTGGCGGCATTATTGTTGTTCCTGCGCTATCTATGCTCTTTTTGAAAAATCAAAACATACCTGCTGTTGATAGCATGCATATGGCCATTGGAACATCATTGGCAATTATGGTGTTGACATCTCTTTCTGGGTTATATGCCTATCACAGATTGACAGCGGTGCGTTGGGATATCGTAAAACGCATTACGCCCAGTTTGTTGATTGGCACGTTGTTAGGTTCGACGATTGCCAGTGCATTATCCTCACATTATTTGCAGTTGTTTTTCGCTGTTTTTTTATGTGTTGTAGGTTGGCGCATGTGGCTTTCTGTGCCAAAACAAGAAGCGGATGTATCGATGTCTGGGCGCATGATGATGATGGTTGCAAGTCTAATTGGTGTTTTGTCTAGTATATTGGGAATTGGTGGCGGCACGATGTTTGTGCCTTTTTTTCTGCGTTGCCGAGCAACGCTTATTGAATCGATGGGAACATCGCTGGCATGTGGCATGATAGTGGGTATTGCGGCAACCATCAGTTTTGCTGCGCATGGAACAAAACTAACAGCGATGATTCCAGGCAGTACGGGATATATTTATTGGCCGGCTTTTTTGGGTGTAGCAATAGCAAGTGTGTTATGTGCGCCAATAGGCAGTGCGATTGCATGTAAATTACCAACCGCATTGTTAAAGAAAATATTTGCTGTTGTTTTGTTTTTTATTGCAAGCGATATGTTGTGGATGTTTTTTGCTGGGGGAGAGGGAGTTCGTTAGTATTTTTGATGAGTGATTAAACGCTTCTGCCATGCCAGCATGCTGGCATGGCAGGAATTTGCGTTAGTAGCTTTTGCTATATGTGCTAGTAGGTGAGTCTTTTGCGCAATCTGCACTGGTCTTTTGCTGTTTAAATACGCCAAGTGTTTTGTAGTATTTTGTGCGTACGCAAGAGTCAGTTTTTGTTTCACCAGGCATTATTGTTATTGGTGCTGAGTGTCGTCTTGGAAGTTCAGGTTGTATTAAATAAAGCTCAGCGCCTTTTTGGTTGATTTCGGCTTTTAATGCAGCCGTTGTTAATGAGGTATGCTTGCCTAAAAAGTCGCGAGCACTTTGGATAAAAGTTTCTTTTAGCGAGCGATGTGTGCGGCCTTGCCCGGGAGACATTTGTCTGGACCATGTTACTATTTGCTCGAAATTGCGGAGTGTTTCAGGATGGAATTTCATTTTTTGTTGAAAAAAGGTAATCCATTTCACAGCTTCAATGACGTATAAACTATTGATATCTATTTTTGGATTTTTTGCCTGCGCGCGACTAATTGACATTTGATTCTCCCCGTTTATTTTTGAATAATTATTGATCTGTTGCTTTTCATATGAATTATATTTTATCAAGCATTACGAAGAATGGCTACAGTTAACTCATCTTGCGATATGGTTTTACAACTTTTTAAAAAATATTAATGTAATCAATATGTTATATTCAAATCTCAGTGCTGTGACCAGGGCGCTGCATTAATTGTGATAAGTGCTGCAAAAAAACCGGCAAAAAAATAGGACGGTCTTTAGACTATTGGCAAATTACGTTATCCTTGCTTCAACTATTTAAGGTGATCTATGTTGACATATCCACAAGTAAATCCGGTTGCATTTCATTTGGGTCCATTGTCTGTGCATTGGTATGGGCTGATGTATCTGGTTGGTTTTTTGGGCGGTTGGGGATTGTTATCGTGGCGATTGCGGGTTTCATCGCGCGGATTTACGCAAGATCAATTGTCAGATATTGTTTTTTATGCGGCCTTGGGCATCATTGTGGGTGGTCGCGTGGGATATGTTTTATTTTACGATTGGCAGGCTTTTTTTGCACAGCCGTGGCGTGTGTTTATGATTTGGCAAGGTGGGATGTCATTTCATGGTGGTTTGTTGGGTGTTGTGTTAGCGATGTGGTTTTATGCGCGTAAAATAGGTAAATCGATGATTGATTTGACTGACTTTATTGCGCCCGTTGTGCCGATTGGGTTGGCGGCAGGACGCATTGGTAATTTTATTAATGGTGAATTGTGGGGGCGTGTGACGGATGTATCCTGGGGCATGGTTTTTCCTGGTGCAGGACCTATGCCGCGACATCCTTCGCAGTTATATGAATTTTTGCTAGAAGGCGTCGCGTTGTTTTTAATTTTATGGATTTATTCGATGAAGCCGCGTCCACGTTATGCGGTGTCGGGGTTGTTTGCGCTGTGTTATGGGTTGTTCCGTATTGCGATAGAATTTTTTCGTGAGCCTGATGCGCAAATTGGTTATATTTTTGGTTGGATGACGAAAGGGCAGTTGCTTTCGTTGCCGTTAGTTGTGGTGGGAATTTTTCTTTTACTGTTTGCTTATCGAGGAAAAAGAGCATGCAACAATATTTAGATTTTTTGCGACGAATTCGTGATGTTGGTACGCCAAAAACGGATCGAACGGGTGTGGGCACGATCAGTGTTTTTGCACATCAAATGCGTTTTGATTTGAGCCAGGGGTTCCCGCTGGTCACTACTAAAAAATTATCGTTGCGTAGCATTATTCACGAATTATTGTGGTTTTTGCAGGGCAATACAAATATTAGTTATTTGCGTGAAAATAAAGTCACGATTTGGGATGAGTGGGCAGATAGCCAGGGAAATTTAGGCCCGGTTTATGGGAAGCAATGGCGCGCATGGGAAACAAAAGACGGTCGTGTCATTGATCAGCTAAGTGAGGTTGTTTCGCAAATTAAAACGAATCCAGATTCGCGTCGTTTGATTGTCAGTGCGTGGAATGTGGGTGATATTGCAAAAATGGCGTTGCCGCCTTGTCATTTGTTATTTCAATTTTATGTTGCGAATGGGAAATTGTCTTGTCAACTTTATCAGCGTTCAGCAGATGCATTTTTAGGTGTGCCATTTAATATTGCTTCGTATTCGTTGTTGATGCACATGGTTGCGCAGCAATGTCAGCTGGATGTCGGTGAATTTATTTGGACGGGCGGCGACTGTCATCTTTATTCAAATCATTTAGAACAAACAGATTTGCAACTTTCTCGTCAGCCATTGCCGTTGCCAATGTTAAAATTACATGCCAGATCTTCGTTGTTTGATTATAAGTTTGAAGATATTGAAATTTTGAATTATCAGGCGCATCCGCATATTAAAGCTGAAATTGCGGTGTAAGGTAGTCTTTCTTAAGAAGTTCTTCTTGGTGTAGGTTTTGGCGCGGCGGGTGGTTTTGTTTCTTTTGCTTTACTTTCAAAAAGCATCATTTTTTGTCGAACGGTTAAAGGAGCCTCTGTTGTGGCTGATGCTCTGCTTGATGCGATAAGAGGTGCTGCTACTGCTACGGGCGTTACGGGTGCTGCTACTGCTACGCGCGCTACTGGTGCTGCTACTGCTACGCGCGCTACTGGTGCTGCTACTGCTGCTGGCGCTACTGGTGCTGCTACTGCTACTGGCGCTACGGGTGCTGCTACTGCTACTGGCGCTACTGGTGCTGCTACTGCTACTGGCGCTACGGGTGGTCTTGCTTCTGGAGCACGCGTAGGTGTTGGTCTTGAGGGTGTTGCTTCTAGAGCAGGTGGTGGACTGCTGCTTCTGCTAGGCGTTATTTTAGCTTCTAATTGGCTTTTTTCTTTTAATAAAGAGTTTGTCAGTTTTCTAAATTGTAATATCAACTTATCAAGAAAATCAGGGAGAGCTTTAATTTTTTTTAATTCCGTCATCTCCATGCCTGCTTCTTGTAAGATCTCTTTCATGAGCGCTATTTTGTCTTGCGGCGTTTCTACAGGCGTTTTTTTGGCATTTTTTATGATGTCATCAGCCAGAATGCATAACATGTTGGCAGCTTTTTGGGGATTGGGAATATTTTTTTGTATCTCTAGCAGATCTCTTTCTCTGGATTGTAGGTATGAAATTTTCTTGTTAATGGTTATTAGGCTGGCTTTAGATTCTGCTAATGGATCTATAGGAGCGGGTGGAGGACTTGCTGTTGGGGCTGGGCGAGTGTCTGGTTCTTTTATTTCTTTGCTCTCTTTTTTTTCTAATAGAGAAAATATTAATTTATCAAAGCTTAATAGTATTGTTCCGGCAAGGGTCTTAACGCTGGCTTCAGATCTAATCGCTTTTGTTTCTGCCATGTCCATGCCAGCACTTTCTAGTGTTTTTATCATCAGGAGAAATTTTTCTGATAAATTTTTGGGTGGTGTTTTTCCATTGAGTGTAATGATATTGTCGCAGAAGGTTGCCATATTTTTTTCTGCTAGAGCCACGGTTTCTGTCTTTGTACCCAGTAATATTATTTCTTGTAAGTTTTTTCCTAGTAATCGAGCCTCTGCAATTTTTCGATCAATGACAGATAGCTTTGTTTTGGCTTCAATTGCAGGACTTTGCGGTGTGAGTGTGCGTCTTTCACTTAATGGTAGTTTTGAGTCGGATGAGCTGGGTTCGTGATGCCCTGTTAATCTTTCTTGGCGATAGTCTTCAACTGCTTTGATTTCATCAGTGAGCTCTTGCGTTTTTTTTGTTAATGAATTGAATTGAGTTAATAAGCTATCAACTAATGTCTTGAGCGTGATGGAAATTTCTTCTGCGGGTTTTATTTCAGGAGTGATTAAGCCATTTTTATGTAGTTTGCTGAGAAATAATTGCATATTTTCGGCAAAAGGTATTTCAGGTCGTGACTTATTTATTTCGATCATCATTTGTTCTAGTTTTATTTTTTGTTCTGTTGGCGATATTTCTTTTTTGATGTTAGCAAGTTTATTTCCTATTTGCTTGATTTTGTTAATTTTGGTTTTGTTTTCTTGAACAGTTTGCTTTGCCCTTAATGTGGTATGCATAAAATGACATGAAGGACTTGCATCTAAATGTTCTTTGGGAAATTCTGTTTTAGCCAGGACAGTCATGCTTTGTTCTATTGTTTTTTTATTCTCGGTTATTTTGTTTTGCATTATTTCGTATTTTTGTTCTAGTGCTTTTGTTTCTTCTGCTAGAGAGGGATTTGTTTTGGAGCGTGCACGCATTTCATATAGTTCTTGTCCTAGTTCACGCAGTGTTTTAGTCAGGGTAATATTTTCTGTATGTATGTTTCTAAATACTTTATAAGATGTGTCAGTTTTAAAAATAGCAGATGTAAAACCATCGTCGAAACTTGCAATAAGAGACATATGAGAGGCTGGTTGTGGTCTATTATTTGAAATGTTACTAAATGTTTTCACTACGATATCATGTCCTAAATCAAATAATTCATTTGCAACTATTTGAGCATAATTATCATATTCATCATCCATTAATCTTGTTAGACCGGTGTAGCAGCTAAGGATATAAATATTATCTATTTTTAATCGAGCTTCATTGAGTGCGTTCGCGATTTGTAGGGCAAATAAACGTGCTCCCATGTTTTGGTCGCCAAATTTACCTACGTTTGAGGAATGCCCAAGAAAGGTTAGGCTTGTCGGTCGTTCGCCGTTGAGCTCTTTTTTTATTTCGCGATTTTCATCAAGAAGAGAGAATGTTGGACTTGCGTCAAATCGATGGGCGGCTTCTGTTTGATGGAATGACTGATAAATGCGTGTTCCGGTAATAGTTTGTTGATCAGAGGATGTCAGGATGATCATAATAAATTTCCTCGTGAAATATTTTTTTATGACACTATTCTGTTACTATTAGTATAGAGCAATAAAAGGACAGAATGTGTTTTGATAGCAACCGATTGAAAAGAAAGAGGTTTTTTTATGATCATTCAAATGATGGAAACAGATTTGAATAGACGAGCGGCTGAGGCCATGCAGCAGGGTAAGGCAAAGCAAGGGATTCAATATTATCCGCAAATTGATTTGAGTGATGTTCGCGATGAAGAACTTACCATTATCGATCTTGAGGCGGATGGCGAATTTCAAAAAAAACTTTCTCCAGAGCGATTCGCCGCTTTTTTGGTGAAAAAAAGATTGGGTAGTACAGTAAAAAAAATTAATTTGATTGTTTCGGATGTATATCCATTTGAGAGTGCTCTTTTTACATTTGCTGCCGAATGTCATCAGGCTCTTTTAGCATTAGAAAAAAACATATCCGTCTGTGTGGTGAGTGATTTAAATCAGGCGCTTACTCTTGTTTGCCCCCCAGATCATCTCAATAAAAAATGGCAAGTTTTTGGTGTGTCTTCAGCAAATTATATGGCAGATATTGCAGGCAAGAAATTATCCACGACGACAGAGAGTAAAGAAGTGAAAAGTAAAGAAGCGTTGAATCATGCTTTTTATAAGGGCTATCAAAAAAAGACATTGCTTTGGGAAGGCGCCGATTTGCTTGACTGGTTAAATAAGGCAGAGCGCACATTTCGTTCTGAAATTGAGTTAAAGGTTAATGGCTTGAGTCGTTAAAGTAGCACTTCTTAAACTCATTTCCGCCATTTTATCGAGTTTTTTTGCATTTCTATGGATATTTAATTACACTCGCGAGCAAAATGTCCCCTCTGGAGTAAGTTATGCGTCGTCATGTGATTTTTATTGTTATTTTATCGGCTATTTTTAATGTGTCCTTTGCTGCGACCAATATGTCTTGCACTCCTGTTGTTGTGAAGGTCGAAAATAAAAATATTATTCTTCCAGGGCCGCAGGAACAGTCTAAAACCAGTACGGCAGAGGTTTATTTTTTTAATAATATTTCAAAGAAAAGTTTTTGGTTAGATCATCCGGTGGATCATCCTTCAGCGAGCGCTGGATGGTCATCTTATTTGCGCCCAGGCAATTGGTCAGCGATGGTGGTTAATCGTAAAAATTTCACTATCAGTTGTGCAGAAATTCAGCCTGGAAAAGTAGACTACCAAGATTGTGCAAAGACCATAGCCATTTGTATGCCCAAGCAAATGGAGGTTGATACAAAACATAAGGGCAGTTACTGGTTGGTAGAAGATAAGTCCTGGGACGAGTTTGTTGCTGCGGTAAAGAAACATTCTAAATAATTCTTGTTACCGTCGTCCGTTATGGGCGACGGTATTTCTTTTGCTTTAACGTGTTTTAAGAACAGCCTTCTGTTTTATAGCTATTATCTAAATTACCTAATGTTGCACGTTCTTGCATATATGTCTGTGGGTTGTTTGTTGCCCCGTTAAATATAATGTCATGTTTTAGCTGGTTACACATGGGTTCGTTTTTTGCGTTGGGTTGGAAGAGAGCGCAGCTGCCAAGTAACAGGCTGGTAAGAAGTAATGTGATTAAACCACGTTGCATATTGGATCTCCTTTTTTTCAGGCTAAAGATACCTGAAAGAAAATAAAACTGCTAATATTTCTATTGAGACCATTTAAAAGGGAGTTTTATATGGAAAGTAGCTCAGTGCAACCAACGCCAATGGGTACCATGCAAAATGGACTAGCAACGCCATATAACTTTGCGATGGGTGATTTGTTTGCTCAGGCCTGGCATCAGGTTCGAGGATTTAAGGCAACGTTTTGGGGCGCGGTGGGATTTGTATTTTTGATTGGAATGGCGCTGGGGTTGATTAATTTGTTCTCACTTTTCCCTGGAGTGAATAAAGATCTTGTACAAGGGATCGGTAAAATTGTTGTAACACTGGTTTTTTTGCCCTTGATGATCGGCATATCGATGTTAAGTGTGCGTCGTGCAGTTTCTCTGCCTGTTAAAGCAACCGATATTTTTAATTATTATCGCTGCTTTTGGCGGATTCTTGGCGTTTATATTGGGCAAATGCTGATTTTTGCCGTTATTGGATTGTTAATTGGTTTAAGCGCCAGTTTGTCACAAAATGCGCCAACATTGATGATTTCTTTGTTATTTTTAGTGCTTAGCTCTGTTTTAATACTGCTATTAATCTATCTGGCCATAGGGTATTTGTTTGCGATGGTTTTGGTGGCAGAAAAGAATCTGGGTATTTTTCAATCATTAAAAGCTTCACGTAAAGCCGTTTCGCAACATTGGTTTAAGATATTTTTTGCCTTCATTTTGCTAGATATTGTGATAGCAATCAGTGCTATTCCTGTTTTTATCGGATTAATCTGGACGCTTCCCTGGTTAAATATGTTTTGTGGTATGTTATATCGTACTATGTTTGGGGTAGAAGAGGTGAGATAATCGCCTTTCAAGAAAAGTGCAATAACTATTAAATTTAATATCATGGAAAACGAATGGGAAAAAACTCACAAAAAAAAGACAAATTTGCCAAGCGCGAAGCTGAAAAGTACGAAAATCCTATTCCTAGTCGTGAATTTATTCTCGAATATTTGAGTGAGCGAGGCCGACCGGCGACCTCGAGTCAACTTATTACTGAGCTTGAGCTAACCACTGACGATGAAAAAGAAGCCCTTCGTCGCCGGTTGATTGCCATGGTTCGCGATGGGCAATTGCACCAGAATCGTCGTGGTGCATTTGGTTTGATTGATAAGTTAGAGTTGATTGCAGGCTCCGTCATTGGACACAAAGATGGCTTTGGGTTTGTTGTGCCGGATGATGGCTCCGAGGATTTATTTTTAAATGCCAGACAAATGCGTTCGGTTTTTCATAACGACCGTGTATTAGTTAGAGTGTCGGGTCTTGATCATCGTGGTCGGCGTGAAGCAGTGGTTGTTGAAGTGCCTGAGCGTAATACGCATAAGCTGGTAGGCCGTCTTATTTCAGAGCATGGGATCAACATTGTTCAGCCGGTCAATTCGCGTATTGCGCATGATATTTTAATTCCACCTGCCGAAAAAAATGGCGCGCACAGCGGACAAATGGTGATAGTTGCCATTACCTCCTTCCCAACGCCATCAACGCGCCCCATTGGTAAAGTGATAGAAATTATTGGCGATCATATGGCGCCAGGCATGGAAATTGATGTTGCGATTCGCAACCATGACTTGCCAAATGAATGGTCAGAAGATGTCTTAAAAGAAGCGGCGCGTTATTCCAAAGAAGTGCCAGAGTCTGATTTAAAAGGTCGTCTTGATTTGCGTGAGTTACCTTTTGTGACGATTGATGGTGATGATGCAAAGGATTTTGATGATGCTGTTTACTGTCATCCTACCGAAAAAGGCGGATGGACGTTGTATGTGGCGATTGCCGATGTCGGTCATTATTTAAAACCACATTCTGCTTTAGATAAAGAAGCATTAAATCGCGGGAATTCCGTGTATTTTCCTGGTCGTGTTATTCCTATGCTGCCAGAAGTATTATCAAATGATCTCTGCTCGTTAAATCCCCTGGTGAATCGATTGGTGCTAGTTTGTGAGATGTCGATTACCGCAACGGGTAAAATTGCGCGATATCGTTTTCATGAAGCCGTGATTAAATCACATGCGCGCTTGACCTATAATGATGTCTACGCCATGGTTGAGCAAAATGATAAAGCATTGCAGGAAAAGTATCAGGTATTGTTGCCGCACTTAAAAGAATTATTTGTCATCTACCGGGTACTCAATAAAGCCCGTAAAAAACGCGGTGCAATTGATTTTGATTTGCCAGAACCCAAAATTATTTTTGGACCTGACCGCAAGATTGAACGCATTATTGCCTTAGAGCGTAACGATGCGCATCGTATGATTGAAGAATGTATGTTGTGTGCAAACATTTGTGCCGCGCGGTTTTTAATAAAAAATGAAATTCCTGCTTTGTATCGTGTGCATGAGGGACCGTCACCCGAAAAATTGGCTGATTTACATAAGTTTTTAGGGGAAGTTGGCCTGCGATTGCCGGGTGGTGAAAAACCTGCACCAAAAGATTATGCAAAATTATTAAAATCCATTGAAGCGCGTCCCGATGCGCATGTCATTCAAACGATATTGTTACGTTCCTTAAGTCAGGCGGTTTATAGTCCTGAACAAAAAGGCCATTTTGGTTTGGCATTTGAAGAGTACGCACATTTTACATCACCAATTCGCCGGTATCCTGATTTATTGGTGCATCGCGCTATTCGTCGTGTTTTGCGTCGTGAATTTGAACCAGGTGAGATAGACCCACGTTTTGAAAAATACGGCGAACATTGTTCGATGACCGAGCGTCGTGCCGATGATGCAACACGCGAAGCAATAGAATGGTTGAAGTGTGAATATATGATGGACAAGGTAAGTGAGGAATTTGACGCGGTCATCTCCAGTGTCACTAGCTTTGGATTTTTCGTTGAATTAAAAGAGATTTATGTTGAAGGTCTTGTGCATATTAGTATGCTGCAAAATGATTATTATCAATTTGATCATATCAAACATGCGTTGCTTGGTGAGCGTTCCCGTACGCGTTATGGATTGGGTGATCCTGTCCGGGTGAAATTAGTGCGTGTTGATTTGGACGAGCGCAAAATTGATTTTATTGTTGCAGAAAATGAAGCAGATAAAAAACGTAAAGTGAAAAATAAAAAAATAAAAAAGAATTTGTTGTGAGTCAGATATGAGTGAAAAAAAATTATTGGTTTTTGGTTTGCATGCGGTTGAGTCACTTCTTAAAAAAAATTCGCAACGCATCACTCGCATGATGGTGTTGCGTGAACGTCATGATCAGAAGATGCAGGCGTTGATTGATGCGGCGAAAGAACACTCCATTCCTGTTGAATTAACAACGCGGCATGAATTAGATCAGTTGACGCATCAAGAGAATCATCAAGGCGTTGTTGCTTTTTATCGTGGTGTAAAAAATTATTCTGAAGGTGATTTAGAAGAGTTGCTAGATAGTATTGATAAGCCTTTTTTATTGATTCTTGATGGCGTTCAAGATCCGCATAATTTAGGTGCCTGTTTGCGTAGCGCCGATGCTGCTGGCGTGCATGCGGTGATTGCACCGAAAGATAAAGCTGTGGGTATCACACCAACAGTTAGCAAGGTAGCCAGTGGCGCAGCAGAAAATGTGCCCTTTATCCAGGTCACTAATTTGGCGCGTACCATGAAAATGTTACAAGAGCGTGGTATCTGGATTTATGGTGCGGCAGGTGAGGCGGAGCAACCTATTTTTCAGGCAAAACTGACGGGTGCATTAGCGATAGTATTGGGTGCTGAAGGCAGTGGCTTGCGTCGATTGACGCGTGATCATTGTGATATTCTTTTGAAAATTCCTATGCATGGTACGGTATCAAGTTTAAATGTGTCGGTTGCGACGGGGATTTTTTTGTTTGAAGTGGTAAGGCAGCGCAAGTAGTTGTTATTACCTTTGTGCGGGACATAAATTTTTGTCCCGCACAAGTGCTATCACTGAGATTTGCGTGTTATCTTGTTGATTATATTTATATTTTTTTATTACACATTAAACCTGAAATGCATCACATCGCCATCTTTAACGGTATATTCTTTTCCTTCCAAGCGCCATTTTCCGGCTTCTTTTGCGCCTGCTTCACCGTTATATTGAATGAAATCAGCATAGCCAACAACTTCTGCGCGGATAAAACCTTTTTCAAAATCTGTATGAATAACACCTGCAGCTTGTGGAGCGGTGCATCCAACAGGAATGGTCCAGGCACGTACTTCTTTTACACCGGCAGTAAAATAAGTTTCCAGGCTTAATAATTTGTAGCCAGCGTGGATAACGCGATTTAAGCCGGGTTCTTCTAATTTTAATTCATCGAGAAACGCTTGTTTTTCAGACTCATCCAGCTCAGCAATATCTGCTTCCAGTGCCGCGCAAACAGAAACAATGCTTGCACCTTCCAGCGCGGCAATTTTGGTGACTTCATCGAGAAATGGATTGTTTGTAAAACCATCTTCGGCAACATTGGCAATGTACAAAGTGGGTTTCAGTGTTAATAAATTCAGTGGCTTTAATAGGATTTTTTCTTCTTTGCTCAAGGTTAAGGCGCGCGCTGGCAAGCCTTGATCTAAATGTTTTTTGACGCGTTCAAGTAATGTCGCTTCAATCACTGCTGCTTTATCGCCGGCTCTTGCCTGTTTGTTAACGCGTAACAATCCGCGGTCAACGGTATCAAGATCAGCAAGCGCTAATTCAGTGTTGATGACCTCGATGTCACTGGATGGCGAAATTTTCCCAGCCACATGGACGACATCGGTGTTTTCAAAACAGCGTACAACATGCGCAATTGCGTCGGTTTCGCGAATGTTGGCAAGAAATTTATTGCCAAGACCTTCGCCTTTGGAGGCGCCAGCAACCAAACCTGCAATATCAACAAATTCCATGGTGGTTGGCAGTATGCGTTCAGGTTTGACAATGGCGGCTAATTTTTCAAGACGAGGATCTGGAACGGCAACGACGCCAACATTGGGTTCAATCGTGCAAAAAGGATAATTGGCGGCATCGACGCCCGCTTTTGTTAAACAATTAAATAAAGTTGATTTGCCAACGTTTGGTAAGCCAACAATTCCGCATTTGATGCCCATGGTATGTACCTTTACTTAGTGTGTAGTTCTAGCATTGCTTTTTGAAATTCTCCGCGCAAAATGAGCGGCATGGTTTGCATGGCTTTGTCCATGCCAGCATTAATTTGTTCGCGCTCGGCTTTTTTGGGTGGATGGAGAACATAGTCGTGAACGAGTTTGCTGTCGCCAGGATGTCCAACGCCGATGCGTAATCGATAAAATTTGTTTGAATTTAAGTGTCGAATAATATCGCGTAAACCATTATGACCGCCGTGACCGCCGTCGAATTTTAAACGTATTTCACCTGCGGGAAGATCAATTTCATCATGTGCAACGAGGATATGTTCAGGTGCAATTTTGTAATAGCTTGCTACGGCTTGAACTGCTTGGCCGCTTAAATTCATGAAGGTAGTTGGAATGAGCAAATGACATTCCTGGTTGTGTAATTGGGTGATGCAGTGTAAGCCTTGAAATTTTGGTGCATGCCGCGCTGTTGCGTGAGCATTTTCTATCAGATGATGAGTAAACCAGGCGCCAGCATTGTGTCGAGTATCTTCGTATTGTGCGCCAGGATTTCCCAAGCCTACGATCAATGACACCATGCTGACTCCGGTAGACAGATGTTATTCTTGTTCTTTTTTTCCAGATTGATCAGTTGCTTCAGTGCTTTCGCCTTCTGCTGCTTCACCTTCTGTGGTTTCTTCTGCTTCTTCGCTTGCTGCTTCTACCACTTCTTCTTCAATGATACGTGGGATATGAATGCTAATAACAGGCTGATCATGACCTTCAACGCCATGTGCGAAAGCCACTAATTCAATACCTTTTGGTAATTTGATATCAGATAAGTGTAGTGTCTGGTTAAGAACCATTTGGGAAACATCCAGTTCGATGTATTCTGGCAAATGTGCTGGTAAGCAGGAAATTTCCAGGTCGGACATTATGTGTGAGAATACACCGCCGTCTTTTGTACCTGGTGCTTTTTCTTCACCGATAAAATGCAGTGGAATATGCATGTGAAGTTTTTGGTCAGCTTTAATACGTTGAAAATCCATGTGCATGATGCGCGGTTTTGCTGGGTTGCGCTGTAAAGCCTTTAAAATGACTTTCTCAACTTTCTTGCCCACTTTCAGGGTCAGAATGTGAGAGTAAAATGCTTGATGAGCGAGAGCGACTTTTACTTTGTCATGGTTAAGTGTGATTGACAAAGGGGCATGGTCTGCACCATAAATAACAGCAGGTACTTTGTTGTCGTGACGTAGGCGGCGGCTCGCACCTTTCCCTATGTCTTCACGAAGTTCTGCTTCGAGTTCGAATTTGATCGATGACATGAATTTTTCTCCAGAATTTTATTAAAAATAAGTTTCATCCCTGCGACCGGAATGAAGGATCGCGTATTGTACACGAAATCTCTAGGGAAGCTAGGATGTTATGGTCTTGTTGGCCGCATAACCCCCTCTCTTGAGGGGGTAGATAAATTACGACTGTTAACGGTTCAGATGCGTCGCCTCTTTTAACTTCGTCACGCTAGGAGTCTCGCGCTATTTTGTTGATATTTTGCTCTTATTTTATTAGTATGGCCTAATATTATATATAATGAGATTGTAGCAATGGCGGCAAGTAGTAGCACGTTTGAAGCAAAAAAGCATAAAGATGCACAAGAGCTCATTCCCGTTGAAGAAGCAGTTCCTGTCATTCATTCTGGGCATGGAGATCCTTTTAAGCTGATGAAGGAATATCTCAATGATGATATCTGTGTCACTTCTTCCCTTTACGTGCATGGCAAGAGACTGACTATTTTTGGTAGAGATAGTGCGGATCATCTATACAAACAAGCTGTTGCTATTGCACGTAATCTTGTTTTGACGGCGGCCCCGCTTGATGATCTTAAAGCGGAGGTCATGAAAAATCCAAGAGTTCTTCTACCCATCATTAATATAACAACGCATGTTGACGGGCAGAGTTTGACTCTTCAGGGTACTCTTGAACAGTTAGCCATGATCGTTCTGGATCGGACTATCAGGACAGTCAGTGGTTTTGAAGATAAAGGCAGCGCCGAGACGTTAAGGAAGCTGCGTGAAGAATTGTTACCCGATACAATGCCGCAGGCATTAGAGCAGACCTCTTTTGCAACATTTATTGAAGAGGATGAAGTTGAAAAAGCAAGAAAATCTGTGTACTTAGCAAAGTTGAATCAAGCTTTTGATTTGATCAAAGAGAATAAGCCGGGTGCTGGTGATGTAATAAAAAATTATATAAAAACAACTCAGCCAGCAGTCATTGTCAATGATGGATATTTTTTAAATTTGCTTCAATTGCTTTGTATGGCTTTTGAAGTATTAACAGATAGAGGTTCAGAGTTAAAAGATTATTTGTATGGAGCACAAGCTAAACGATATTACTGTGAGGTAATAGGGGCGGCCATAGAGGCGCCCTTGCCTAGGCGTTCCAGGCAAGTATTAGTCAGTGGGCTTTATAGGTTGTTATATCGAGACCAGATTGCGGTTCGAATTGTTGATCATGATGATTTTATTTTTCTTGGCCGTCCAGGTTCAGCTGATCAATTGGGTCTGAATTATTTTTACGATGGCACTGGCTGTATTGACGATGTGTCTGTGGTGATGAACTGGAATGTGAGGGGTGGGCGCATTTTCCAAGATTATTTCGAGCGATTAAGTCAGCATTCAAGGCTTGTGTCTCGATCCAAGATACGGTCGGAAAGTAAGTGTCTAATCATGTAGAGCAGTCCCGCTGCAATTGTAGCGGGACAAAGTAGATGTATTGATCGTTAATCTAAAAACATTCTGCTTAACGAGCCTGCTCCACTAATACGGCGAATCGCTTCAGCAATCATGTGACTTAATGTAATGGAGCGAATGCGTTTACACAGTTTAGCATTGTTTTGCAGCTGAATTGTGTCAGTGACGATCAGCTCATCCAGTGAAGATGAATCAAGATTTTGAATGGCTTTGCCTGACAGGACAGGGTGGGTCGCATAGGCGGCCACTTTGGCAGCACCATGTTCTTTCAGTGCGTCAACTGCTTTGCAAAGCGTGCTGGCGGTGTCGACGATATCATCAATAATAATGCAATCTCTATCTTTTACATCACCAATAATGTGCATGACTTGTGCTTCATTGGGTTGTGGGCGGCGCTTGTCGATGATAGCAAGGTCTGCGCCTGGAATGCGTTTGGCAATGGCGCGTGCGCGGATAACGCCGCCCACATCGGGTGATACAACCATGACATTTTGATAGGAATTTTTAAAGATGTCTTCCAGCATGATCGGGGTGCTGTAGAGGTTGTCTACTGGCATATAGAAAAACCCCTGAATTTGATCTGCATGTAAATCCACCGTCACTAAGCGGCTAATTCCAACGGATGCCATCATATCTGCAACAATTTTAGCTGTAATGGGAACACGTGCAGAACGTACACGACGATCTTGTCGTGCGTAACCAAAGTAAGGAACAACAGCAGTAATTCTGGCAGCAGAAGCGCGACGCAATGCATCTGCCATGATGATAAGTTCCATTAAGTTATCATTGGAGGGTGCACATGTTGACTGAATAATGAAAATATCACGGCCGCGCACATTTTCTTGAATTTCAACCATGATTTCGCCATCGCTAAAACGTCCTACCAATGCTTTTCCCAATGGTAAATTAAGATGTTCCCCGATGTTTTGTGCAAGTTCGGTGCTAGCGTTCCCATTAAAAATCATTATTTCAGGCACGGCGTTATTCCTTGATTGAAGTTCGTTTGCGTCTTAGCATTTTATTTTTTGTATTACAAAAAGTACATATTTAAAGTATGTCGAATTGGCTGGGGTGCTAGGGATCGAACCTAGGAATGCCGAGATCAAAACCCGGTGCCTTACCGCTTGGCTACACCCCAAACTTGAGAGTAGATAAGTTCAGGGCGCCTATTTTGATGAGACAAGCGCTGTGTGTCAATCACAATTTGAAAAAAGTTATTTGTAAGCAATTTATTCAGGGAATATTTTTTAAAAAATTAGAAGTGCCATTGATTAATAATGATTTTTATATTGAGCTGTGCATTATGAAAAAAAATCTTATTTGGAACGTCAATGCCATTGATGGATGTGTAGCGTAGAAATTCAATGTCCCAGCCCTCTTGTTTTAATTTAGTTAGATGGTTGTAGCTGTCAAAACTTTTTTCGGCAGGAATGGTTGGAACAGGTAAGCCGCGAATCCAGTACTTCAAGTAGGAGATCGGTAAATGCCAGCCGGTTTGCTGTGCTAATAGTGCTTCTGGACTCGTTGCATAAAATCGTTTGCCGCTGGAGCCGGCAAGCTCTACTTTGCCAGGTTGGCCGGTGAGTTCATAGGAACCGGTTCCTAGTGGCCCAAAAAGCTGAATATGATAGTTTTGATTTTGTTGTTGCCATTGCAGCGAAGCGCTGCCAGCGTCTTTTTGGCTGCGAATGGCGATTAATGCTTTTAAGTCCCAGCTTTCAATTTGCGAGAGTGTTTGTACGCGTGAATTCCAGCTAAGATTTTGATTATTTGTGGTAGATTGTTCTTTCGGCACGGTGGCGCAACTGGCCAGCCAGCAGGAAAAAAGTAACATGAAAAGGAATCTTATCGTCATTTGGTGATTATATCATGGATTTCTGGTGGTTATTTACATAAAATATGCCCACCAAGTTCACCATGAATCAAACTTATGCCAATCATTGCTTGTGGAATTAATCATAAAACCGCCCCTATTGCGTTGCGCGAGCGCGTGGTATTTCAGCCGGAGAAGTTGGCGCTCTATTTGCAAGATTTGACGTCGCTAGAAAGTATTCATGAAGCAGTGTTGTTATCTACGTGTAATCGGTCAGAGCTTTATTGCGCAACAGATGATGTGGATAAGATTCTCGAGTGGTTTTGCCGGCAACATCAGCTTTCACGCGAACAGTTGCAATCTGCCTGGTATTGTTATCAGGATCAGGAAGCGGTTGAACATATCATGCAAGTAGCTTGCGGCCTGGATTCGATGGTATTGGGCGAGCCGCAAATTTTAGGGCAAATGAAAGCAGCTTTTTCAGAAAGTTGTGCAGCCGGTAGTATTGGTCCGCAGTTTAATCGTTTATTTCAACAGGTATTTGCTGTTGCAAAAGAAGTGCGGACCAATACGTCAATTGGTGCATGCCCTGTTTCGATGGCATCGGCCGCCGTTAATTTGGCAAAGCAGACATTTCAACAAGATTTTAGTACGGCCACCATTTTATTAATTGGTGCTGGAGATACGATTCAATTAGTCTTGCGTTACTTAAAAACACAAGCCGTACAAAAGGTATTTGTTGCCAATCGTCACCTTGACAATACGATAGAACTTGCAAAGAAGTACGCGATCCATAGTATTTCTTTTCATGATTTGCCTGATGCTTTAGCGCAAGCTGATGTTGTTATTTCAGCAACAGGCAGTACCTTGCCTGTGGTGACGGCAGATATGTTTGCAGCACGTGATAAGCCTCTTTGCATTGTCGATCTTGCTGTGCCACGCGATATTGATTCTGCAGTGGCACAAATCCAGCATGTACAGCTTTATTCGATTGATGATTTAAAAACGATTATCCAGATGAATCTGGGTGGTCGTGAACATGCGGCAGAAAAAGCAAAAGAAGTGATTAAGCATAAAAGCAATGAATTTGTTGCCTGGTTAACGTCGTTAGATCAAGTCGCGATGACGATTCGTGCCTATCGCAGTCAAATTGAAAGCATGACTCAGGCAGAGCTTGCCAAGTCTATGCGTCAACTAGAGCGCGGTGATGATGCCGTGCAGGTTCTTGCAGCGTTCGCGCATTCTTTAACAAATAAGTTATTGCACGCGCCCAGTGTCCAGTTACGTCAAGCAGGCGTTGATGGGCGTCTTGATATGTTGCAATTGGCGCAGCAGTTATTTTCTATTCCTGAGTTTGAATCGAGTATTTAATGAAACCTTCTATCGAAAAAAAATTACAAGCATTGGTTGAGCGTCACGAAGAGCTAGGTGCATTACTTTCTGATGCTGGCGTGATTAGCAATCAAAATCGTTTTCGCGATTACTCAAAAGAATATTCTCAGCTTGAACCGATTGTTGAGGCTTTTAAACAATATCAACAGTGTGTAAAAGAAATCGAAGAGATGCAAGAGATGCTCAATGAAAGCGATGTTGAGATGCAGCAGTTGGCAAAAATAGAATTAAAAGCCGCTCAGGAACGATTACCTCAGATTGAAAATCAATTGCAAATTTTATTGTTGCCGCGTGATCCGCATGATGACAGCAATATTTTCCTGGAAATTCGTGCTGGCGCGGGTGGTGATGAGGCTGCGATTTTTGTGGGGAATCTCTATCGCATGTATGCGCGCTATTCTGAATCACAACGTTGGCAAGTGGAGTTAATCAATTCCAATGCCAGCGAAAAAGGCGGCTATAAAGAAGTTATCTTGCGCATTATCGGTCAAGGTGCTTATTCGCGTTTTAAATTTGAATCGGGTGTGCATCGTGTTCAGCGTGTACCCGAAACAGAGGCGCAAGGTCGTGTTCATACCTCAACTTGCACGGTTGCTGTCATGCCTGAAATTGATGAGATTGAATCGATTGCGATTAATCCGGCGGATTTGCGCGTTGATACTTATCGTGCATCCGGTGCAGGTGGTCAGCATGTGAATAAAACAGACTCTGCCATTCGTCTTACGCATATTCCAACGGGAACGGTGGTTGAGTGTCAGGAAGAGCGCTCCCAGCATAAGAATCGTGCGAAGGCCATGGCATTGTTGCAAGCTAGAATATTAGCAGAAGAACAGCGTAAGCAGACACAACAGCAAGCAGAAACGCGGCGTAATCTGGTTGGTACGGGAGATCGTTCTGAGCGTATTCGTACTTATAATTATCCGCAAGGACGGTTAACGGATCATCGTATTAATCTGACGCTATATAAATTAACCGACATTATGGAGGGCGATCTTGCACCTGTGGTGAATGCGTTAATTCATGAGCATCAAGCGGATCTTTTGGCTGAGATCGGCGATTAATGCAACATGTTATTGTGGTTGCGCTAAGTCATGCGGCACAGCAGCTGGCAGTTGTCACGGATGTGCCGCGGTTGGAAGCAGAAATTTTATTGGCGCATGTGTTGCAAGTAAGTCGCAGTTATTTACATACCTGGCCTGAAAAAATAATAACGCTTGAACAACACGATGCATTTTCGCACTTGCTTGCGCGACGTTTGCAAGGTGAGCCGATTGCGTATTTGATCGGTCATCGTGAATTTTGGTCAATTGATTTGACGCTAACACCAGATGTCTTGATTCCAAGGCCAGAGACCGAGTTATTAGTAGAGCTGGTTTTACAGTCTATTCATGCTGACAATGCAGTGATTGCTGACTTAGGCACTGGCTCTGGCGCGATTGCATTAGCATTGGCGCAAGAGCGGCCTTCCTGGCAAGTGTATGCAACAGATGCCTCTCACGCAGCGCTTGCGGTTGCAAAATATAATGCAAAGCGGCTGAATCTTGAGCGCGTGACATTTCTTGCTGGGTCGTGGTGTCAGGCATTGCCTGATCTTAAGTTTGATGCCATTGTCAGTAATCCTCCCTATATTGCCGAAGAAGATGCGCATTTAAATCAAGGCGATTTACGTTTTGAACCGCGTTGTGCGCTAGCCTCGGCTGAGCGTGGATTGCAAGATTTAAAGCAAATTATCTGGCAAGCAAAAGATTATTTAAAGCCGGGTGGGTTTTTATTTTTAGAGCATGGGTTTGATCAGGCGAAAGATGTTGCAACATTTTTTGTAAAAGCAGACTATACTCTCATTACTCATCATGCTGATTTATCCGGGTTAGATCGAGTAACAATTGCCTGTCGGTAATGTTTTTGGTTAAGATGTTTTTACTTTTAGAATGATACTATGGATGGAGAGTAGGAGAACGCAGATGGCGACGAAAGATATTTTAGAGCCAAGTTTGGAAGTCTTAGGGATTAGTCCATATAAGTCCAAAAAGACAGAAGAGTATATGAGCGCTAAAATGCGTGAACATTTTACAACAATTCTAACACTGCTGCGCAAGCAAATCATGGAAGAAGCTGATCGCACAGTGACTCATATGAAAGATGATGCCGTTAATTATCCCGACCCTAATGATCGTGCAAGCCAGGAAGAAGAATTCCGTCTGGAGCTTCGTGCACGTGATCGCGAGCGCCGACTTCTTAAAAAAATTGAAGAAGCATTGCAGCTATTAACGAACAAAGAATATGGTTATTGTGAAGTGTGTGGTGTTGAAATTGGCTTGCGTCGTCTGGAAGCGCGTCCTACCGCAACACTTTGTATTGATTGTAAAACATTAGATGAAATTCGTGAAAAGCAGCAAGGATAATGTTTTTTGTTGTTGAGAGCGGATTGATTTTTGAAAATTTTCTCGATCTATTGCCCCGCGTTTGCCGCGGGGTTTTTGTTCTTGGTGCCATAAAAATAATTTTTTACCGCTCTTGCAAGGGGAGCCGGTGAAATAAGAAAGTATTCTCACTGAGATTTGAATATAACATATTGATTTTATTGATATTTTTTTGAAAGTTGTACGGGGCGTTTTTTCATATACGCTCTGCATGATTTACGGTATATACTTATATATGGACCTTAAATAACCTCTTCATAAATGTAGAGAGCAAACATGGCAGCTGCACCTCAAGGTGGTAATCAATCTGACAGTTCGATGGGCATATTGTGGGTTATCGGCGGTATGTTCATTTTTGGTTGGTTAATATATAGATATTTCCAGAATCAGATTGTCGGGTTTTATTTTAAAATTAAACTGATGGAAATCAGTTTTATCAGTTTGTTCACCAATAATCTTGAAGATGTACGTACGACCATTCTAACGGCTACTCCAACCACAGTTACTTTTCATGAGTTAAATCTTATCGGTCAGGCGGTAGGCGCTTATCTACGCATTCCTTTTATTTTGATTATTATTACGCTTGCTTTTCTCGTCTTCATCGGAAATTCTACGCGCGTTTTTAAACGCACTTATTCCATGCACGATATGGTCGATCTGGAAAAATCAAATTGGCCGCAAATTACACCCGTTGTGGGTTTGAATTTGGTGAAAGTAGATATTGATAAAGGGCCATGGGCCATGGCAATGACGCCCATTCAATTTTGCAAGCGACATAATTTACTAGAAGAACATAAACGGCAAATGCAAGAAGGCATGACGCGAAAGGAATGGAATCAAATTGATGTGACGTTAAAGCGTGGATTAGCGAATAAGGTTTTTGCCTTGCAATTAGGTGCTGCCTGGCAAGGGACGCATCGTTTGCCACCGCATGTGCGAGCATTATTTGCCGCATTTGCTGCGCGGTTTCAAGGTGATTCTAAACCTGCGCTAGAGTTGTTTGCCAGAATGGGCGCGTCCTCTGCTGGACAATTGGATTTTACTGGCGTCGATGAATTATTAAAAAAACACGAAGGAAGCAAAGGGGTCCAACGAGTCATTAATTCCCATGCCTATGTCTTGACGGTCATGGCTGCCATGCTGGAAGCGGCGCGTGAAGATGGCGTGCAAGCCTCGGCGGATTTTTTATGGTTAAAACCAGTAGATCGCAGATTGTGGTACATGCTCAATACGGTAGGCAGACAGACGCCATTTGTTGAAGTGGCAGGTCCATTTGCTCATTGGATGGCAGAAAAAGAAATAGGCAGACATTTGTTGGTGCCCATGGTGGAAGAAGCCACCAATGCCTTAGAAATAGCATTAAAAGAAATTATCTACCATCCAGATGAGAAAGAGTGATCTCATTGTTGAGGTAGGAGGGTGTTATGAGCCAGCGCGGTTTAGATGAACAACATGAGATGTCGCCGCAATTATTATTGCGCGATACCCGCACAACAGGAATGCGGGTTGTTGATTTTTTTAAAGATCCCATTAACAGTGCGAGTTTGTTAATTGGTTTTGCCGTTGCCGCTTTTTTATTTGCCGCTATTACTGAAGTTTTTACCCTAGTTGCAATAGGTATTTTTTTCTACGCGTATACCCGAAAGTCTAAACTTCCTTTTCGTATGCCGCAACGTTCAGGTGCAGCCGATTACAATGATCCTTTGCCCGGCTCAAACAAGCCGCGCAAAGCACGCGGTATTTGTTTTTTTGGTAACAGAAAATCAACCGGTGAAGAGTTATGGTTTAATAATGATGACATGCGTACCCATGTTTTGATTTTCGGTTCAACCGGAAGTGGTAAAACAGTTGCTTTAACGTCATTGGCATTTAATGCATTAGTGCAAGGCAGCGGCTTTTTGTACGTTGATGGAAAAGGTGACAATAGTTTATTTGCCAATATTTTTTCAATGACACGTTATATGGGTCGTGAAGATGATTTGCTATTAATTAACTTCATGACGGGCGCGCGAGATGTTATCGGCGCTCAGGAAAAGCGCCTGTCTAATACGATGAATCCATTTTGCAATGGTTCTTCAAGCATGCTGACGCAGTTAGTGGTGAGCTTGATGGATTCAGGTGGTCAAAATTCAGATGGCGATATGTGGAAAGGTCGTGCCATCGTATTCGTTGAAGCATTAATGAAAGTCTTAGTGTACATGCGTGACAAGGGAAAAATTTTATTAGATGCCAATACCATTCGTAACTATTTCGAGTTGCCGCGTCTGGAAGCAATCGCAATGGACAAAATGTTTATTCGTGATAAGCAGGAGCCCGCCAGTTTAGCAGATACTCCCGACCTTGTGCTTGAGCCAATTACTAACTATCTCATCAACTTGCCAGGTTATGATCGTTCTAAAAAAGGCAAGCAAGCATCGACGGTGCTTGAACAGCATGGATTTATTACCATGCAGTTAACGAAAGTATTCGGTTCGCTGGCAGATACCTATGGTCATATCATTCGTACGAATCTTGCGGAAGTCGATCTGAAAGACGTTGTTTTAAATCGTCGAATATTAGTTGTGTTGCTTCCTGCTCTTGAAAAATCGCCTGATGAATTATCTAACTTGGGAAAAGTGATTATTGCCTCGTTAAAGGCGATGATGGCAGCTGGATTGGGTGAATCTGTTGAAGGAACTTATAAAGAAGTTATTACGCGTAAGCCAACCAATGCAAATACGCCTTTTATGTGTATTCTGGATGAATATGGCTATTATGCGGTGAAGGGTTTTGCGGTGGTGCCAGCGCAAGCGCGTTCATTGGGATTTTCGGTTATTTTTGCAGGACAAGATTTACCGGCTTTTCAAAAAGCATCTAAAGAAGAAGCACTGTCTATCGGTGCAAATACCAACATCAAAATTTGTATGAAATTAGAAGATCCTCTTGATACGTGGGATTTCTTTTCTAAAACAGCCGGTGAATCGTACGTGACAAAAGTAGATTCCTTCCAGACCAATGCCCAAAGTATTTTAAATAATTATATGGATTCACGCAGTGCTTCTTCTGAAAAACGTGCGCGAATCGACTTGCTTGATCTGAAAGAGCAGCGCGAAGGAGAAGCGCATATTTTCTTTAAATCAAAAATTGTGCGTGCGCGCATGTTTTACGCGAATCCACAGCCAGTTGAACGTATGCGAATGAATCACTTCCTGAAGGTTGAAAAACCAGTGGGACGGGTATTGATTGATTTAGAAAATCGTATTGATCAATTTACTAGTGTATTGCAAAGCAGTGAAACTGTTTTTGATGATTTTCAAGAAGAGTCAGATGAAATTCAATTTATTGCAGAGCAGCTTGTTAACAGCACAGAAGAAAATTCCATTGAACGCAGTGTCACAGCATTGCTGGCGTTTCATAATAGACACGCAGGATCAGAAGAAGAAGCTGGGCTTACTGCAATTGAAGAAGAGGCGGAAGAAGGTGGACATATCAATATATTCCGTAAAGTTTCATTGGGCAATGATGTGCGTGTTTTAGTTGGCCCGATTGATTTTGATCGTTTTAGTATGCCATTAGTGAGCAAGGCATATGTCAAAGATAAAGTAGAATTGCTTGAACGAGTGATGGGTCGATCCGGTTCCCAGTCACGTAATATTGCAAATGAAATTATTAAAGATATGTTGATTGCAACAGATTATCCACCCATGGTGGAAGGGATATTTCTTCCGATAGAACACGTAGTTGAGGCAGCGCATCAATTAGCTGCCTATGTTGCCACATTAAAGAATGAAGCAAGTACTTCATAAGGATTCATGTTGAAAACAACAAGGATATATTATTTTATTTTAAGTGTGATATTCATTATTCTTCAAGGTTGCGCATCCTCTGCTGTCACGCGTGAAGCCGCAAGTAATGTGGATGCAGGTTATCAAAATGCAAATTCCATGATTGATAATTCAGGCACAGGTAGTCTTGCAGAAGGATATCAAAACACAAGTCAAATGACGAAAGGCGTTGTGATAGGTGGTGTTGTAGGCGGCGTTGCAGGTGGTGCAACATCGGGTATTGGCGTGGTGCCAGGATTATTAAGTGGTGCTATTTTAGGCGGTGCTTTTGGCGCTTATCTGGATGGATACTCAACGCTCAGGGATAAGCTAGAAAATAGAGACGTAAAAGTCATTATCCTGGGAGATCAAGTATTGTTGGTTGTGCAATCCAGTCATGTGTTTCAAAGCATGACACCAGTGCTTCGTCCGGAAATATATTCTACGCTTGATTTGGTCGTCAAATTAATCAATACCTATCCCAACATGATGGTGCAAGTTGCAGCCTATACAAATGCCTCAGGTCCTGAGCGTATTAATCGTTCGCTGACGCAACAGCAAGCTGACAGTGTAGCAAAATATTTATGGCAAGCGGGTGTGAATACCCGGATGTTATATGCAACAGGTTACGGTGGAACGCATTTAGTTGAAAAAAATACGATAGAATGGAACAACAGTGAAAATTATCGCATTGAAATTACCTTGGAAAAATTGCCAGTATAAGATGCAAAGAGGTGTAGCATGATCGGTAGTCGACAAAAAAAAGCCAGATATCACAGTGATTTTTATCGTGATCATTATCACAAAATGTTACGCGCACTGTTGGTCGTCAGTTTTTTTATGATCGTGTTGATTGCTGCAATTATTTATTACATTTTATTCGCTCCCGCGCGGCAATATTATGCAACAACAACGCAGGGGCAAATTATTCCTATGCAAATTAAGAGTCAATAACGAAAGGTATCCTATGTCCGATCGTACACCTGCATTTTTTCGCTATCATTATGATAAAGTTATCATGACGTTAATTATCTTGATTGTGGCGTTGCTGGCACTGGTTGGTGTTGTGATGTATCAGGTATCGCATCGTCCGCTTCCACAATTTGCTGCGGTGTCAGCTGATGGAAATACACTGGCATTACAATCATTTGATTCGCCGCTTTTATTACCTGATACGCTTATTACGTGGGCTAGCAAAGCAGCGGTTGCAGCGTATACATTTGATTTTGTCAGTTATAAAAAACAAATTAATGATGCGCGGCCCTATTTTACCAGTGATGGTTGGAGCAATTATCAATCTTCAGTGAGTGGTCTGATTGCAACGATCACCAAAAATCAATTATTTGTTAACGGCGTTGTTGCGGGTGCGCCTGTTATCTCTAATCAAGGTGATTTACCAGGGCGAGGCTATGCGTGGCGAATACAAATGCCATTTTTAGTGACCTATCAAAGTGCTGAACAGTCAACAAAAACACATTATACTATCGTTATGACAATCGTAAGAGTTCCCACTCGCGAAAATCCTAAAGGAATAGGAATTGATGGCTTGGTGATGATGTAGCGCAGAAGGATATAAGTGATGGATGTTGAAGATAAAATAAATGATCCTATCGTGATGGTTTTTTTGCGTAACGAATTTTATAAAAGAAAGTTTTATTTAGCGTTAAGTGTGTATGTTCTTAGTCTTTTTGTGGTTGCTATTTTGATAGGCATGCTGGTTTTTCTCATAAAAAATCCTCCTGCACCCCTTTATTTTCCTGCCGATGATGTAGGTCGTTTGATTCAGGATGTTCCGCTTACTGCGCCCAATATGCCGCTGGATGAGGTAACGGCATGGGCAGTGGAAGCAGTTGAAGCATCTTATTCTTATGATTTTATGAATTATCGATCGCAGTTACAAGGCGCACAAAAATATTTTTCTGCCTATGGATTACATAAATATTTGCAAGGATTAAACGCATCCAATAATTTGTTAGCGTTAACCCAGCGCAAAATGATTTTTATTGCAAAAGTTATCAATGCGCCAAAGCTATTGGACCAGGGTATTTTAAAAACAGGCGCGTATGGCTACAAATATGACATGCAAGTGCTCGTTACTTATATGATTCCGCCTTATGACGAAAAGTCTAGCTTTCAAAATCCATTGATTGTTTCGCTGGTTATTCAGCGGCAGAATTTACTGCAAAGCTATAAAGGGCTGGGAATTATGCAGATGAATGCAGCTATTGCAACAGCTGCTCCTAGTGCGAATATGAATACTGGTGGTGGTTAGGGCTCTAGCATTTAGTGCGGACAATAGGCGTTGTCAATATAAATATTCCATTAAATACAATAAGTTAAAAAATTTTATATTTCGCAATATTTCTCTTATTTCTAATTGTTTCGTTTGTTTCGAAAAATATGCTATACTTTATGCATGAATATTGGAGGACGTTAATATGCAACCAGCAACGCTTAATAACAAAGGTATTAGTATCCCTACGGATAAAGAAATTAGCTTAGCAAGCGAATCTAGTCGGAAACTCTCTGCTTACATTAAATCTACAGCTCATCCCGCTTTTCAATTGGTAAAAAAGGGAAAAGATGCAGAAACAATTTTAATTCCTGCAGATGCTCTTCGATTACTCATTGTTATTTTATCTCAAATGGCTAAAGGTAATGCGGTCACATTAATTCCTGTTCATGCGGAATTAACGACACAAGAAGCAGCTGATTTATTGAATGTATCCAGACCGTTTTTAGTTGATTTATTAGAAGAAGGGAAAATACCATTTCGTAAAGTAGGATCAAGAAGGCGTGTATTTGCAAAAGATGTGTTGCGCTATAAAGAAGAAATTGACAAGAAGCGTCTTGAGATTCTTGAAGAATTAGCAAACGAAGCCCAAAAGCATAATATGGGATACTAAAAGAATGACGAATTTTGCAGTATTGTATGATGCATGCGTTTTGTATCCCGCACCACTTCGTGATTTGCTTATGAATTTAGCTATAACTGATATGTATCGTGCTAAATGGACAAACGAAATTCATGAAGAATGGATTTCTAGTGTTTTATCTAACAGAAATGATCTTAATCGTGAATTTCTCGCAAGAACTCGTAACAGAATGAACATGAGTGTAAGAGATTGCTTGGTGGAAAATTATCAATATTTAATTCCGACATTATCATTACCTGATTCTAACGATAGACATATTTTAGCTGCTGCTATCCATTCTAGTTCTTCAGTTATTGTTACTTACAATCTAAAAGACTTTCCAAAGAAAATTATTAGTCAGCATGGTATTGAAGCACAGCATCCAGATGAATTTTTAATGAATTTATTTGATTTATCTTCAGAGACAGTATGCTTAGCCGTAAAACGACATCGCGCAAGTTTGAAAAGTCCACCGAAAAATTTAGAACAGTATCTTTCAACGCTATTAAAGCAGTCATTGAATAATATCGTACTAAAGTTGAATGAATTTTCAGATTATATATAAAAAAATTTTAGGATATATAGATGATTGATAAAATCGGCAGCATTGCTATGGTTGAGTCCATATAAGCCCCTAGTTTTTTTCCCAATCAAATAAATTTGCCGCAACCCAAATACACTCATGAAAGCTTGGCAAAAACGGTGACCGGTATAACGTTGAAAAAAGTAGTCAATTAATCCAACGGGTAAACAAAAACGAAAAAAAGTTGAAATAAACCAGACGGCTGCTGGATGAATAATGGAAAAAGTAAGTAGCCCGGGTGGAGCATTAGCGCAACTCGGGAGAGCGGAGCCATTTTCCCTGGGTTACGCTGACGCTTCACCCAGGCTACGAAACTACGCACGCGGGTCGCCTACGGTGCAGGACTGTCTGGGCGTCGCATAAATTTTGCACGCTCGTGTTTTTGCTCGACATAAGATTTCCAAAACGGCCCTCGAGCCGCCCGCTGCAACCACGCATGGCGTCCAAGGCCTGGATAATAATTACAATAAAAATCAAGACCCAACCTGGAAGACGCCTCGAAGTGCGAGGTGCCGCCGGACCCGGTTAATGACCGCGCGGGGAGAAACCCATGATCAACAACCATTCCAATACCTGCCTGGAAAATATGAGCATCACGCGCCGCTGCTACATATTGCAGTGACCCGTAGCCATGTACATAAAATAAATCACTGACTAAGCTCCACCAGCCACCAAAACGATCAAGATTGTCTGGGCGTTCAAACCACTGGGTCAGTTCAACAGGAATGTGAGAGTCAAGAATGTAACCAGCAGTAATAGTTTGGTTAGATACGATCCCCAATAAATCTTTTCGTAGCGTATTAATCTCGGGCTGACATCTTGCTTGAGCTGCCTTAAACTCATCGATGGTGTTCCATCTTGTAGGTAGATCCTTTTTTCTCTTAAGAATATTTTCTGCAAACTCAATGAGTATGGTTAAAACACGATTTTTTCTTGCTTCGTTTATTTTTTTTGCTTCTTCTGAAAATAGTACCGGAAATAATTGCTCTGCAATTTCATCTTTAGTAAGTCCCGCTGCTTGTGCAAATAATTCTACCGCACCGTGATCGTCTTTTTCTGTTGCTTTCTTTTCACGAAGATTCACATCACCAGCCATACCAGCCATTTGTAGTAATGTTCTTCCCTCAATGCATGTTCCAAAACGATCTCTACCTTGTGTTGGCACATTGAGAACCTCTTTTCCATTCGCTTTGATTAAGGCGAGAGCTATATCTATCTTTCCTTCGCTTAAAAGATCATTTGCCGCCTGCTCAAGACGATACTGAATTTGTGAGACATAGCGGGTAAAGAAGGTTGTTCCTATCGTTGTAGGATATTGATAGCTTACCTTCGTTTCGGGTAATAAATCCGCGTAGGCCAGGCAAAGATATTGAAGCACATTGGGCAATTGATCTGCGCCAGGAATGTCATAAAATCTTACCCACCAAGTTGGCACGCTCACGAGTGTTGGCTTTATTAGTGTAATTGAGGTGGTGCTACTTGACTCCCGCTCAGGATTATCTTCTGCTTGCTCAATCTCTCTTGCAATCACGGCTGCAATTGCTCGCTCATTTTGTATAACCTCATGGCGTTCTTTTTGTTCCAGGGCGAGACTACTGCCTGAGCTAACAGGGCGTTTTGCTTCATCATCACGGGCTGCATGCACATCTCTTGCTCTTGTGCGTTCTGTGCGATTGTTAACAAATTCTATTTCTCTTTTTATATCTTCTGGCGAACGTACGCGAGCCATTGGCATTACCTCGTGATGTGTTTTAAGTTGTCATATAATACCATGCTGGCTATAGTGTGCGCAATAATGTGCATAGTAAGTAGCCTGGGTGGAGCGTTAGCAACCCGGGGACACATACGAAAAATATGATTTAAAGAAGAATAGTTGAGAAGTGGTTAATGTCGTAGAATTGTTCATCCCTGGGTTACGCTGACGCTTCACCCAGGCTACGAAACTGTGTTAGCTTGCACAGGATAGACGAACCATTGCAGCGATATCGTCACGTTTTTCTTGTTCTCTTCTTGTTTTATTATAAAAAAACAAGCTGCTGTTTGAACGATTTTCTCCAAGCACATCCTCGATAAATTGAGTTTCATGAGGAAAATCGACGTATCCTATCATTAAATTGCAACCTTCTGATCTTTTTACAAAATCATTTATAATTCGAATCTGGTTCGAACAAAGTTTTTTTGCAACAGCCATATCTGATGTCGAAAAACTGGAATTGCCATCAAAAAATTTAATTTGTTTATTATCATAAATTATTCCACATATGTGACCTAAATAGAAAGTTCTATACTCTTTAGGAGAGCTGCTGATGTGTACTGGGATCAATTTTCCTGGATTTGTTATCGCTCTTTTTAAAGCGATATGCGTTAATGCATCGTAAGAATCTAAACTGGTAAGATCCACCAGTTCATACTCTAATAAATATTTATAAATTTTATGTAGTAATTGAAAGTCAGGGGAATTACGATCTGGATGAAATAGCATTTTGTTTGTAATATAAATTCCGCGTGAATCATGTTGGACAGATGCAATATCCTCCAATAATGCGTATTGGTCTTTAGTTAATTCTCGGTTTTCAATTAAAGACGTTTGTATATCTGATAACGCCGACTCAAGATTTTTACCCGCGCAATAATAGATATAATCCATTAAAACAAGTCCAGAACAACATCCTCCTTTATTAAAGACCAATTCCGGATGTTTTTTTTCAGCTAGCCTAAGAGTTTTATATACGGTTGTCTCAAACGGCTTTTTTGCATATAACCTATATAGCATTACTCCTATATGCCATAAACATGTAAGCGCTATAAGTAGGAAGCTCTTGGTAAAGCAAGCAATCACACCCATGGCTATTACTAAAAAATTAGAAATAGCATAGATTTTTTTCCTATCTATAGATTTTTCACTTTTTTCTTCCAGGGAGCGATCTATCGCAAGAATAGCCTCCGCTTCTTGTTCTTTATGTTCTTTTTTAACTTTAGTATATAACAATACACCGCCACCAATCGCAGTCGCCGCAGCTAACCTTTTAAACGCAGTGCGTTTTTTAGGGAGGCAAAAGGAGGTTGTCTGTTGAGAAGACGACGACGAAGACGATGAATAAGTAGTTTGCAATTGATATTGCGGAATAGAAAAAACAGGCAAAGATTTAGGAGCCAGCATGGGCTTAAAACTAATAGCTGTTGTCTGAAATAAAGCGGAAGTACAGTGGAATAAGGAAGACACCGCTGCTTTGGATGGTGCTCTGCTCGCTCTTAACATATGGTTCGCGTCTTTTTAGCAAATAATCACAATAATGTATCATAAAACAATTATTTGTCAAAATTATAGGCTTAGCAATGTGTATAATGTGCACAGTTCGTGCTGTAAAGTGGACAAAAGGAGAGTGGGACAACACTCTATCTTGCGTACAATAAACGTTATTACCGAGCCGCAACCGTCAGAGGTTGTTGCAAAAGGTCAGAATATTAAAAAATAAATGCTTGCAGCCCGCATTCTACCGTTTATTTTTTTAAAGTTTTTACCTTTTGCAACAACCTCGTCAGGGAGCGTTACGACATGTTAATGTGTGTTGAGCTTTTTTAGAGCGGTAATCGCCCTAACGGTCGCGGCTCGGTACAGCTTCTTAGTTTTTTTTCCCAATCAAATAAATTTGCCGCAACCCAAATACACTCATGAACGCTTGACAAAAACGATGACCGGTATAACGTTGAAAAAAGTAGTCAATCAATCCAACGGGCAAACAAAAACGAAAAAAAGTTGAAATAAACCAGGCGGCTGCTGGATGAGTAATGGAAAAAGTATGATGCATAGAGCAATGTACGGAAAAATTTGTTTCATGCAGTAATTGCTCTACACGCGATACGGTCGTTGGAAATCCATGCGACCAATCCCAAGACCAAAATCGTTCTTTCCAGTGATAAAGATCTGGTGCAATAATCACAACATAACCATCGGTATCAAGTCGTTCATGACAGGCTAACAACATGTCTTTTGCCTGGGTGTAGGTTGTTGCATGCTCTAAAATATGTGACATCCAAATAACATGTGCTGTTTCACCTGCTGGAATAGGGGGAATAGTCGCAGGTGTAATATTATGGCCAGCGGCTTTTAGGCTGTCAGCTTGTTCTTTATTCATTTCCAAGCCTTGGTAAGTTATTTTTTGTTGCTGACAGACTTCGGCAAAAAAACCATGTCCTACTCCAATTTCAAGAATTGATTTTTGTGTCAACTCAGGAATCCATTTTTTAGCAATTGTTAACATGCGTTGATGCCACAGACGGATTGCTCCCTGACTAAATAGCGAGGGTTTGCGAGTCTTGTAATATTCTGAGTAGCTATCGTTCATGAAATTATCATCCTATATCAGTTTTATAGGTGCGTGATTTATTTGTGTCACTGCTAGCGTGTTTTTTCCATGGAAAGAGTCATAAGACAACAATCAAAAAAACATCAATATAATCATAATGTTGCGTTCAAT